>ENA-UOTX01002000-UOTX01002000.1-compost-metagenome-genome-assembly--contig:-NODE-2000-length-11637-cov-48.578201_pt1 | contig 11637 bp, 10 predicted proteins | sample MGYA00238143_ERZ746982 | MGnify/ENA primary metagenome ERZ746982 (study PRJEB28758, sample SAMN06268862) | compost metagenome | isolation source: single cell | place: USA: California, Emeryville, Joint... | reverse complement strand
TTTCCCTGACGAATTCTCTCCAATAGTTCAACTACTTGTGCTTCAGCAAGATTGTTATCGATTATTTCCTGAGGGCTGGGAGTATTGAGAAGTGAATCTTCTGTAGAGTGCATGATCTTTTCTCTCGAGGTTAACGTGTTTTCAATCAATTAATTAATTTTATTTGTTACTTATTGGTAATTAAAACTTGAGAGTCTAATTGTTTTTTAGCTATTGAAAACCAGTAATCAGATCAGATCAGGTGGTACCTCGTGGTGGAATTGGTTCTTTCTTTTTTTTTTACGTCGTTAATGACCATATAAACGCCGTTGAGCTTTACTATTCTAAACTGAGAAATGATGTGTGTGCTGATGTCTCATTCCATATCTTTTTTAATTCAGTTCATCTTCATACAAAAAAATTGTTAACACTCAACAACAGCTTAGTTACAATAAAAAGACCTGAATTCAAATAAATACAGTATAGTATCCTTGAGCAATCAGTCCAGACAGACATTTGGATTGATGATGGTATATACAAGCTCATTCTAAAACTAAAAGATTCTGTTCTTTAGTTTCTATTTGTCTATATTAAGCGATCTCCACTCATACTATCCAACTATCAAGAATTCCAGGCACTCGGTATGAGCAAATAAATTTCTCATTTGTGAGATTTGCTGTTCGATCTTTTCATGATCACTTAAGATGGTTCATGCGTCTTTGTGAAGCTTTCAAAATGTTCCATCTGGGTGCTTTACAACGCAATTACTAGTTGCCTATCATTTCTAACGAGACAGTTAATATCATTCACAGTCCTTTAATCAGATCGGCTTGAGCTTGGAAAACATTACTCAGGTTTGGAAATACTTTTCTGTTTGAATTTGGGCAGTTGTGGTCTGCGAAAAGCAATTGTATAGAGCTTGACGTGCAATTTCTCTTTTTCAAAGATACGATCTAAGATTTCTGGAAGCAATCGATACTCATTTTGAATACATGGAGACTTTTGAACTGTTGATTGTAATAACATTTAAAAGGCGAACTGGGGTTTGATCCTTTCAGGATATCGAGAATGTCCTGGCCTTTTTAGCAATAATGTAGGTTTTGATTCGAAAAAACATTTTGCCTTTATTCAAATTCTCTGTTTTAATTTAAAACTGATCAAATTCTCACTATAAAACACTCTCCAATTATTTTAACAGGCTTTCGTCATCTTAATCGGCTTGCTCAATCGGTCATTATTTGTTCTATTATTTTCACAAAGACTTAATCAGAGCCTAAGCAGTCTAGATTTCTCGATTACTGAAAATGGTAGGTCAATCTGACCCTGCTTAGCTACTTCAGACACATTCATCAATTCAGTAGCATATCTCCAGCAATACTGGCACTATCTTTTTTATTTTTCAAAGTTACTTTATCTCCTTAAAGAACTCTGAAAATTTGTAAAGGGCACAATGATGTCTATAAAAGGTTATTGCACCTTGAATTATGTTGAAACAATTCAATATCATATCCATCACAATACACACGAATAAAATTTTCAACAAAGGATATAGAAAAATATCGATTGTGTCTACAGTTAATAGTCTCAGAAAGATCCTCTCTCATCATCGCCATCAGATTCTACGTCAAATAACGTATAAAACCACTGTTCAGTAGGTTTATCCTCCACAACATGCCTTTCTAATTTCGAAGGAACCTTATGAAGCGTTTGAACCGAGATAGCTAATAACATTCTTAGTCCATCAGCAAATCTGGCTTGAGCTTGGAATACGTCACTCAAATCTGTCAACCCCAGTCCTGTTTGGATTTGGACTGCTTGTATCTGAGAAAAACAATTCGTTATCGCTCTATCTATGATCTCTTCTTTGTTGGAGACTCTATTCACAACTTGTTTAGGCAATAGGTAGCCATTCTCGAAAATATGGAGAATTTTTATTCTGTAATTGTAATAAGATTTCAATGGAGATTCAGAAAGAAACGCTCTTTCTTGTATCGCGATGAGATCTTTGTCAATAACCATTCCTTTCTTCAAAGTTATGTCAGTTTTTGGCCGAAGAAAGTTCACATCAAACTCGGCTTCTGCCCCAAAGTTTTCAAATAAATTTTTCCTCTGGTGACTATAGTAGTTCCACACCAAAATTTTCTCGTGAGGCAAGACCTTCGTCTCCTTAATCGGCTTACCCAATCCCCTGCAGACTGATCTCTGAGTGTTACAGGAGGTGAACAGAGTCTGAGCTTCACATATTTCTTGATTGCTAAAAAATAAGCCAATCTGACCTTTATCGTTTTTCAAGGCATCCATCAGCTCATTATTCTCGATTCCTTGTGCTTTTAGATCCTTGAACTGCTGGGTGTGAGGCAAAACTCTCTTGATAAAAGCATGTAAAGGGTAGAAATGATACTCGGCTACTCCCGAATTTCTGGCTGCTTTTTCAAGTGTTTTGAGGTCTTCTTGAGCGATATTAGTGATATCTAACACAAAACAGTATGTGTATTTTGGCATGCACTCCATTATCCTGTTAAGCCTGTCCGATTTCTTTTCAATCTTTGTTTGTTTCGCAGTCTTCGATTTTGTGCATTGAGGAGCTGTTTCAGCAAGATACAAGCTGAAAAGGCTCGACCAGAAACGCTCTAATACTCGAGGATTTGCTTCTGGAGTTCGCAGAGTCTCCAGTAATCCATCGATTTTAGATATAAGTGCGCGATAAAGCGGATAATTGCTTTTGTTGGAGTATTGTGATCGAAGCGAATATCTCCAATCACGGTCGAAGAGAGATTCTGTGAGCTTATCAAAATACGATATATAATTTTGGCAAATTTGAGTTAAGTGCTTTTGATATGGAAAATCATTTCGAGCCTTCTTCACATAGGCTCTCAATGTATACTCACATTTCGCTGGAAGCTGTATGCATTAGGAGCACCCTAGGAGAAGATATCTGATATTGCCAGACTTGATGTTTGCGATAATAACATTGTCTAAATTGTGCCAATAAATAGCAAATTCAGTGAGGAGAAACCAAATTATTTGGCAAAACTCATGGAGAAATCTGAGCCTCTGTGTTATTTCAAGCGATTTCTTGAGTGAGGCGATCTCATCATGAATGAAACGGAGATTGAGGAGAGGCTCCTCAGCAGCAAAATTGTACTGAATTTGCGTATTAGAGATTTCTTTTGCTTCTTTAATTGTAATAGAAGTGATGAGCTGATGCTCATTCTTGAGTTCTCTGTTTATTGAATTGAGAGCTTTGAAGTCTAGATTGCATCGTGTTGGTTGATTGGACAGAAAAATATGAGAAGAGAGTCTTGGAGCTGAGAAACAGTAAGTTTTCACAAGGTCTGTCTCTGAAACATGAGGTTTAAGCACTAAAATAGACATTTCATTGATGATGTCTGTGCCATTTTGATCGTTGGAAGACAGAACGCCCTCTTCGTGCCTTTGTTGAGTATTGAGAATGAAATTCGTGGTCATTAAATTTTTATTTATCTTTCTGAATCGCAAATATGATCAGAGTGCAATCTGCCAATCGTATCTGGATTGCATTCTGATCGATTGGTATTGATCAGATTAGATATGAATCCATAAATCAAAGAAATTTTAGCTGATGATTCTGTTGACCTGAAAATTCAATATTCTCATGAGACTGGGAAGAAGCTGGCTATCTAATACATAATTCACTGTTGGAGGACAGGAATGACACAATTTCTTGAAATTTTTTTACGTTTTTTTGCTGCAACATAAATAAATTATCTCAAGATGATTTAAGAAAGATAAGGAATCCAGTACTATGACGGATGTGATTTCCACAGTCGTATGAAAACGTGAAAAAGGATTGTATCGTAGTACATAACTAATATTGATTGCATATAATTACTAAAAATTATCCATTATGACTCGTAGAACAGTAAATTGGCAGTAGGTGAAAGTGAATTGCTCTAAAGTCAAAAAAAATTCAGAGACAGGATCGACTTTTGCTCTCTGTTTTGTAATCCTGCTTTAGCTTCTGTATATTCTCAGAGCCTTTTACGTCTTCCAGTGCTCTTGTGTCTTTTTTCTCGATTTTACCCTCACTCGCTTTAATCATCCGAGAAATTAGCTCATTCAGCGCCTGTTCCACACCAAACCCTGTTTTCGCTGAGATTTCAAAGAAAGGTATTACCAGCCTTGCTGCTAACTTAGAACCTTCAGCAAAACTTACCTTTCTAGCTTCTTCCTTATCAATTTTGTTCCCAAGGAGAATCGACTGACAGTTTGAAGGAGCGAATTCTTGTATATCAGCAGCGTACCTCTCAGCGATCTCGAAGCTCATCATATTTGTTACATCGTACATGAGCAATATGCCATTACATCCTCTGTAGGCGATCTTCGTCACTGATTTAAACCTTTCGCCTCCTTGAGAGTCCCAAAGCTGAAGCTTTATGGCTTTGTCATCATAAATCACAGTCTTATGTCTTAAATCTCCTCCTATTGTTGCGCGAGCATCACCTGAAAGGATACTGCCTTCCACATATCGCTGGGTTGTTGAAGACTTGCCGACAGTGTGCATTCCTTCAAAGATAACTTTAAAAACGAAGTCATGCTGCTCGGACTGCATAGATAATCAATTTGACTTGGCTATCTCTGTGTGTGTGCGTAAATTTATTTCTATTGATAGTTGTTTTACGCTATGATTTCGTTAGTTTGGTTGATTCTCATTGGAAAAGCCATGTAGTAAGATATTCTTTCAGAGGTCATGTGTTCAAAGCTTTAAAACATAGAAGTGATGGCAGATTTGATATGATTTGCTGTAAATGTGCGAAATTAAATTATATTCCGACATGAATTGATAGAAATGCGATTATTCACTCGGTATTCAATCATATTGTTACACATGAAATTAATTAAGTATCAAATTGACATTCAATACTCGGTTTTGACGCTCATATCTCGGTATTACATGTGATACTCTAAGCCATTAAATATGTGAACAAAGCCCGTAAAATTGTTCTCATTTCATTAAGCTTGATGGCTGAGAAGATGAAATCAGAGGCAAGACCCGGATTTCTTTTCTGTTTGGTGATCTTGCTTTAACTTCTGTATATATTGAGAATCCCTTGAATTTTTTCGCTCTTCCGTGCCTTGCAGATCATTAGAATCGTTCTTTTCAGCCTGCTCTTTGCTTGCTTTTATCATCCGAGAAAACAGCTCATTGAGAACCTCGTCCACACCATAGCCTGTCTTAACCGAAATTTCGAAGAAAGGCATCCCGAGTCTATTAGCTAGTTTAGCTCCTTGCTGAAAAGTTACCTCTCTAGGTCTCTCAGAATCAATTTTATTTCCTAGGAGAATCGTTTGACAGTTCGAAGGTGAACTTCGTTGAATTTCCGCAACGTAGCTATCTATTGCTTCGAAGCTATAGAGACTGGTCACATCATACATAAGCAAAACTCCATGACACCTTCTGTAATTCAAATCGATCAAAGTTCTAAACCTTTCTTGTCCACAGGTATCCCAGAGTTGGAGTTTGATGACTTTATCATCATATTTTACCTCTTTTAATCGAAAATCCAGGAATATCGTGGATATGTCATCTGCTTGGAATTTCCCTTCAATGATACGCTGACTTGCTGATGTTTTGCCTACACAGGTCATCCCAGTCAGCAAAACTTTAAATAAATAGTCGTATCCAGTCGATTGTAGAGGCGGCTGCTTTGATATAGCTTCCATTTAGCGCATACAATTGATATATTTTGATAGCAGCTTTATTTCGATCAGAAATAATTAATTACGATTTCAAGAATGGGTCGATGAATATTGAATATCAGCTGGCACCATAGAGATTTGCTTTCCTTCTCACAAAGCCTAAAGAATCATATATACACCATACTAACTATTTAATGAAAACAACGAGGAGGATTTTTTCAATCCGAACATGTAAAATCAATTGTTAGATTCATTAGATGTTCCTTATTCAATCATTATTACATATTAATTATCAGAAGCAAGTACTTGTTTTGCATTCCGTTTGATAGTCTTGTCCTAATTTTGTTATATACTCGTTTTTCAGAGTTTTCTGACCTTTCGAATCTTTTTCATCAATCTTTTCTTCAGTTTTGATCATTTGGGTGAGCAATTCGTTCACGATTTCAGTCACGCCGTCTCCCGTTTTCGCCGAAATTTCGAAAAATGGTATTCTCAATCTTCCAGCCAACTGAGAGCCTTCAAAAAGTCACTTTTCTGGCGTTCTCAGCATCAATTTTATTTCCTACCACAAATATTTGACATGTTGGAGCAGCCCACACCATGTCAGCATAGTAATTTTCAATCAGTTCGAAACTTTCGCGGTGAGTAACATCATACACAAGTAGTATTCCATGACAAGTTTTGAAGTGTTTAGTAGTTTGAGGCTTAAATCTCTGATCTATATAGTGATCCCATAGATTAAGCTTTATGGATTTATTTCCATGATTCACGGTTTTAACTCGTAATTCTGGTCCAATTGTCCTCGAAGTGTGGTTTTCTGTGAATTCACCAACTGCGTACCGTCTCAACAATGAGGTTTTACATGTTTTCCCGACACCGAATGTACCTTCGAGTCTTATCCTGAATAAATAGTCATGGGTTCTGTTTTGGCGAGAGTCCATTATTTCACTAAAATTTATTTCTGATAATCGGTCTGTTTACGATATGATGTGATAAGTAAGAAAAAATTAACTGGAAGAGAATTTTTAATTATGCTCAAGATCTCAAAAGAAGCACTTTCCAATAACGTTGACATCACCTTATATTTATTGATTTTAGAAAATACGAAACTATTCAAAAACGAATTGATAATCACAGCAGAGAAATACAATGGAAGCCTAATAGAATTTAGTTCTCTTTACGCTAAGTATCCTACTATTAATTCATGAAACTCTAGAGTTATTCATTTGGATCTGGAATTTTACTTGCTCTTGCTCTTTAGCATACATATATCATAGCTCGCAAGCAAGTCCTTTGTTTGCTCTCTGTGCAGTACCTCGTTTTTAATTTTTTAATATCAGTTGAACATTTTGTTAAGTTCTTCCCCTCACTGGCTTTCGTCATTAGCGAAATCAGTTCATTCATAGCCTTTTCCACTCCATCTACTGTCTTCGCTGAAATTTCAAAGAAAGGTAACCCAGGTTTCTCAGCTAACTGAGCACCTTCATCAAAACTCACAGTTCTGGCCTCTTCAGCATCAATTTTATTTCCCACAAGAATAGTTATGCGGTCTTCTGAGACAAATCGTTGTCTGACATTTAACTCTCAATGCTTCAAAGCTTAAACGATTCGTAATATCATAGAAAGCAAAACTCTGTGACAGCCTCGATCTCTATCCAACAACGTCCAGAGGTGAAGCTTTATGACTTTATTGTCATAATTCACTGTTTTTGTTCTAAATTCCATTCCGATCGTCGGTGAAATATAGTCATCAGAGAAGCGTCCCTCTACATACCTTGAACTTGTTGATGTTTTCCCGACACCGAATGCACCTTCGAGTATTATATTGAATACATAGTCATGAGTTGGGAGCAACTGGCTAGTCTGAGTAGCGCGAGGGATCATATGTTACTCAAAAATTTATTTCTGATTTTAGCAGATATTTACGATATGATGCTATTCAAAGAGTTCACACACAGCAAAGAACGTAAAGAGATAGAACTTTAAAGTTAATCACACTTTTAAAGGGCTCTATCAACCCAGAAAACTATTCTCTTGTTCTAGGCGAATATCATTGAAAGCATGCATAAATCAGCTACTAAAATTCATTATAGAAGAGTACTTTCATTTGGCATGGATAAACTTCCCAATAATAAAATTCTTAAACATATAATGGGTTTGTAAATCTGACGTAGCATCCTTTGATAAATTGATACTGCTATGAACAAGAGAAAACTCTAAACTTGCTCTTTGAAGTTCAGGTTACATTTTCGCTCTTCATCATGTGTCTGTGCGTCTCTAACAGTTACAAGCACGTACTTTGTTTCTTCTCTGTACAGTATTCCTTTTGTAATCTTTCAATATAAGTTGGATCCTTTTGATCCTTCTTTTCAATCTTTCCCTCACTTGCTTTCTTCATCAACGAAATCAGCTCATTCATAGACTCTTCCACCCCATCTCCTGTCTTTGCTGAAATTTCAAAGAAAGGTAATCCAAGTTTTTCAGCTAACTGAGCACCTTCATCAAAAGACACTGTTCTTGCACGGTTCAGATCAATTTTATTTCCCACCAGAATCGTTATGCAGTATTGTGGGGCATATCGTTGTATGTCTGGCATATAATTCTCAATCGCTTCAAAGCTCGCACGATCGGTAATGTCGTACATAAGGAAAACTCCATGACAACCCCTGTAACTCATGCCTGAAAAGGGTCGAAATCTATCTGAGCCAGCGACATCCCAGAGCTGAAGTTTTATGACTTTATTGTCATAATTCACTGTTTTTATTCTAAAGTCCGCTCCGATTGTAACTTGATTATAGTTATTAGAGAATTTATCCTCTACGTACCTTAGGATCGTTGATGTTTTCCCGACAGCGAATGTACCTTCGACTTTTATCTTGAATAAATAGTCATACTGTGTTGAAGCCAATTGGTTAGTTTGAGTTGTGCGAGGGATCATATGTTCCTCAAAATTTTATTTCTGATTATAGCAGATATTTACGATATGATGCTATTCAAATAGTTCACACATAGTAAAGACCTTCAAGAATATAATTGTTAAAGGTAAGTTCGGCGTTAGAAACCAAAATATTAAAGAATCCTTCTTTTTGTATCACCTGCTATCCACGAAAGCATGAATGCACCCATCAGCACTCAAAAAATCGACTTTTTAATTGAATAGCACTTTCATTTCTGTATTAAACTTCCTAAGGACAAAATTAATAAACCTATATATTTATTTAAATCAGACTTAGCATCCTTTCACGCACTATTCTGGTTTCTTCGAGTTTAGAATACTGTTATAGACTCGAGAAAACTTTATATTTCCTCATTAAGATTCAGGTTAAATTATTCGCCTTTACAATGTGTCAATTATAGACTTACAAGCAAGTGCTTTGCTTGCTCTCTGTACAGTACTCCTTTTTTAATTTTTCAATAGAAGTTGGCTCTTTTGGATCCTTCCTATTAATATTCCCCTCCTCTGATCCCTTCTTCAAAAGAGCAACGAGTTCATTCATAGCCGCTTCCACTCCATCTCCTGTCTTTGCTGAAATTTCAAAGAAAGGTAATCCAAGTTTCTCAGCTAACTGAGCGCCTTCATCAAAAGACACTGTTCTTCTATGCTCAACGTCAACTTTATTCCCCACAAGAATAGTTAAGCAGTATTCTGGAGCATATTTTCGGATGCCTTCTAAATAATTCTCAATCGCTTGGAAACTTGAATAATTCGTGATATCATACATCAGTAATACGCCATGACATCCTCTGTAATTCATGCCTGGGAAAGGTTGGAATCTGCCTGACCCGGGAGTGTCCCAGATCAGCAGTTTCATTACCTTATTGTCCAAATTCACTGTTGTTGTTCTAAAGTCAACTCCGATCGTCGAGATTGTCGGTTGATTGTAGTTGTTAGGGAAGTAACTATCTATATAGCTTGTAATCGTTGATGTTTTTCCGATACCTGAATGACCTTCAACTCTTATATTGAATAAATAGTCATGATTTTGAGTTGAATTTGGATGAGAGATCATATGCTGCTAAAAATTTAATCCAATATTATGACGCTATGATTTGATTCAAAATAAATTCAGCAAAGGCCTGAAAAAGAGAAAAAATTTGGACAAGAACTATACTACCCCAAACAGTTCTCTGTTCGCTATGATGGTTTTCGTTATTACTGACAATACCTATATATTTGTTGCTGAAGAGCACTTCAATTGCACTCATATCAAATTGGACAATTTCATAAATTTTTAACTTATTTATAATCTGGGAATAGATCAAAGAGAATGTTACTCAAAAAAGAGATTCATTGGCCTTTTTAAATGAGATTAATCATTAAACCATAGGATACTGCTTGGGTAGGTATATAATATGCGACTAATTGTTAGAAAATGGTTCTCAAAGGTCACAAACAAGTGCTCTGTTTCTTCTCTGTACAGTATTCCTTTTGTAATCTTTCAATATAAGTTGGATCCTTTTGATCCTTCTTTTCAATCTTTCCCTCACTTGCTTTCTTCATCAACGAAATCAGCTCATTCATAGACTCTTCCACCCCATCTCCTGTCTTTGCTGAAATTTCAAAGAAAGGTAATCCAAGTTTCTCAGCTAACTGAGCACCTTCATCAAAAGACACTGTTCTTGCATGGTTCAGATCAATTTTATTTCCCACCAGAATCGTTATGCAGTATTGTGGGGCAAATTTTTGTATGTTAGATAGCTGTGACTCAGCTTCCCATAAGCTGTCACGATTCGTGACATCATATATCACCACAACTCCATTACAGCCTTGATAGTATCTCTCTGTTATAGGAGTTCGAAATCTTTCTTGACCATTTATGTCCCAGAGTTGAAGTTTGATTATTTTGTTGTCATAGTTCACTGTCTTGATCCGAAAATCATAGCCGATTGTTACAAGAGCATTTTCTGAGAAAGTACCCTCTACAAACCGTTGATTTGTTGAGGTCTTCCCAACATAAGGCGCACCATTAATGCGAACTTTGAATAAGTAGTCATAGCCTGGATCTGTTGTGTAAGCTCCTTTCATTTGCTTGGATTTTAAAAGTTATTTGCGCTGTAAGTAATTTTTTTACGGTATTATTTGATTTAATGTATTCGACGTTAGAAAATAAAACCTTTGAGACTCACAGCAACAAAATGCAAAGCTACACTCCTAATATGTGCTATTATCTAATGAACCGAAGTTAGAGCTTACATTCAGATAGAAGGAAAGGAAATTCAATAGCGAGAGTTTTGTTGAAATTAATTATTCTTTTTCAATCGATACTGAAGGAAGGCTTATGAATGAGGGTGAAAATTGACATCAAGGGACTCTTAAGTTTCAATTGTTTTCACATTCAAGCAGAGAAGATGCTGCACAGAGTCCGGTGCAGGAGAAACTTTTTTAAAATAAGTTTGCTCCCTTCAAATTTCACTTGTACAGAGAAATTGTTTGATGAAAGCCTCATTTGGCTCAAAAACTTAGACCCATGCATGAACATTAACAAGCCGAGGAATTATCTTTTTTAAAACAAATTGAAACTAATTGGAAAATTTGGATGCTAATGGCAGCTCTGTCTCCATTGGAAGGACATAGAGATCGAGCGCTGGCATCAGAAACAATACAAATTGATTCGTCAAACCAATTAAGACAATTAGAATGTAAGGTTTTGCTCGATCTGGTTGCATAAATAGCGTTGGTATGACTCTTTTGTAAAGCAATCGCATAAAATCCACGAGGTATCTTTTCTGATCTGATCTGATAATTTGAATAGAACAGAAGCTGAACCAAAACACAATTGGACACTTAAATTTTAATTGCCAATCTACTTCGAAGAAGTAACAAAATAAAATGAATGGAAAAAACCTTAAACCTAAGAGAGAGAAAACCACACATCCGGGGGACTCTCACCCTCTCAACACAAGCCCTCAGGAAATAATCGATAACAATCTTGCTGAAGCACAAGTAGTTGAACTATTGGAGAGAATTCGTCAGGGAAA
>ENA-UOTX01001999-UOTX01001999.1-compost-metagenome-genome-assembly--contig:-NODE-1999-length-11643-cov-11.847570_pt1 | contig 11643 bp, 10 predicted proteins | sample MGYA00238143_ERZ746982 | MGnify/ENA primary metagenome ERZ746982 (study PRJEB28758, sample SAMN06268862) | compost metagenome | isolation source: single cell | place: USA: California, Emeryville, Joint... | reverse complement strand
CATCACAATAATTCAGATAAATCAAACAGCTACTCTGCTGCTAGGAAATGGGTCTGACAATACCTGAATTATTCGATCATCTTTTTGGAAAAGAAAGAGAAGAGAATCTTGATGCTGGGACTCGAATCAGCAGGCAAAACATCTATTCTAAACAAACTTAAATTGATAGAAGTGGTCTCTGCACTTATTTGTATGGGATTTCACATCGAAACTGGTATTCACGAGAAAGTTACTTTCATTTTGTGGGATATAGGAGATCAAACTTAGGTTAGACTCCTCTGGAGACACTACTATGCGAGTACTCAAGGGATCATTTTTGTAGTGGATTCCACAGACAGATATAGAATTGAAGAGGCTAAAGAAGCCCTTCAAGGAGTGCTTAATGATGAGCTACTGAAGGGCATTCCTCTTTTAATATATGCCAACAAGCAAGAACTCAGTGAAGCAATGAATGTGACTAATGTGACTGAAATTACTGAGAAATTTGGTCTGAACGCCATTAAGAACAGAAATTGGTATATTCGAGGTTCTTGCAATAACCGGTGATGGTTTGCATGACTGCCTTGACTGGTTGAGTGATAAAATGTCGAAGAAGAAATACGTTTGAAAAAGGATAGTTTATTGATACGTGCTCTTATGTTGTAGCATTATAACTTTCAAGTATTGCATTCATCTATTAATTTGTGTGATTGATTCATATCCAAAAAGAAAAATTGAGATTTCAGAAAGCATTTCAAATGACTCGAAAAAGATCTTTCTTTGCAATCAGTGATATCAATTCAAGGTTGTATGAGAACGAGCTTGAAGGGGGGAAAAAATCATTGTATTGACACATACATTAGAAATGAATGAATAATTTGCCTATAGGTATGGAAAGGATTTCCAATAGTTGGAATAGTTTTGTTGTTTAGTATTTAAAACTCTGTTATTTTTCATTGAAGAAAAGGATAAAGTGGGCGTGTGTACTAAGTGATATACTTCAACTCCGATCACAGTATAGAAATAGCAATTTTAGGTTTTGGATTTGTTATTCGTTCGCCAGTCCCAAATTTTCCTTGTCAGATTCTGAGTGTGAATAATTGGAATAGCGACCATTTTTTTCAAAAAACCATAATCAAAGAATATTGCCTAACTTTCTCAGCTATGGGCCTGTCATTTTCTAAGCTGTTTGATAAACTTGTAGGAAAGAGAAAGCCGAAATTCTTGATGCTCGGACTTGACTCAGCAGGCAAAACGACCATTCTCTACAAACTTAGACTTGGAGAAGTTGTTTCTTCTATTCCTACTATCGGATTCAACGTTGAAACAATCGAATATAAGAGCACTTCGATCATTTCTTGGGACGTACACAGGAATCGCATAAAACTGCTCTGGAGACATTATTATCCTGAAACTCAAGGAATTATTTTTGTTGTGGATTCTTCAGACAAAGATAGAATTGATGAGGCAAAAAAAGAACTGTACAGTCTTCTGTCTGAAGAACTACTTAAAGATGCTGTCCTGCTTGTACTCGCGAACAAACAAGATATTAGTAGAGTTTTAAGCGTCACTGAGATTGCAGAGATGTTTGATCTCTCCACCCTCAAGAACAGAGAGTGGCATATTCAAGGCACTTGTGCAAAAACTGGTGAAGGCTTGTATGAAGGTTTTGAATGGTTGGCACTAACCATCTCCAAGAAGAAGAAGAGCAATGAAGAGAGACTCACACAATAATCATAGCATATTTTTTTTAGTTTTTTATTGTTTTAATAGATCAAACTTTTCTTCGGTAATGAAGAACTAGATGCTCCAAGAGAATCAATTTGACCCTCAAAAAATCATTTGTAAATAATGAATCAATAGATTCTTTTTTATGATTTTCCATTTGCTTCTTTCAGAAGCTGAGATTATTAAGTCAGAATTTGAAGATGTAGGTTGATATGAAAATGTTTTATAGGTTTCAACCCTTAGCAAAGGAGAATGAAAACAATTGACAACGTAGTATATGTTAAAGACTGAGCTTAAAATCAATTATAACTCATCTTCCAATATTTTTCCAAGTTTGGTACTATAATTGAACTATCACAAATATGGATCCTCGCAAAATTTAACAATTATAGTGATGAAATATGAAGTATGTTTCAGGAAAGTTTGTGAATAATGAAATCTGTAATTTCGTTTCAATTGAATTTAAAAAGTAGACTGGAAAAAGAATCGCAACAGATCGAAGCTCCTTTTTGATATTGACTTCTCTCGAAGAAAAGGACCCATAGTCTCTCAGAATTCTCCATTTCTAAATAGTTTTTCTATTGGTCACGTAATGCGAGAAAAAACCATCAGCCAAAGTTCCCCATTAATCAGGTTGACGTAGAATAAATTGAAGAACAAGAAGAGTTAGGATCTCAAATTGAATGATTTTGAGACCCGATTTGAAAGCTAATCGGTAAGTATCCACTCAGGTGTTTATAACTTTCACTGCCCCAATAACTCAACTTTCCAATCTGCCTTTTACCCTTGATCTGAATTTTCTTAGTCAGATCCTGTGTACTCTGGATTTAAATACCACAAATTGTCAACAACCAACCACAATAAATTAAAATAATTGAAAATTAAAAAATATCACCTACCACATGTGCCAAACAATTTCTAACTTATTTGACAGTCTTGACAGAAAAGAGGAAACCAAAATCTTGATGGACTCTATGATGCAGGCATAACAACCATTCTCTACAAGACTAAACTTGGAGAAGTTGTTACTTCTGTTCCTTTCATCGGATTCAATTTGGAAACAGTCAAATATAAGAGCACTTCGATCGTTTCTTTGGCCGTAGGAGGGAGCGCTCGACCCAAACCACTCTTGAAATACTATTATGCTCACACTCAAGGACTAATTTTCGTTGTCGACTCTTCTGATAGAGATAGAATTATTGAGGCCCAGGAAGAACTTCAAAAGACACTCTCTTATGAGGAACTCAGGGGCGTTCCACTATTGGTCCTGGCGAACAAGCAAGATCTAGCTGGTGCTATGAGCGCTTCTGAAGTTGCCGAGAAACTTGATATTATTACCCTTAGGGATCGAACCTGGTATATTCAAGGGATTTGTGCCGTCAGGGGTGATGGTTTGCATGATGGTTTTCAGTGGCTGACCCAGACAATCTCCAAGGAGGAGAAAAAATGAAATTGATTTGTATATAATAACTAATCCATTTCTTAAGAGTTTGTTTCGAAATTACTGTGTGCAACTTGTTTGATCGAAATTTCTTTTTCAAACAGTGTTATCTTAGTTAAGTTTTTGATAAGTAGAAGATTTGTGGAATAGTTTCCACTTGATTGAAATAAAATGATCGAAAACCAGTATTTTTGTCTAATACACGAAGCAAATTTGATGAATTTTAGTAGAGAAAGATTATAGGGTGTATATGTCTTTTTAATGAACAATTTGAGGTATGCATCTTAGACTACCCAATGTAGACGCTGGTAATCAGAATTTTTAACTGAACAGAAATCATATAAATCATCAGCAAAGTACTTTATCTTTGAAATTATGGGTCAATCAATCTCTAAATCGATCGATCTGCTTTTCATGAAGAAAGAATTCAGACTCTTGATGCTTGGACTCGATGCAGCCGGCAAAACGACTATTCTCTACAAAATGAAACTAGGGGGAAATTGTTTATTCCATTCCTCTGCGATCCCCACCGCCTACGTCCCAAGATGTGAACGTAGAATTCTTGTATTTAACCGTTTCTGGAGGCATTACTATGGTGGCACGCAAGCACTAATTTTCGTTGTTGATTCTTCAGATAGAGAGAGGATCGAAATCGCTAAGGAAGAGTTGCAACGATTGCTTAATGAAGTTGGTCTCAAAGATTCTACTCTGTTGATATTTGCTAACAAGCAAGATCTCAGCGGTGCCATGAGTTCGACTGAGGTTGCTGAGAAACTTGATCTCGTCACTGTTAACGACAGAGAGTGGTACATTCAGGGTACTTGTGCGATGACCGGTGATGGTTTATATGAAGGTCTTGATTGGTTAAGTAAGGCAGTCTCTAAGAAGAAATAAGTTGAAATGAAAACATTAATATTTCAGTTCAGTTTTGTTTTTCCAACATTTCTATCCATTTTGCAGATTTGTCAATTTTCAAAGCCTCATCCATGATCCATACAACTGTACACCAGTTTTTATACCCTTAAACTCAGTAAAGTTGTTTAGTCAAAATCCCCCATAATCAGATTGCCCTAGAATCAATTTAAGAAAGCAAGTAGGGAAGAAGAAGCAACTCACAAAGAGAATGATTTTGAAACCAATTTGAAAGGTTATCAGTAAGTATCCTCTTTTCCATACTAAACATACTAATTTTCAATAATTTCTAAAGTGATGGATGGCTTTTTCGTGAAGAAAGAGTTAAGACTCTTGATGCTTGGACTTGATAGAGTCGGCAAAGAAACAATTCTATGCAAGCTTAAGCGAGGAGCCGTTGTTTCCTCTGTTCCTACTATCGGATTTGGAATTGAAATGGTTGAATATAAGAATACGGTCATATATTGGGACGTCGGAACTCTTGTTAGACCTCTCTGGAGGCATTACTATTCTCACAGGCAAGGAATAATTTTCGTTGTTGATGCTTCAGATAGAGAGAGGATCGAATACGCTAAGGAAGAGTTGCAGCTGCTTCTTCATGAAGATGGTCTCAAAGACGCTGCTCTGTTGGTATTTGCTAACAAGCAAGATCTCAGCGGTGCCATAAGTGCTACTGAAGTTGCAGAGAAACTCGATCTCGTTATATTCAGGGTACTTTTGCAATAACCGGAGACGGTTTGTATGATGGTCTTGATTGGATATCTTCAAGAAGAAATGAGTGAAAATGGTAGAGGGAAATTTGTAAATTGAATGTTTTTTAGGAATGAATTATAATTTTTTTCAATTGTTGCATTTCTTTTCTTCTCGGGAGGTTGTTTTAATTCACTCTCCATCTGAACCTCAATTTCGGTTTTCATTTCATTATTGTAATTTTCCTAGAATCAGATTCCTTTGCCGGGTTTCTGGTACTTTAATAAACGTACCCTTTAAATCATCACAATAATTCAGATAAATCAAACAACTGCTCTGCTGATAGGAAATGGGTCTGACAATACCTAAATTATTTGATAATCTTTTTGGAAATAAAGAGAAGAGAATCTTGATACTGGGACTCGAATCCGCAGGCAAAACATCTATTCTAAACAAACTTAAATTGATAGAAGTTGTCTCTGCACTTATTTTCCAATAGTTGGAATAGTTTTGTTGTTTAGTATCTGAAATTCTGTTATTTTTCATTGAAGAAAAGATTAAAGTGGGTGTGTGTGCAAAGTGATATGCTTCAACTCCGATTACAGTATAGAAATAACAATTTTAGGTTTCGGATTTGTTATTCGTTACACAGTCCCAAATTTTCCTAGTCAGATTCTGTGTGTTAATAATTAGAAAAGTTAACATTTTTTTTCAAAAAACAATCATAATCAAAGAATTTTACCTAACTTTCTCAGCAATGGGTCTGTCATTTTCTAAGCTGTTTGATAAACTTGTAAGAAAGAGAGAGTTGAAACTCTTGATGCTCGGAATTGACTCAGCAGGCAAAACGACCATTCTCTACAAACTTAAACTTGGAGAAGTTGTTTCTTCTGTTCCTACTATCGGATTCAACGTTGAAACAATCGAATATAAGAGTACTTCGATCATTTCTTGGGACGTCGGTGGTGGTATGCGCATCAAGCCTATCTGGAGACAATATTATCCTGAAACTCAAGGAATTATTTTTGTTGTGGATTCTTCAGACAAAGATAGGATTGAAATCGCTAAAGAAGAACTGGACAGTCTTCTGTCTGAAGAACTACTTAAAGATGCAGTTCTTTTAGTACTCGCGAACAAACAAGATATTAGTGGAGTTTTAAGTGTCACTGAAATTGCAGAGATGTTTGATCTTACCACCCTCAAGAACAGAGAGTGGCATATTCAAGGTACTTGTGCGAAAACTGGTGAAGGTTTGTATGCAGGTTTTGAATGGTTGACACAAACCATTTCTAAAAAACGAATGAGTCAAAAATGATGTTGCAAATTAGTTCATATTGTTTGAATTTATTGTACATTTCCTTATTTCGAGGGTTATTTCCATCGATCAAGTTCTCAACCCCACAAATCGTAACTCTAAAGTTAGATTATTTTTGAAATAGATCTCTTCTGTATTTCTTCTCTGATCATCAAAACAATCACTTCACCGCTTGAAAATGCACATTCACAGAAGTATACATTTTATGCATAGTAGGAGAGTTATCCAAGCGCAAAGAATACAGTCTTTTGAAAGTCCCAAAGATCCAACACCGATAAAGTATGTTGATTGAATTAAGGAACAATAGACCCTTATCCTTTACTCTACATTTAAGAACCATCGTTGTCTCAAGAAATTTCGTAGTTTACAACTAAAGATCCATCCAAAGACCGAGAAACCTTTGTTCATCCCGGTAAATAAATGAAAGCGATATCATATTCTCAAACTCATAAAATGGAATTTTTTATCTTAGAGGTCTGTTTTACCTGGGTTAATGGGGAAAATGAATCATTCCTATATCTGGTTAACCGAGAGAAAGATTGCAATAATTAAGAGTTTCTTCTTTACAATGCTAAACCGCCATTATTTATTGTGAGATGAGGCAATCTCATGCAGCAGATCTTTTTAGATTCTTGATTTGATTAATATCCTGTAAATGAAACACGTTCAAAATATCACAATCATTTAAATAAAAGCAGAGAACAAACACTAATTACTAAAGAGATGGGACTGACGATATAAACTGTGTTCGAGAGGCTTTTTGAAAAGAAGGAGATGGAGATCTTGATGCTTGGACTCGACACAGCAGGAAAAACAACCATTCTTTACAAAATGAAATTGGGAGAAATTGTCCCTGCTCTTCCAGCTATCGGATGAGACAGTTGAATACAAGAACATTAAATTCACTGTTTGGGATGTAGGCGGACAAACAAAAATGAGATCCCTTTGGAAACAATACTTCTCTAATACTCAAGGACTAATTTTTGTCGTTGATTCTATAGACAGAGATAGAATTGATGAGGCCAAAGGATTGCTAATTGAAGAAGAACTTAGGGACGCTTCCCTTTTAGTGTTCGCGAATAAGCAAGATCTGGAGGCCACGAGTGTCGCTGAAATAACAGAGAAACTTGGTCTCCATATGCTTGAAAATAGGGCATGGTATATTCAGGGTACTGTGCTTTGACTGAGAGCGGTCTGTTCGAAGGCCTTGACTGGTTGAGCAAGACAGTCTCAAAGAAGAAATATTTGGTTTTTTAAATTTAAATTTTTTCCTTCTAGATTGTAGTATTCTCAAAAAATCATTTGACCACAGCTAGGCTCGATAATGTATCTCTCTTTAATTAAACAAACGGGCTACTTTTCAAATATTCCATACGTCTACATCAAGAGTCTCTATTGATTTAAGCCTACTTAAAAAATAATGCAAAATTAAATGACAACTAGGATGATTGTTAGTTTCGATCATTGGCTAATGTCATCATTTCAGAATCCTCTGCGGCTGATGAAATATCTTGATATCAAACAATTAAAACTGATTCGAATTCGGCCAGCAGGGTGAGGCCAGAATTATTTTCAATCTCATGCGAATCTTTCAATCGCAATGAATAACAATAAGAAAATTTTCAACTATAATCTCTCGATAATTGAAATTTGACGCTGACGAAATAAATTTAACATCAGATGTGAATAAAGAGGATTTTATCTCAAAGGTTACAACAGGCAGCTTTGTAAAACCTCTCAAAAGATAGAAAACTAAGGCTATTATTTCTTTTCTCCTTACTTCTTGAATGGCTTTAGTAATGCTAAGCAGACTGAATAGTCCATTCAGCTAAAATTCCGCATTAACCAAAAAAACACAAGTTTCATCTTTAATTTATCAATTCTGGTCTTGACTTTCCTGGTCAGATCAAGTGTATTCTTTTTTAAAATAATACACTGTTTTGGTAAACTATTGTGATAAATCAACCGATAACAGCATTAACAAACCTTCTAAATAATGGGACAAACTTCTTCGGCAGCGTTTGAGAATCTTTTTCAGAGGAAAGAACTGAACCTCTTAATACTCGGCCTTGACTTTGGAGGGAAAACAACTATCCTCTACAAACTTAAACTCGGAGAAGTTGTCAGAACTATTCCAACCATTGGATTCAACGTCGAAAGAATTGAGTTCAAGAATACTACGATAAATTCTTGGGATGTAGGAGGGAGCACTCGCCTCAGACCTCTCTGGAGGCATTACTATACAGACTCTAAAGGTATTATCTTCGTGGTGGATTCTTCAGAAAAAGATAGAATTGAAGAGGCCAAAGAAGAATTGTGGAGGCTTCTCACGGATGAACTACTTAAAGATGCTGTCTTGTTGGTACTCGCGAACAAACAAGATATCAGTGGAGTTTTAAGCGCCACTGAAATTGCAGAAATGTTTGATCTTACCACAATCAAGAGCAGAGAGTGGCATATTCAAGGTACTTGTGCAACGACTGGTGAAGGTTTATATGAAGGTTTTGAATGGCTGATACAAACAATCTCCAAGAAGAAGAAGAGCAATGAAAAGAGACTTATACATTAATTAATTTATTTGTTTACGGGATGGATTGTTAGAATTTACAAATTGTAAGTATTCTTTCACTTCTCACCACTTGTTTCTCATATTCTTTTCTTCTGATCTTCAAAATAAGTCATGATTGATATTAACAATCACAGTCGCAAAAAATTTAAAAATGGATAACCAGTTAATTTTTATGCGAATTAATTTCTACTTCTCTTGGAAATATCAGTAGTTCAGGAGAAATCCAATTCGTCAATTGATGACCAGCCGAACCAAGCTCTTTCATAACAAGGATGCAAAAGTAGATCATGGGAATGAAACGCAAGGCAATGATATATTTTGTGAGTTAAGCTCACAAATAATTATAGTCACATTGCAATTGAATTATATGCAGATCAGAAAAGGAAGCCGAGGGGTCCAATATTTCAGATGTCCATTATTTTGTCCTCTTAGTAGATGAATACATTTTACTGTTTATTTGTACTGCAATTATTGATATGTAAGTATTCATTAGGAAAAGAAATTTGAAGGTAAGAATAGAATTTTCATGCCTAAAAGCGTTGCAGCTAGGATTCCTATAACCATCTTACAAAAAATTATTAATTAATAATGCGTTTTTCGAGTCAGCATACTATCAAATAAAAGTATGCATTTTTTTAATTGATTAACAATTCAACCGATAACAAGAATACAAACTGCTCCTTTGCCAAATGGGACTTACAACTTCTACAATATCTACAGTTCCTGAAAAACTTTTCGGGAAGAAAAAGCTAAGACTCTTAATGTTAGGACTTGATGCAGCAGGCAAAACAACCATCCTCTACAAGCTAAATATCGGAGAAATCATTAGGATTGGCTACAGTATTGAAACAGTTCAGTACAACGATACTAAGATCACTTCGTGGGACGTAGGTAGTATTGACAGTAGGTCTCTTTTTGACCTCCTATATGGTGAAGGTCAAGGAATTATTTTCGTGATAGATTCTTTAGACAAAGAGAGGATTGATGAGGCTAAAGAAGGGTTGAAACGCCTGCTGCTTGAAGACAAGCTGAGCGACGTTCCTTTATTAGTACTTGCGAACAAACAAGATATCAGTGGAGTTTTAAGTGTCACCGAAATTGCAGAAATACTTGATCTTGTCACCATCAAGAACAGAGAATGGCATATTCAAGGCATTTGTGCAATGACTAGTGAAGGTTTGTATGAAGGTTTTGAATGGCTGATACAAACTATCTCCAAGAGGAAGAAAAGCAATGAAGAAAAGAGACTCTTACAATAATCATAGAACATATTTTTTTTTATGAGTTTTTCATTATTTTAATCGATCAAACTTTTTTTCGGTAATAAAAAACTCTATGTTCCGAATCAATTTGACCCCCCAAAAAAGTCATTTGTAAATCATGAATCAATCAAAACTTTTATGGTTTTTCATTTGAAAGAGGACATAAAATCGTTTCTTTCGGGATCTGAGATTATTAAGTCAGAATTCGAAGATGTAAGTTGATGTGAGAACGTTTTAGGTTTCAGCCCTAGGCAAAGTATAATGAAAGCGACTGACAACGGATTATACGTTAAAGCCTGACCTTAAAATCAATTATTAATATTCATATTCCCATATTTTTTCAAGTTTGGTACTATAATTGAACTATCACGAATATGGATCCTCGCAAAATTTAACAAGTATAGTGATGAAATATGAGGTATGTTTCAAGAAAGCTCGTAATTTTGTTTCAATTGAATTAAAAAGTAGACTGGAAAAAGAATCGCAACAGATCGAAGCTACTTTTTGATATTGACTTCTCTCGAAGAAAGGACCCATAGTCTCCATTTCTAAATAGTTTTTCTATTGGTCACGTAATGCGAGAAAAAACCATCAGCCAAAGCTCCCAATTAATCAGGTTGCCGGAGAATAAATTTAAGAAAACAAGAAGAGGTAGGGTCTCAAATAGAATGATTTTGAGACCCGATTTGAAAGCTAATCGGTAAGTATCCACTCAGGTGTTTATAACTTTCACAGACCCAATAACTCAACTTTTCAATCTGCCTTTTACTCTTGATCTGAATTTTCTTAGTCAGATCCTGTGTACTCTGGATTTGAATACCACAAATTTTCAACAACCAACCACAATAAATTAAAATAATTAAAAATTAAAAAAATCACCTTCTACCACACCGGCCAAACAATTTCTAACTTATTTGACCGTCTTGACAGAAAAGAGGAAACCAAAATCTTGATGCTCGGACTCTATGATGCAGGCAAAACAACCATTCTCTACAAGACTAAACTTGAAGAAGTTGTTTATTCTGTTCCTACCATAGGAGTCAATTTTTGAAACAGTCAAATAAGCATTTCATTCATTTTTTCGGACGTAGAAGGGTGCTTTCGACCAATCTTCAAATGCTATTATGCTCACACTCAAGGACTAATTTTCGTTGTCGACTCTTCTGATAGAGATAGGATTATTGAGGTCCAGGAAAGACTTCAGGAGATACTCTCTAAAGAGGAACTCAAGGACGTTCCACTATTGGTCCTGACGAACAAGCAAGATCTAGCTGGTGCGATGAGCGCTTCTGAAGTTGCCGAGAAACTTGATATTATTACCCTTAAGGATCAAGCTTAACATAGCACTTGTGCAACTCCCGGTGATAGTCTGCCTGATGACCTTCAGTGGCTCACTCAGGCAATCTCCAAGAAGGGGAAGAAGTGAAATAGATTTTGTAAAAAATAATTAATTTGGTAATTAGGAGCTTGGTTTACCAATTGTTGTGGGCACCTGGACTTTATTACAATCTCTTTTGATATAGTTTTAGCTTAGTTGAGGTTGTTGGTAAGAACTTTTAAAATAATTTAAACCTGGCTGAAATAAGATGGTCGAAAACCAGTATTTTTGTTTAATACACGAAGCAAATTTGATGAATTCCAGCAAAGAAAGATTATAAGTTTTATGTGTGAAGTTAATGAATAATTTTGAAGCATGTAATTTAGTAAAACCATTGTAGACGCTACTCATCAGTAGGTTGTTTATTGT
>ENA-UOTX01001998-UOTX01001998.1-compost-metagenome-genome-assembly--contig:-NODE-1998-length-11656-cov-20.820537_pt1 | contig 11656 bp, 9 predicted proteins | sample MGYA00238143_ERZ746982 | MGnify/ENA primary metagenome ERZ746982 (study PRJEB28758, sample SAMN06268862) | compost metagenome | isolation source: single cell | place: USA: California, Emeryville, Joint... | reverse complement strand
AAATTAATTAATTCAGTTTCAGTTTTATTGCTTTCTTTAACCAAATCATGCAACTTAATTTCATAATTAGATTATAAATTTCGAGTATACAGTCTTTTAAGTTATCCCTATGAGCAGAGCAATCTTACAACCTTTCGAGGCCTACCAAAAAGCCAGAGTTCAATTCGTTCAAACAGTCGCTGAGCTCGCCAGTCGCGCTCAAAACATTGAAGCCTTACAATCTGCAGGTAACGCGCCGGTTTCAAGCCATCGTCTTATTTCTTCATATTCTCAGGCGTCATGGCGCTCCTCAGACCTCTCCTTCTCGACAACGTCCCTTCAATCCAGCAATCCGCCGCACTCGCTCTCGGCAGACTCGCCACTCACTCTGACGACCTCGCTGAAGCTATCGTTTCAAATCAGATTCTTCCTCAACTCGTTTATTCTCTTTCCGAGCAAAACGTAATCCTTATCTCTGTCGCTCTCGCTCAAACTCTCTCTAGAGATTCTACAAAAAAGCTGCCGCGTTTGTTCTCAGAGCCGTCGCTAGACACAACGAACAACTTGCCCAAGCCGTCGTTGATTCAGGCGCTCTTGATTCACTTGTCATCTGCCTTGAAGAATTCGACCCAAGCGTCAAGGAAGCTGCAGCATGGGCTTTGAGTCACATCGCTAAGTAAAAAAAACCAATGACGCTTCTTGAAACTAACGTCCTATTTTCTAGACACACAGCAGACCTCGCCCAAGCTGTTGTCGACGCCAACGCCGTTCCTCTCCTGGTCCTCTGCGTCCAAGAGCCTGAGATCGCGCTCAAGAGAATTTCTGCAAGCGCATTGAGTGAAATTTGCAAGCACACTCCTGACCTCGCTCAAGCTGTTGTCGATGCCGGTGCCACTCCTTTCCTTTCATCATTGATCTCACACAATGACGCTCAATTGAAGAAGCAAGTTTGCTCTTGCTTAGCTCAAATCGCCAAGCACAACGTCGAACTTGCCGGAGTGGTCGTTGAAGCTGAAATTTTCCCAAAGATTCTTAATAATTTAAAGGTAAACTTCCTCTAAATCTTCACGCTCTTAACAATATTTAGGATTATGATGCTGGAGTTAGAAAGAACGCCGCTTTGTGTATCAGAGAGGTCGCAAAGCAGTCTCCTGAGCTCGCAAAACTTATTTGCAACGCCGGAGGTGCCGCAGCTATCGTTGACTACATTTCTGAGTCCAAAGGCAGCGCGAGACTCCCTGGTATCATGACTCTGGGATACATCGCCGCCTTTGACGAGTCTCTTGCTATGAGTGTTATCGCCTCAAAGGGTATCACTCCTCTGAAGGAAGCTCTGTTGAAAGAGCCTGAAGACTACATTAAAGCTGCGGCTGCTTGGTCCTTAGGTCAAATCGGCTGCCACTCTCCTGATCACGCAAGAGCTGTCGCTGAGCATGACATTCCATCCAGTTTGCTTATGGTATATCTTCATTGTCCTTGAGCTCTTTGCTAAACTACTCTAATTAAAAGGTTTACAAGTTCCCTGAAAGCAGCGACGACCTGAAATCTAAATCCAAGAAAGCCTTGAAGAGCATCTTGCAAATGTGCTCTCTCCTTCCTGCTCTGGAACCACTCATCACCGTAAACCGATCTTTATCTCCAAGTTTCTAACCATATATTAAACAACAGGAAGCTCCAGAGGATATCTTGCAATACGTATTGGCCCAATTCTCAAAGACACTGCCTCACGATAACAAAGCGAAGAAGTAAACCGTTCTCTTTGATAGCGATTGTTAATAGTCTTATCTCTGTAGGGACTTCGTGCTTAGTGAAGGTTTCAAAAAGATTCAAGAGATTCAAGCTCAACCAGGAACGAAACTCAGGACTTATATCGACGAAATCAACAGTTTGTACCCTCCAGAAATTGTCCAATACTATTCTCCAAACTACGCGCAAACTTTACTCAAGAAACTCGACGAATACCACGACTAATCTCACAAACTTTTTCTTTGGGAAGAGTAGTAGAATGCTACGTTTGATAAAACTGCCTATTCGTATTTTTGAGTCGATAACCAAAAATTTTATCGATTATTTTGATTTGCTTCTCTATACATCTTCCCATTAAAGCTTCCTATTGACAGTTGTATTCCCAATTATAATGATGACTAGAATGCTCGAAGCAGCTTATATGAAGTACTTAGCCTAACTGCTACCATATCAAATGTTTCTCAAGAGACTTTTAATTAAGAAAAGCAAAAGTCTTTAGAAGAGCGAGGGTTTTTGAATTAGGATTGAGGATTATACAAAACAAAAAGAAAAAAAGGCCTTTTAAAAATTTGCCAATTTAAGTTTGAGAGCTGCTGACAAGCTATAAAAAGAGGAATGGGAATGAATTGCATTCGTATGATGAGGCAGAGAGTAAAGGGCAGCATAGTTAGCCATTAAAAACTGTTATAAACAATGCCAATAAATCAAAAATCATAAAAAAACGCGTTCATAGGATAACCCCTTCTTATCGTGGGAATCCTTGCAAGCAATCTCGCGCGAGCAACCCTATCATTTCAATGTTAATCTCGGCTCTTGTGAGTGGAAGGTATCGGACCTAGGCATTAAAGTTAGCAGGAGCTGCCTTGAAAATTAATTACTTCATGGATAATCTTTTCTCTCATTTTCTCACTAAGCGTCTTGTCCAAAGAGAGCACTCGCCTAGTGAAGGAAGTGAATTGAAAAAATGGATTGTTTGGGGTTTATTTACGATAGATCGGTGATATATATTACTTTATCTTTCTTCGTTTCATCTGCAATGACCATTGAAGTTAATTCTGCAGGCTCTGCTTCAATATCGCCCATAAACTTGATCATTTGGTCTAAAAACGCATCAAAACTTATCGTTTCCCCCTCTTCTTCGATCTAAAATGTATTAGATTAGCGATTGCCTCAGGATATCCTTAATACAATCTCTCTTCCAAGGTATTTGAGTTCTTCAGCGGTCAAGTCACTACCACATAAATGAGCAAGATTCTTTAGCTTCTTAGCAGGTATTTCATCAATTTCCTCATTGAAAGGGATTAACACTCAAATTAATCAGAGAAATACCCCTACCTCTTTTCGGCCGCTGAGAAGTGAAAAATTCTCTCGGATAAGCTTAACCATGTATTCTCTCACGCGTTTTCCATGGATTTCCCAGACTTCCTCCTCCTTATTATGTTCTCTGTTCAGAGCTTTGATAAATCTAGACAATTGAGATAAGGGATTCCAGACCTTCTCATTGAATATAAGATTTCATACCTGTAGAAGCTTTTCATTGTGAGAGATCGATCCTCCATCTTCATATCGACGACTTCCTCAATGAGCTGCTTATCTTTCAGCATTTGGATCTGAAAATTCGCGTTTTATTAGATTAGTCTGATGAAGGTTCATAATTACATTAGTGACGAGGCAATAACGCTTCAGATTCCACGGTAACACCATTAGCAGGTTCGCGAAGGTAAAGCCCGCTGATAGGATAGTAGCCGCGGCATTTTCCCAGTTATCCAGCATTGAATACCCATCCACTAACATCCAGGTCACCCAAGCCATCTGCCAGAGCAGAATCCCATGAATAATGTGCCCTAACCCTCGTGGACTGTTAAACCAAAATAGCTTTTCGTGCTTATTTGAGGCTGTTCCTCCAAAGGACGGCTGGAGCTCATATTGCAAATAATCTGGAAGATTTATTCGCCCGAGGTTAATTAACGGCTGTCGCAAACTTTCGAATTTCGTGAAACTCACATCGTAAGGCGAGTACACAATATTCACGAGTTTTGAGTAGATCTGAGTAAGTTTCAAATTGATAGCGATCATCATTAAGAAGAAAGCCATTGGAGCGAGCAAGATTATATCAGCCTAACGAATGATTAAAATTACATTCTTCGTTGAAAGGGAGAAAAATAGCTTACTTTGTCATTTTTACCATAGGCACTGACAGCGAGGCAGAGCAGCCCTAGCAATAGAATGCTTATTACCGTTGAATGAGTATATCCAAAAATTTGAGATAGAGTCTTCGTCATACATTTTTCGAGATACGCTGCGAAATTGAAGTCATCGCGAAGGAAGTCCTCGCCGAATATAGGAAAGAAAGTCGGTGAGATGAATTCCTGGCGGATTAAGAAATATTCCAGGGCGAGTTTTTTCTTCTTGAGTTCTCGTGCCATGCTAGGCGTTAGATTTGATTCCAAATGAAGGTCTTCATACTCACGGAAAATCCGCTCTCTTGCTGAGAAACTTCGCTCGTATTGATACCAGCCTCGGATGAAGTAGCGAGTTACTGAGACCATGTAGCCTCCGGCGATTATCCATAGGAAAATAAAAATCAATAGCGCTAGTGTTAGTGCTCTGATGGGAAGATAGCCTTGAACGGAGTCCAGCACGCCATAATAGGTCAAAACTTCAATTATCACCATGAGAATAATCAAAGCACTGTTATCACGTAGCAATTCGCCATTGGAGGAGAAGAGGTCAGTTTTCAATAGGTTCTGAATCCAGTTTTTCAGTGTAATCGCAACGAGGATTGTCATTGCGACAACGCAGCCAAACAAAATTGATTTGTATCTCGGAAGTCCTTGAGTTTTTTTCATTTGATTCGCGGCCTTTGACGAAATTTTCGATGATTTTTGTATAAACGCCATTGGAGTCCCGACTACCACTGATTCTATAGAGTTTGAGGCGGCTTTGGCGACATTTTTCGAAGAGTTTGATTTGCTTGGAATGTCACGAGTAATTGTGGGTTCATTGTGAAGGTCTTGTTTTAAAGGCAAAAAATTTGAGCTCAAGTCCTTTTCTTTGTCATCCTTTGATAAGAAATTTTAGAAACAAGATAGTTTTTGAGAGCTACTTGCGGAGACCGTCCCATCTGATTCTTCGCATTGGGTTTGCCGGGATTGTTGGACAAAATTAGTGTTTGAGAACATTTCTCTGCAGTGGAATTAGGGAGTTCTGAGCAATTCCTTGCCGAGACTGTATACAGGGTTAGTGCTAAGAGCAATAGCAATTTCATTGAGCTTATTCAGTTTGGAAATTTTGCAGACATCATATGATTAAGGTAAGTAATTACTTACTATTTTCTCGAAAGTGTGCAGAAAGATCGAAGGCTAGCTAGTTAAAGAACTTCTGTCTTAATCGGTATAAACGGTAACTTATGAATGGAAAATCGATTTTGACCCGTTAGCTCTGTGCGATTTATACATGTAAGCAATTTTATTTAATTTTGCCGTTTTTTTCAAAGGCAAATCGAAAGAAAATATCAGACGAAACCAGTCTAAAATTTACTTTGAGTTCAGTAATCCAATAAAACCAGTCAAGCAAATTTGCGAGCTTCTATGTTAATGCAACGAGTTTGGTTCGTGAAGAACTTAGTCTGACTTAAGTTTTTCAGGCTCTCTAAGTGTATTTACTGAACTATACAACTCTTTGTTCTTTAAAGCAACTTGTTACATAATAGGAAATACATGTTCATTGGAGAACTGAGAGAGTACCTACAGAATATATATCTATAATGAGCAATAGATGTATCAGTTTCGAGAACCAAGCGATGGGCCCTCTTTCCGTATTCTTCATTATTAATATTAAAAGACACAATTTGTTTCAACTGAATCATAACTTTGCTATTGGCTTGTATGGGATAGGACTAGTAAATTAGTCATGAGTATTGTATATATACAAGAAGTGAAAGTTCATGGGGGTTTTGTTAGTGATTTTCGAGACAAATTGAAGAGTTTTTTAATTCCCAAATTTTAAATTCAAATATTTAACCTCCAAAACGGAATTAAGAGAACCCCTGATTTTTTCATAGCAACTGTTTTGTTGTGCTTCCTATGAATGCTCGTCTTGTTCTTGAATTTTAGCATTGATAAACTAAAGCACCATTTATTCCTCTCCCACCTACTCACCGTAAAACTAATTCAATAGCAAAGTTGCCAGGATATTCTCCTGTTGGTAGGGCAGCGGACTTATCTTAATTAGTTCTATTGTTGCATATCTTTGAAAGCATCGCCATCCTTATTTATCTAACTCCTATTTTGTCATCGCAGTGTAATTCTAAAATGATGAAAAAATCCAAATTTTACACCTGATTTTAAGTGTTCAAATTTTAAGTACCCGAAATTTTAAGGCCTGAAAATTAAAAAAATTTACCTGCCTTCCTCTCGTGAGAGAAACCCTCAAAAGTACCGCGAACTTGCCATCAGGAGACTAATGCCAGCTTCATACCATGAGCCTATTTAATTAACAAATTCAGGCGTCTCAAGCATTTTCAACGGATGCATTATTTAATTTGATTCGCTGAAAGTTAGTGCACTGATTCCAAATTTGCATTCTGACTTATTAAAAAAGCAGGACTCATCCGAAATTAGTATTTTTATGCGATTATCTTAACTTGAAAACCCCTTAAGCACTCTTTAACTCGGTCAACGCAAATGGATTCCAACAGAAAAGCTTCAAAAAAGACAACCAAGAAAGGCTCCGACACGAACAAACACGACGACCGAAAAGAGTCAGTTAAACCTACTATGGAAACTAAAGATTCTAAAACCGTCAAACTGATTTACGATTCTCAGTTGACCGTGAAGATCACATTCAAGAAGTCAGACCAGGACTCCTTAACTTGCGGCTGGCTGCTACAAGAAGCCGTGAAGAGCTTAACAGCTCTTTGTGCTCAAAAAAACCTTGAAAGAGATTACAGTTCATTCATCGCAATGAAGACGAAACAAAAAAATGTTCAATTGGATTACTTGCTCTCTCTGCCTGAGAAATCGCTTAGCCAACTGCCCGATTCCATTGTTTTGCTACCAATTCACGCAGCCAAGCCATCTCACGAACATCGAAACGGCCAAGTGACTCAAAATGATTTTGAGATTCTCTCGATTTTGGCAGAAGGAAGCACTTGCGATGTTTTCATAGGTAAATAACTTTCTCTTTCAGGACTTTAACGTTTATTTCCAGCTCGAAAGAAGGACACAGCTAAAATCTATGCGATAAAGCGAATTGGAAAGAAGGTGTTGTCATCGTTTGATAAGACAAGCAAGGTAGTCCGAAGAGAACTTGCAGCTCTCAAAAAGTTGAACTCCAACTTTACTGTGAGACTTCATTACACTTACCAAACAGTAATTTTTTATCTCATTTTTCCAGTACTAATTGACTCTGACGAATTAGAATAATTACTACTATTTCGTGCTTGATTATCTTCCTGGTGGCGACCTCTTCTACTATCTGATGAATCAGAAGAAGTTGGTCGAGTCAGCCGCAAAGTTCTACGTTTCTGAACTATTGATTGGTCTTAAAGAAATCCATTTGCGTAATTTCATTTACCGAGACTTAAAGGTATTTTCTCATCCACGATCAACTTGTCTAATCTCCTTTTCTAGCCTGAGAACGTGCTTATTGATATCGATGGTCACGCATGCCTTGCTGACTTTGGACTCTCTAAGGAAGTTGATGATCTCAAGTCCCTGCAAACCTCACACTGCGGAACTATGGAGTAATAAACAAGGTCCTATGTCATGAAAGCTAAATTTTTCTTTAGATATATGGCCCCTGAACTCGCTGCAAAGAAGCCATACACTCACGTCGTTGATTTCTATAGCCTTGGAGTTGTCGCCTACGAACTCCTCGTGGGCAAAACCCCTTTCAAATGCAAAAGCACAGACAACGGCGAATTTGCACAGCTGATTCAGAAAAAAGAACCTTCTATTCCAGCAAAATTCTCCCCAGAATTAAAAGACTTCCTGACCCAGCTCTTGCAAAAAGACCCTAGCAAAAGACTAGGAGCTGAAGGCGGAGCTGACCAGATCATGAGTCACCCATGGCTCGCTGATGTCGACTTTACCAAACTCGCTAACAAAGAAATCCAACCACCTATTACCGTCAGCATGGATCATCTGAACCTCGTCCTTTCGGAGCTTGAACTTGAGAAGGAATGCGAACTTGATGAAGAGAATCCCAACATGGGACGCAACGTGAGACTATTAAGCAGATTCTCCTTCTCAGAAGACACCGTTAATGAAACTCCAAAGGAAGACGAAGTGGTGGTTGAGGAGACAAAGGAGCTGGAAGTTCCAGTTGAGCAAACGATTCAAATCGAGTTCGCTCAAATCCAACAGATTGCATTCGAAGAATTCCTTGCAGAGATCCCAATGAGCAACTCTCGCAAAGAAAGCAAAGATTACTCGACTATTGTCAACGAGCAATTCTTTGAGACATTGAGGAGACGCAGTCGATTTTCGAGCTGCGATATTATGCCTTTCACGACTGAAACACAAGAACCTTTGATGATGAGCGCGACTCCAGTAGTGTAGCGCAAGCTGCATTAATTTACACGGAGTGTGCAGGAATTGCGTCAAAGAAGTCCCAAAAGTACATATAATACATCTAATAAATTCTATGAAAAAATTTAGGAATACATCAGGATATGTCTTATGTACGTACTATGTAATTGAGAAGTAAGTATATAATTTTTCATTCTTTTGGGATATAGTTAATCATTCTGAAAAAAATTCATTTTCGTAAAGATCTAGTTTTGTTGAAGTTTTGTAATTAGTCAATCTATTGGGAATTTTTCAGTAAATTGGATTGTCCTTTTATAATTAGTTGTTGTCTGAGATCTTTTAGTTATTAAAGTTTTGCTATGAAATATTAAATTTTGGCTCAAGAAATGTTTTTTGGGAGTTACTAATAAAAGCCTTGCTAGATAGATAATGCCTTTCCCTCAACTACTCAGGCTAGTTTTCCATTACCCTGAGATACGCAGAGCTGAAAAAAAAAATCCTGTCGTTGGCCTCATTCAATGGCTATTGCCTCAGGTGAATCAAACCCTTGTTGAATTGATTTTAGAGAACCGATATTTTTTATTTTCCACCCTACTAAAGTCAATAGGTGCTTTTAATTCCCATGGAAAAACTTTTGCCAACCAACCCTCTCATTAATGACACCTATGAAGTTGATCCGACGGTTCTGCGAAGCAGCAAAGGAGCCGATACTCATAGATGTAATAATTCAGCAGCAGGCCCTGGTTTGAACTTTTGAACGGCATTAGGCATCGATCTACGAAAAAATGCGAATCTGTTGATCAAATTGGTACATTCCTCGTTCAGCGCCTTGTATTGATATCCATATAGCAAGATTTCAAAGCAAATGAGAAAAGAGTCATGACAGAAATGACCTTGTTAGACAAAGGAGGAGGAGGTAAGTGCAAATCGATTGTTTCAACGATTTAATTGTTAATCTAAAGCATTTACACCCAAATTATGCTGGAGCCAAACCAATTCTAGCATCTCAGCGCTTATATTTGAAGAATATGGACCTGACTTGGAGACAATTTTTAACAAATTAGACAAAAACTTTTCACAAGCCACAATCTCATATTTTGCGATCAATGCAGTAACTTCAACAACTATTTTCCGACGCTTGAATGAAGCGCATTCTTTTTTCGCGTTAGCTCGAAAATCTACAAAGCCTTCACGCTTTAGGATATGTGCATTCGAAAATACGGCCTTCGAAGTTTATCATTGGCCCAGAAAATAAACGCAATCAGATTTTTTTGTGCGGCTTAAGGAGCTGCAAGAAAATCGGCGAAATCAAAGCACGCACTTCGGTTAAAACAAAATCAATGATGGAAGATCCCCAAAAAATATATTTCAGCGTGAGACAACTGAAAAACATGCGTAATTTCATGATCGTTACATTCAACTTACAATCATAAACCAAAGCGGCACATCCTTTGGACGATATGGAATCATTAGCATACGTTTTGATTTATTTTTGCACGAGAGGTAACTGGTTCATCAAATGTTTAGCATAACGTTTCTTTCTATCTCTAGAGCCGCTACTGGGAACGGAATCTGTGGAGAAATGTAATGAAAAGAAGCTATCAGCCTCGACCGCAGAAATTTGCATCACAGTGCCGAGTAAGCAGCCGGATGTTTGTTAAAATTTTAACGGTTATTTAGCGGAGATCAAAAAGTACCTTGAGAAAGTTAAAATGCTGTCGGATACTCGGCCAATCAATTACGATTTGCTGAAAGAGCCATTCCAAAGCTATCTTACAAAATGCTTTATGAGCCCAAGCCGTGAGAAAGCCACATATGATTGGGTATAGAGCATTTGTGAGTACTTATGCTAATAAGTTATCAGATCGGTGAGAATGGGAGAATGAAGAATCTAGATTCAGAAATAGTGATTTATGACTTCGACGCTGTGAAGGAGCCGACTTCAAAAAAACCAGCCCCCATAAAAAAACGTAGTTGATTAGTGTGGTAATATTCTGATGTTTTCCCAATGTAGTTGCGACTATATTAACGATGATTCGTGAAGAAATGGACAGTTTTGTCTGTGATGATGAGGAAAGCACTCGCTCGTATCGAAGGGATTTAAGCAATGAGATAAGTCCGGCGACACCGCGCTTAAACGTGGTTAATCAACCTTGTCTACGTATTCCAAAAAACGGGTATAATACAAGGTGCTTTTCTCCATCGTCTCTGAGGAACAGGGATCTTGAGGACGATGATGACACTGGGTACAGTGTGGCGGATAAAATGTCGCTGCTTAAGAACACAGCTGCTGAAACAAAGTACACGATATTATTGTGACTGTTGCTTAATTTATATTAAATTAGAACGAAAATGATGGGTAGAGCAGGAAAGTTTGGCTAAGACAAAAAAGGAGATTGCCTCTGGATTTGCTCGTTTCAATTGAAATTTTTCAAGCAGATATTTTTCGACATATGATAATTAACTAATGATGAGTGTTAGTTAGATACTTTTTTTGCAGTGATGGTTTTTTTTTTTTATCTTCTTCTTTTTCATTTTGTAATGGTAGAGTAATTAATTAAATCAGCGATTTACTTGTCTTTTGTCCATTTTGTCTCTCAAAACAGGAATCTCATTACAATTTGAATACTTCAATTAGCAATAAAAGAGCTTTGAAAAACTCATTTAGAAAATGTTGCTACCTTCACTGATTTCAGTGAAGAATGAAATTTATGAAACATTTCGGGTACACCTATTGCGTTGATGATATTCATCTGAAACACAAAAGAACCCCAAAAAAAAGTTATGTGAGAGGAGGGCGCAAAAAGAACATGAAAATGCTCCCACAGACCTCAAGTCTTATCCCTAGTTAAATCCTTTGGCTTTAGCACTTTTCGAAAATTTCTCTCGCAAATTTTCCATTACAGTCTTCAACATCGATTTGCCATCTTTCTTATCACGATCTCAATCTTGAAGTTTGAAAAGTGTTTCAATTGTGTGTTCATCAGAGTAATACATCTCTTTTAACATTGATTCTAGCGAATCAGTTTCATCGTCATAGTCGTCAGTATAATTAGTCGTAATTGTATCCTCGTTGATATCACGAAACTTTATCTTCCAATCACGACAGTTGCTAGTTCCGATAGTAAATAATTTTGGTCAGTTTTCGGTTTCTTTCTACGAGCATACCGAGACCTTTTTCGAATAACGAAGTGACCTGTCTGAGAGATTCTGCCAAGGCAGTAAGCAAATTCAAGTTGTATTTTTCAATAGCTTGAGAGTCTACATTCATGAAAGAAGAATCATTTTCTTTGGTTGCAGACTCATCAAATGAATATCGTTTCATAAAATTGTATTCGTCCAAGGATAAAGAATTGAAATCGTACTTATCACGCTAAGATTTTCTAGCAGAAAGGATG
>ENA-UOTX01001996-UOTX01001996.1-compost-metagenome-genome-assembly--contig:-NODE-1996-length-11665-cov-63.180014_pt1 | contig 11665 bp, 12 predicted proteins | sample MGYA00238143_ERZ746982 | MGnify/ENA primary metagenome ERZ746982 (study PRJEB28758, sample SAMN06268862) | compost metagenome | isolation source: single cell | place: USA: California, Emeryville, Joint... | reverse complement strand
TTCGCAAAAGTGTCTTGCAAGTCACGGATACATCGCTGAAGGTGCACTTCACCGCAGGTAGAAAGGACAATGTCACCTGTTTCTTGTGTATAAACCTAAACAGCGCCGAAATAATCATCAATCTCTAATCTCCACAGCTTCATTGACTATACCTCTACTGCTGGGTCAGCTTTATTAAGTTTCTTTAATCCTTCAATCAGTTTCTGGTTGTCGTCGATGTTAGGAGTCGATATGGTGACTTTGAGAAGTGACATTGACTAATTAGAAAAGCAAAGCTATTTTCAAATGCATAGCCAGGGATTATTACTTTGAATTGAATAGGCGAGAATGTTGGACAGCATGGAACATTAGAAAGGGTAGCTATCTTAAACACGACAGTGTCGATGCCGCCAACGCCGACTATATTTCCGGCAGCGCTGCCAGCAATACCTTCCACGTGCAATGCCATGAGCAGAAATAGAGATGAAACTTTTGCATGAGCGACTTCACTTGAAACTTTTCCTTGAGTATCCTGACTGTAGTAGTATAGAGGGTTAGAGAAATTAGTGATTAAGTTGATTAGAGCTTACGCTTTATAGTTTATTGATTTAGGGTATATAATGTGAACATCAGCACCGCGTTGGATTCTTCCTGAAAAAATTCTTGCGAATCCAATGAATCTGCCCTTCTGATCAGATGGAATCACTGTATCCGAGAGCGTGTCGTTGATATATTCATTCGGAACGCTAACCATCTTAGATATGTACATTACAAGAGGCGCATCTTCCGAGTTATTGCATTCAATGACGCTCTTTCGGAGTTTCAATAACTGCTCCTGCTCTTGAGGATCTTTGGAAGGATTGTGCTCAATGTTATAGAGAAGAGGACAAATCTTCTCAAGTCTGAATTTCTGAGCTTCCCTAGGGTTTGGAAGCTGGGTCACAATCGTATTCATAGCGATTCGGTCGAAAGGAAGCCAAATGTTCATAAATTGCTAAATAAACACTGAGACACCGCATATGTTAGAAATAAATACGCTTGAAAACATTTCATGATCGGTTTGTAGAGTGTCCCAAAGTTTATCAGGAATTTGAATTTCGAGGACTTTGGCCATATTCTTCAACTTGTCGACTTCTTTGTTTTCCGCAGTCTCGTAGACCTTCCAGATTGTATCAAATATATATTGAATAGCAAGCGGCTTGCATCGATCATCCCAAGGTTTGCTGTAAAGCTTGCGGGTTTTCAAATTCAGATAATACTCTCCCCAAAGGTATTTTATGAGAATCTAACATGGATCCAAACTTAATGGGTTTCCTTAGAAATTAATCTGTACCTGAGGGTTAACTTTGATTCTTTTCGAGATCATTGTTGCGAAATCACCGAGCGTGAAAGCCCAGCCTTCCCAAGCACTTGCAAAGATAACGTTATTTTTTTCAGGTGTGAAATAGACTTTGCTCTCTATCTCTTCGAGTTTTGCTTCTTCCTATCAATTCATAGGTTCAAAATAAAGCATGAATTTATTGAATACTAGCAGAAGATCAAGATTTTCCTTTTCTCCATGAGCTTGCTTGAATTTCTCGAGTTTCTCTTTGTCAAAATGCTCCAGAGAGTTTATATCCTCGACAATAAACGAGGCCAAAATCGCATTCACTTGCTCTATTATATTTGAAATTTGCTTATAAGCTTCTTCTGGCGACAATTTGGTTTCGTTAATAAGCCTTTCAATCAAATCCTGTCAGTATTCCTGCTAAAACCTCTCAATACCTGTCTATCTTGTTGATAACCAGCACAGTTTTCACTCTTTCTTCATATGCCTGGCGAAGTACCTAATGCATCCGAATTATAGTAACTGCTTATGTCCAAATATGTACTGTATATGTCTGAGAAGCAACTCCTTCTTGCGCATCTACCACAACGAGCGCACCATCGCAAAGTCTGAGCGCGGAAGAAACCTCTGAACTGAATTCTATGTGCCCTGGTGAATCGATTAAGTTGATAAGGTATTCCTTGTCCTAAAAGCAAATTGAACTTGTAGCAACAACCAATGGAAAATTCCATTTACGTCAATCTGATGATACAAGGACACACTGCTCGACTTCATGGTGATAAATCTCTCTTGCTCGTCAGGCCTAGAGTCCAAATATCTGAGCTTTCCAGCGGATTTCTTTGAGATAATGTTGTTCGAAGCCAGCAAACAATCGGAAATAGTTGTCTTGCCTAAATAAATTCATTGTGTGACTGATGTTTGTTATTATTGTTATTACCATGATCAACGTGAGCAATGACACACATATTTCTTATATTTTCAGGGTTATCATGCAAAGTCTTGATGCGCTCGATCTTCTGCTTTGTGGAAAACATCGAAATAGGAATATTTAAAAAAGTTATTCTCCGATAACATCAGAAATTCCACATAAAGACAAATGACAAATCCTTTCCTATTTGCTGGTTTGTAGCAATCAACCTGACCCTCTGCAGCTCTATATAACTCTAAAAGTTATGCTAAAATTAAGATATTAATTCGTCTGCTTGGGTTCCAATAATAGTATTTAGGCCAAAGTATGGGATACTATGGCCAAAAAAAGAATTCTGGACTTTTGCGTCTATGGGCTTTTTACTTTAAACAAACCGGAATACATACTAATTGCGGTCTCAATGGTAATTGATATAAGAAGCCACGATGATCGCAACCAGGAAGAGGAAGCAATAATGAGTTTGAGGGGAATAAAATTTGATCTTAATGCAATGCCTATGCAATTTTTATTGAATTTCCAGGATTAGTCCGGACGATTTTGGTCTCTTCTAAATATCTATGCCGCTTCGGCTTTTGAGAGTATCCTTCCTTATTAATCAAGCTGTGCATTATTTATACACTTTCTAAAGACATAAAATAGTCCATCTCTAAGAACTGCCTGATATATTCCATTCGGTTAACGCTATCAGCACTGAGGTATTATCAATGTTGAAAGAAAGGTAAAATAAATTGTAGAGTTTCTCAGTTTATTAGAAGACAGCTCGAAACAATTTTTTGCAAGTGCGAAATTTTATCTAATCTGTTAAAATAATTTAGATTTGCGCTCATAAAATCCGAAATTCCATGCTAAGCAGAGACCGAGAATTCTTCAAAACACCTACAAGATTCGAACTGGATGATTTAGAGTTCACAAATATCTTCGTCGACCCAGATCCCAAAAAGATGCAGGTTTACAATCAGGCCAGAAATGCAAACGTGCCAATCGTAATTGACTATGGCTCTCATTCAACGAAAGCGGTATCTTCACTTTGATCGGAAGGGGTATACTAATTCTATTACAGGGATTCGGTAACGTGGAGAACCCATGTCTCGTGTTTCGTTCAGTCATTTCAAAGAATAAGGATTTCAAAACAGGCAGCGGAACATTATATGTTGGAAACAAGCTAAAAGAATTTGATTATTCAAAGTAACTCTTTTTCCAGCGACTTCAATGACAATCAATCATGATAATACAGGAGCAATTATAAATCGCCTTTCGAGAAGAACGTTATTCAGCATTTTGGTCTTCTTGAGAATATAAATGATTATATTTTCTCTGAACTGGGTATTACTCTTTCTCCCTATGAGCAGTTGTAAAGGCTTATATTAATAACAAAAGGGATCAAGGATTCAAAAATTGCGAGGCCTATTGTGCTTACTGAATGCATTGCGGCTCCAGATTTTAGCCGCTCGAAAGTTCTTGAGCAGTTTTTCGAATGTTATCAAGTCCCTTCGATGCTGATCGGAGCAGATGCGCTCTTTGGGTTCCGATATAATTTTTCTAATGTAGAGAAACCAACAGGTAATTGAATTAGCAGAGAGAAGCGAAATAAAGGCTAATTTGATATTTTTAGCGTTGGTTGTGAGTCTTGGACACAATACGATCCATGTTATACCAATCGTTAAAGGCGAGGTGATGAAGCAGGACATAAAGAGGATAAACGTAGGTGGAAGCAATGTTTTTGACACTCTATATCGAAATTTGAACTTGAAATACCCTTCGTACAAATCAAAGCTCTCTCAAAACTATATCCAAGCCATCCTTGAGTCTATGTGCTTTGTTGCTAGTAACTACGATGAGCAGCTCAAATACTTCCAGCATGGAAAGAATATCTTCGATAATTCTGCCTATAAAAACCGTATTCAATACGAAAACAATATTATTGCTCTGGAAGAATCCGCAAAACTGCTCAAAGAGCCTACATTCATAGATTTCCCTGCAGCACAGCCAGTGGTAAGCAATAAACTAATTTTGAAATTTTGTGATGACATGTCATCCTGTCCTCCATAGCAAATCACTGAAGAGGATATTCAAAAGAAAAAGGAACTTCGATCAGTCCAAGCTCAGAGGCTCAAAGAAACAATGGCAAGAAGGAAAGAAGAGAAGGAACTCCAGCAAAAGCAAGAAGTGGAGGAACTCGAAAAAGCTAAAGAAGAAATCGAGAAGGACCCTTCAAAGACAGATCAGATAGTCGCTTCCTTGGAATTCGGGTCTTTTGATGAGCTGAAGAAGCGGCTGAAAAAACTGAAGATTAAATTGGGATTAGTTACGAAAGAGGATTTAGAAGAGCAGAAGTTTAGCTTGCTCAATATTCCTGACGATCAACTGACACCCGAGCAGCAACGAGTAAAGAGAAATAATTGTTGTGGCAATTAACGCATTTATGAACTAGCAAAAACGCTACCAAGTGATGCAGAAGCAAGCTGCGATTACTAGAGCTTTGAAAAAGGAATACGAAACGAAAAAAAAGTATGCGCATATTTGATTGAGTTTTATCTAATGTCATTCATTTCAGAGAACAAATAAACAAATTGAAAGAAGACGACCCAACCAAATACATAAACGACCTCTACGAAAAAAGAAGAACTTTGATCGTCATGATCGAAGAGAAAAAAAAGCAAAAGCTTGACCTGACATCAAGCAGATACAGCAGATTCAATCAAAAAATTCAACAATATAATGACCCTGTATGCTTGCCTTCTTACATTTGAGGCCTGATAATATTAATTCACGCTTAGGATCTCCGAATGGAAGAAGAAACTCCAGACGCTGATAAAAGTAACCTTCAACTCCTTTACCATTTCCATTAAATTACGATTACCCTGCTAGAAAAAATTGACGAGGAAAATCTTGAACAGCAACTCGCTGATTGCGAAAAAGAGCTTCAAAATCTCGATCCAAGTCTGATAAAATTTATTTAGAACCTCTTCCTAACTCTCACTGTTGTTGCCATACAGGTTTTAATAACGTGAAGATTTCGGAGCCTCAGTTAGAAACCAGAGAGCTCTTTGAGCAAGATGGAGTTGAGCTTGAATTAAACAGTGATCTGATTAAAGGACCTGAAGTCCTGTTCCAACCTACAATCGTCGGAGTCGACCAGCCAGGCCTCTCAGAGGTCATCTTATTTGTGATAACGAGGTACGATACTGAAGTACAGAAAGCTTTGTTGGGAAATATCAACTTGATCGTACTGCAAAAAATCAGCTTATTTGTTTAATTCTTGTTTTTAAGGGAGGATGCTCGTTCTTGAAGAACCTTGTAGATCGATTAAAGCTCGACTTGCAGTCTGAAAATAAACTTGGAGCGACAATTAATATTAAAATTGTAAACATTACTTATGGCTATTTCGCATAATAGCGCAATAATCTTCCAATAGGTGAAAGATCCAATTTTCGATCCTTGGAAAGGCATGCAGCAAATTTCAAAGGACTCAACGCTCCTCTCAAAATATTCAATGACAAAAGCAGAGTATGACGAGTACGGTCCTCATTACGTGAAAGAGAACCCATGGCGTGTTTAAAGAAAATAACCTCTCCATCAAAATTACTAGAATCACTGAAAAGCGGAATTAACTCAACCATGTTCTCAGAGTCAGTTGCAGTTCTTTTTTATCTGTATAGATAGAAAAAATAACCCACATAGCAGTCTTCCGAACTGACTTTTCCTTTCTTTTGTAACGTAGGCTTTTTGGTCTTGATTTAGATGGGTGAATTAGATTGAAATATGAAAGAAGTTTGTCCCTGAAAATTCATTTATTGCCAATCCCCATATGCTTTTTAAAAGAGTTGATCAGATATCAGCTGGATAGCAGTGAAACTCCATCGCGAGCCTATGTTGAATATATTTGTATATCAGTATAAGGATTATTAGCTGTGGAAATATTGGTTAAAATCTATCAAAATAAGTATTATGAACATTTTGTGTCTAAACTGAAGCTTAATTTTGGCTACGTGTCAATAAGATATATTTGTCATGGCTGCGTTTTCAAAGCTCTTTTCACTATGGAAATGGTGCTTCATTCCACACGCGAATGATCTTAAACATCAAGGTTGGAAACACCCTACCTTCGCAGCGCTCCTCATGGCTGCCTCGTGCTTTCTGGCGACAACAAAGTCAGCTAAATTATTCGAGAAACTAAACTCCAAGCTCAAAGAAGTGAAACTTCCTCCTTATGCTAAAAAAGTAGCCAGTGGTTTACTGATATATCTTCTGGTCATGTTGGCGTCTCGACTAAAAGAAGAGGGTTCCAAAGCACTTTATGATATGACATGGGCCTGCAATATTTCAATCCTCATGTCGATTTATGCATTATTTAAAGGAAATCCATTACTTCTCGCTGGAGTCCTGGTTCCGATTTCCTTGGATTTGGTATTAGAGGCTATTTTCTCAATATTTGACTGATATTTGCACAGGTATTGTGGTACTTAGATTGCCTCGGCTTTCTAGCAACCGGAAAATTCAAGGTCGGTGTCGCTGGATATCTCGTATGGCCAGAAACAACTTGGTTAAGAAGATTAACGACTTCACACCACCTCTGGTTCTTGCCTCTCATAGCGAAAGTCCTCAAAGTATAAGCTCAATTGACTGCTCAGATTTGTTAGCTGTAATTTTCTTCAGGATTCTGGCGGTATCACCAAAGAAGCTTGGGGAATCTCTTGTGTGCTCTTCTCCGTTCTTACAGTCCTTGCAAGAGGACTTATCCCGAAAATCATCACGAAAACTGACGGAACAGAGATCTACATGAATGTAAATTTAGCATGGGAACTCTGGAAGGATGTCGGTATCGAATGGATGAAGACTTTCGACAGTAAAAATCTCACTGAAATTATGGTTATCTGATCGTTTTCCCCCTCGTGATATAGATTCTGGTCCTCTTGTTAGATTGGTCGTGCAAAATTGCTTTTGGAATGTAGTTAGCATTCTTGGCTACTTCTTCCTAAAGCATGTATCATCATCATCGAAAAAGTAAGTTAGTGTATTAAAATTATAGTGGCTATTGTTTTTGCCAAGTTATGTAGGGCTGATTTATGAATTTAGTAAGTAGCAACGGGAATAGGGAATTATCTCAATGGTTAATAAAATAGTATGTGTTGTTAATAGGAAGCATTCTATTCATTGTCTATTCAAGCTCATTATCAAATTACTTTCGAACACCAACCTAGCGTTCTTGTAAATTTGACAAACTTGGAGCTCAGTTGATTTTTTGGATCGGAATTTTCAAAAAAAGGAATTGAGTTCTTTGTATTTCCTACTCAACATTCTAGGATTTATTGTCGAAGAAACATGCACAAATTCCACTACGAGGTAAAAAAAGAAAAGAATTTTTGAATTTATAAAGAACCTTCGCCAACAGAGTAAGCTCGGTAAACTTTATAAAGCATACGAGTCTCATCTATTCTCAATTCACCCACTTTATCCAACAGTCTTCTAACATCTCCAAGTTTCTTTTTCTCTTTGCGAGTGAGCTGCTCTTTGCCCAAATCATCAATTTTCTTCTTATAGATCTCAACAACCGAAGAGCTGCTGAGCCTGTTTGGAGTAACACCTTCTTGGAATTCTTTTTCAAATTCGTCAATCGCTTCGACCTATTGCCACAAGTAATCATTGTCATGCATTTTGTAAACAAAAAAGAAATTACTCCTTCGAATTTCAGACTGATCTTGTCGTAATTAAAAAGATCTTTGTACATATTCTCAGGGAAGACATTCTCAATGTCGATTTGCTTGAGGTAGTCGCTGATATCGATTGCTTGTTGCTCTTCCTTATCGAGTCCGTAAAGAATATTTGGTCCTCTCTTCTCTTTGAGCATTTTTTCGAACTCCTCTTCAAGTTCTTTCTCCTTCTCTTTGTCAACTTTATAAATTTCAATTTGTCAGTAAAGGTTTGGTTAGATAGAGTCTAAACCTTCTTGCTTTTCGAAATAGGTGTCTTCGCCGGTGAGCTTTGCATATAAATCCTCTTTCTCAGAGGCTTCAGCTTGACTTGTGCTTCCTCCACTCTGTCCGGTTGTTGCAGTAAATCCACCGCTGACTGAGGATGTTGAGGCATAATCGCTTGATTCTCCTCCTTTTGTGATTTTTTTGATATGCTTTCTCAGTTTCTCCTCATCGAGGTCTTCTTCCTCATCGGTTGTGAACTTTTCTGAAGCGGAGGTTAAAGCATCAGCATAGTTGGCTTTCTCGGCTTTTTCGGTTGCTGCTAAAGGAGAACTAACATTTGTCTGCTGAATTTCTACAGCTGGTCCACCATATTCGGTTTCGGCTTCCAACTTGATCAATGCAGGGTCCATTTTCAGATATGTCACGTATCTAAGAGCGATAATAAGCCATTTAACTACTACGCAAACTCACTTGTCCCAGAGGGTTAAGAGATTGTACAGCAGAATGAGCTGGTTATGCATAATATCTATTCTCTTTTCGGCTTGCTGCTCTTCGCCGTGGACCTTTTGAATCAAGGCTTGATAATAAGCGCGGATCGTCTGCTCTTTCTCCTGTTTCTCAGCTTCGCTCAATTGATCGTTAGTTCGAAGAAGGGAAATATCATAGTAATAGTCTTTCACGATCTTTTTCTCTTCAGTGTTGTTCAAATGCTTGATGATTGAAACGATTTCCTGATAGAGCGGGATCATTCTCTGGTTCTTATATTTCAGGATATGCTTGTCGTTGACTGCTTCTTCCATGGCTTTGTAATCAGCACGCTCAGCGTAGACAGCTAACTCCTGCAGCTTTCTGTAGTATGCGTTGTGATCTAACACGAGATTTGACATTAAAAATTCTGCAGTAACTCTCTCGTTTATATTTTCTTTGGTGAACCAGCCTTGGCTAATGTGAAATTTGAATTGTCAGCTTAAATGAGAAGCATATTCCAAACCTTTCTATCATGAGATATTTGATTATTTTCTCTCGGTTGCTCTTCATTAAACTATTTTTGAACATGTATTGGCGAAGTTTATGTTGCCTCAGCTCTTCGGCTTGACGTTCCATTTCCTATAATTCTCATGCTCAGTCGGTGGGAATATTGACATTACCCGAAGGCGTTTCTGATGGAAGGCTTCATTAACGACGGTCGTACGTAATTTCAATTGATCATAGTTGTATTTTTCTTCCTGCTGTTTGAGGTAATTCTCTGAAGAAAGGGAGTTAAGCCTATTGGTGTGTTTATTTTACCGATGTATTCGTTTTCAAAGAGAGTTTGTCTGTCCCAGAATTCTTTGATGTTTTTCAGGCGATACTCGTGGACTTTCTGTCTGTAATCGTCTTTCTCGTACTGCCAAGGTTGTTTGACTCTGCGCCTGTATTGACGGAAGAACTCGACGCGGGAGTTGGTGAGCAGAGTTCGAGAATTGTCAAGTGCAAGCTTGGAATTTGATGCGTTCAACAGCTTTAGCATTTTATTGTGTTACTTCCAATTTCAATAAAATTGGCAAATTTGCCTTCAAATCGTTTAACAAGACTTTTTGAAAGATACAGCAGCTTATTTTCTGAAAAGAGCAGTCGACAAGAGCTTATTATGATTTTTTTGAGAATTCTGCGAAACTGAATGGACATTTGATCTAGGTATTTGTGATCGCTTACAACGAACTAATTAAGGTATTTTGATCTCTTTCAAGAAGTTGCAGTTAGTTAATATATTCTTTTCTGAATTGCATTACCTCAATTCTTAAAAGGCTTTTATGAAGAAAATGGAATTACGTTTTAGAAAGTTATTGATTGGAATCTATCTTGCTTTTTTATGAAATCTTGGGCCACTTTTCCTACTAGGAAAGCTTGGTTCCGAGGTAATTCATTTTTTATTTGTGAATCATTATGGTATGCCTGCAGCACTTACGCTAGTTTCCAAGCACCACAATGATTTATTGCTTGTGTGGCTCAGCAAATAACTACTTTAGAATGCAAAAAGAAGGTAAGATATGTTTAGATCTCTAAAGTGATAAAATTTAAATTTGACTTGGCTTTTTGCGAAATATGAAATCTGTTTATTTACAACTATGAGTGAAGTGACCAATAGAAAGAGCGGAAGGAGTAGAAACAAAAACAGCAATGAAACTGAATTGGTGGAGAGAGGAAAATCTAAATTAGAAAGTGTTGGCGGAGACACAAACGAAATGAGACCATCTGCAGGAAAGAAGAAAAATAATCAAAGTACTAATAAAGCTAAGCAAGAGACACATGAAGATAGTGATGAGGATTCATTTATTCAAGAAGAGGAAGAAATTATATCAGGTGACGAAGAAGGTGAAGATGTAGTGAAAGATCCCTACAAAATGCTGCTACGCGAGAAATTGCATCAGGAAAATGGGTTTTGGACTGAATGCTGTGCTGATTGCTTTTGGCAATTCATGAGCGTTTTTTGTATTTTTAGTGGAGCAGGAGTAGCTATATGCTTTGAGCCTTTGTATAAGCTTACTTTAGAATTGTATTATATGATATTTGACTGAAAGAATATAAAATCCGGTTATTTTTTCTGTTTTCTATCTGAATATCGTCTTTAACAAAACTCGTGCATTGTCAAGCGGAGAGTGAAATTAGTGGTTTCTTTAAGTTTCTTTTTGAAAATCATTGAGAAATCTTCTCCAAAGGGTGGAAATAAAAGCATGTATGTGCAAGCAGATAATGTAAATCCGCATTAGTCTAGCTGGTTAGGATATCAGGCTTTCACCCTGGAGACCCGGGTTCGAGTCCCGGATGCGGAAATTTTTTTATTTGTTAATAACCAGCAGGACGATGCCACTAACGCATCTGCGTTGAAACCTTTATTATGGTTTGCCTGGGCTAGTGCAATTATTATTTCTTATCAATCTCAGAGGAAAGGCTCTAAATACCGAGATTGGAGAGATTCAAGTGCGTTTTTAATTGAAGAGATGTCGAGAGAGGGGAAAAATACTTTTATTTACAGCATGATGATCTTATTCATGAAAACCCATGAAACTCTTAGCATAGCAAGAAAATGAACGGAAAATTGAAGTAGAATGTATTTTATTCAGAGTTTAAAACTCTTACTTAAGGAGTGTCTTCTTAACGTAGAAGAGAAGATAAGGAGAGTCGCTCCCGGAAGTTCGGTAGCGTTTAATCGTTTCCTCGCTAATTTCTCTAACATAATCGTCATTAAAATTATACCACTTCTTATCGAAAGGATTCATGCACTCTCTAAGAAAATTGTTAGAAGTCAGCCAAATGAGAGTTAGATATACGCAGTGTAATGCCCACCATAGAGACCTCCTATGTGATTTACAATACCAACAAGGTCATATATTGTAGTATCTTTGGCAGCGTCAACTATTTCGCGAGTTTTCTTTAAGGCAACATGAGTCGGAAGCAAATAATTACCTGATCCTTCAACAAAAGGTCGAAGATTGAAATCTTTGATTGGAAATGTAACATTTTGACGAATCT
>ENA-UOTX01001994-UOTX01001994.1-compost-metagenome-genome-assembly--contig:-NODE-1994-length-11686-cov-17.046602_pt1 | contig 11686 bp, 6 predicted proteins | sample MGYA00238143_ERZ746982 | MGnify/ENA primary metagenome ERZ746982 (study PRJEB28758, sample SAMN06268862) | compost metagenome | isolation source: single cell | place: USA: California, Emeryville, Joint... | reverse complement strand
GCCTTCCTGTTGAAAATGAATCTTGACTCGATTCTTCAAAAATTCGCATCCATGCTGACCCCACCGGGATCAGGATACACGATGAGTATAACCATTAGAAGATTTCAAAAGTTGCGTAGACTGTACCAAAATACATCACCTCCAGGTAAGAATGTTATTTTCCTCAGCTAAATAAGACTTAATCGAAAAAAACAAATCAAGAACTAACGTTCTACCCAAAGTACCTACACTCTTCAGAGATAATCAGCCTATTACGACTACTTTCAAATATTTCTTAGCAGTGGAACAGAAATTATCAGTGCTTTTTTAATATGACGGATGATTATGAAGCAATGATCAGATAAATTTGGTTACAGAAATTTCCAACAACCTATATCAATCTTGCTGTGATCAATACAGAATTGTAATATTTTTGATTATGTACAGTTAATTACCAAACAGTGCCGAAGCCATTGTTTAAGGCGTAACCAGAATTAGAACCTGTGGAATAACCAGAGGAGTAGCCAGTAGGGGTTACGTAGTTATATGCATTAGCTGATGGTCCGCCAAAGAATGGAGATACAAGTCCTGCTCCAAATCCTCCAAGTCCTGCTCCAAGTCCGAAACTATTTCCAAGTAACCCTGGGTTAAGAGTGTTAAGAGGTGCGAATCCTGTCAATCCAGTGCCAAGGTTGAAGAATCGAGAATGAACACCTGTGATGAAATATGTTAACAAAATCGCAAACTCTAATGATTCATACCTGCAATGAGAAGGAGTCCGAAGATAACAAGGCAAAGAGATTTCATGAGTCTTTTGGTGTGGAGAAATATTGCTTTGTGTCTTTGAGTTATTTATTGTTTTTATCAATAATCAAAGCTGAGACTTAAATGATGTGCTTAAATTTTCTTTTTTCTCGTAATTTTCGGTAACGGGATCTTTCAGAGAAATATCGGTAATTTGAAGATAATTCTCAAAGTCTCTTTTTTCCTTAACGACTAATTAATTTCAAAAAAAAAAAAACTTCTCTTGGCTATGTGGTGAAGGGATCCTTGATAGGTTAGATTAGTGAAAGTGGAATAGCTTTTTTTGCCTTGTGACTGCTGCGTATTTAACCCTTAATCTTGGCATATGAGTCATGCGGTAACAGAAAATCTTCTTTTCATTGCAACAAGTCAAAAATCTGTCATATAGAGCATATGATCGATCATTTTTTGTGAGAAAGCTGCACCATGCCAATTAGTTACCATGTAGAATTCAGTATTAGTTGACATTGAATTTCAGCAGAAATGAGTGCAATTTTACCAGACAAACCGTTTCAAAAAAGAAATATGAAGAAAAAGTATCCACAGTAGGAAGGATTGCGTAGCAATGCGCTAATTTATCCTAATTTAGAGCCCATTTTGTTGGAAAACGAATAGTTCATTGTAATCATGGTAGAAATTGGATAAATTTTTCTATTTGTTCGTTTGATTGTTCATTAAATTCCTCAAAGTGTTCAGAAAGTTCGTGCTTCGATTAACAGCTACCTAGAAGCTCAGGTAGCTGACTGAATTCTCAGAGATAAAAAAATATATTGGTGTACTTCAAACCCAATGGAAAAAATTCACCATGACTAGAGGCAGATTCTTGCTTTTGACAAATGAATCAAATTGACAAAACGACTTCGAGAATAGGACATCTAATCGCCTAACAAATAAAGGTGATCGATCATTTACCCTGCCATTAATTTAGATTCAGTATCTAGACATGAAGAGTTTGAACTGTTGATATTGATAGTTTTATAATTGATTTATGTAATATGCGGATAAACAAACAAAAACCTTATTAAGACTCTTAAGTTAGATGATGAATTCTCAATTGAATGACTAGAACCAAAGAATTGAGTTGAGAGAAATTGTTTCCAATTAGAATTACCAATTTCTCTTGCTTGCTATAACTTTTATTTGGTTCTCCCAATGATATCTATCTGACTAGAGAATAAAATTTTTTATTCTATTAATAACTGTTGTGATACAAGAAATAATTATCGCGTATCTTTATATGCTTTGTATATAGAGAATCTTATTAACAGCAATATATATTTTTACAGATGATTATTTATCACATTAATTTCGAAAGCATTCAGGATGCTATTGCTGCGAATTCATCTACTTCATCTGTTATTACCAAGCAGTGGAGAAGGCAGAGCCACTTGAGGTAGAAAAGCCAGAGGAGTGAACGAAGCCACCATCTGGGGTTGCTCCTCCAACGCTGTATTGCATTCCATTGCCATATGAGTTTGGCGTTTGATATCCATACTGGTAGCCAATTGGTCCCGAGGCTGAGTCTCCAATTGGGCCAGCATACGCACCAAATCCACCTCCAAAGCCATTTCCAATGCCGAATCCACCACCGAGACCGAGTCCCACATTACCAAGTCCCAATCCCACGCCACCAAGACCAAGTCCCAAACCGTTAAGACCAAGTCCCATTCCATTAAGGCCAAGCCCGAAACCATTAAGACCGAGTCCTAATCCAACGCCTCCAAGACCTAGTCCGAACCCACCAAATCCTGCTCCGAGGCCCAATCCACCAAAGCCTATTCCTCCCATTCCTCCGTAGAATTGAGATTCGGACTTCGACTTTGCCTTTGACTTACTTTGTGACTCTGATCCGTAGACGCCTTGACAAAAATAGTTAGAAAAGTGTTGATTTAATAATTGTTGTACCTGCCATGAGCAGCATCCCGATCAATGCGAGAGCAAACTTTTTCATATTCGCAATAAGTGTTTGATAATACTATTTATTAAATTGATTCTTGAGAAGTAAAATTTGATTTATAGATTTCAGCCAGGCTTGCTTATAAATAATTACGTGATGAAAAATTCGAATTTTTTTGGCGGATTAACGGTAATGAGTGGCCAGCATTTTGGTCAGGCTGCTGAATTATAAGGAGAAATTTTTAATATTTTGGTTTGATTTACACCGATTTGTCCAGAAATAAAATTTCGCTAACAGTTTTCAAATGTTCTTAATAATTAGTCCTTGGCCATTTTATTTCTATTCCAGTAAAATGATGCTACTGGCAGTTCTTTAGAAATATGGTAATTGCGAATTTTAGCGTTGTCTCGATGTTATTAACGCTTTCAGAAGCCATAAGCAGTATTGAAAAGACAAATATCCGATTAAGTAGAGTCTAGAAAAAGAATTTTCAAGACAATGGATAATGAGAGCATCTATTCTGGTATTTGCAAAAAGGGCAGGCTAGCGTGAAGCAAATGTGGATTGAGTTCAGACGTACTTCGATAGACGAGAGGAATTCCGCTGAAGCAAACATGACTTTTTAAAGACTGATCAGTATTGAAGCATCACTCGATTAATTTTTACTTGTTCGAGTTAGACACGTGTTAGATTATCAGATTCACAGACACAGGCTCCAGTGAAACGTCCCTTGCTGGTTTAGAGCTAGAAACTCACGTTTTGAGCGGGTAAGGTAAACCTGATATAGAAGAAATGCACATCAGCATGTCTAATTTACCAAACCAAGGGCATAATAGGTCATTAGTCCGTGCATTGGGATTAAGAGCTTTCCGAACTCAATTATCGATGTGAAATGATGACTCATCATCGAGATGAGATGGTTTCCAAAAAGGAGTATTGATTGCGGAAAAGTGCTTTTGGCAGAAGGACAATTCGATTTTTTTGAACATGGTGAGAAGGTGATCTAAACAGAAAGGTGCTATGAGAATAAATGATGTCCGAGGTGCTTTTGGAGTGAATTCTGAGGATGTGGTGTTTTCTAAATGGCAGCTCGATCTACCTAGTTTCATTTTTATCAGCATTAGGTCATAAAATATGCTTTCTCATTCAGAGCAGAGTCAGGATTACTTTATATAGATAGAACACGCGTCAATCGGATTGGATTGAGCAATCAGAACATTCTACCGAATTCTCCTTGAGTATATATATATCATCATCTTCGAGAGGAATGTAGGGAGATACGCCAACTACGATTTCAACAACATTGATCGCATTGGTACAGTTCATATTTGCAGAGCGATTTTGACCTTACTAACATTCAATGCCCATTTTGAGTGCATTCTGACAAGGCCGAATCCACTGATTGAAGATAAAAATTGAATCCTAATCTGTCAGAATATCGATTATTGACTAATGAAAACTGATTTTAGTGGTATCAATCTCTTTTCGTTCATTGAAAAAGAAAAGAATAGCATGAAATAAGAGAATTGGCAAATTAGTCTAACTAATTATTAAGGACAGGATTTTCTGGACCTGTATGTACTTAATGATCCCAACTACAAGTACTCCAAAGAGTACTCTTAGAGAGAATGCCAAAATTTTTGTATTATTATCATATAATCAGCAGATTGTTGTCAGTAGCGCTATTAGAGCCAACTGGGTGTTTTTAACCATTTCTCAATAATCAATCTGTGGTGCTTAGCGATGGAGATCAGTATCATAGAAATACTACAATCGGAGAGCAAAACAAGCTAGCAACCTAAACAATCTGTTTTGATGTTCAATTCCTAAAAATGTACTGAAATAGATCACTAAATATGTTACTACGATCTACAAACCATGAACCGATCCAATTCATTTCAAAGACTGACATGAGGATGAAGCTTGTAAGGATCTTTAGTGAGACCTGCCAATTTTTTTTTTAATTAAAATACCAGGTATGAGTCTAGTCGTGCATTATGTGTCAAACTTTTCTGACACTGCACCCAAATCATTCCATTGACCAAGTACATCATATTGAAGTAACCAAATTCCGCGCTGTCTTCTTAATGTCAATATGATGGGATGGCCGAGTGGTCTAAGGCGCTGGTTTAAGGCACCAGTCGGTAACGTCGTGGGTTCAAATCCCACTCTCATCAAATTTTTTATTTAAATAACACACCTTTTTTCAAATTTTCTGCAATTATCACAACGCAAAAGGCACAATTCTTTCATTTTTCTTAACTCTTGAGAGACTATGTAAATGAAAATGTCTAAACCCTTCCCGTTTCTTGATTGAAAAAATCACTCAATGTGTCATCCGATTCTCTCACCAATTTTTTTTAGTTCTTCCCTATAGCTCTCTGTTAGCACTTGGAAGAACCCTCTGTATCGCAGAGCCATCCTATCATTTTCATTTATTGCATTACTATTTAACTTATGAATGCTGCACAGAATTTAGATTCAATGAAATTCTAATCTCTTTTTGTAATAGTTTCAAAATTCCTCGATGTAAATACTGTTTTCATGTTTGTGCTTTTGTTGTCTTAAAAATACAGTCTAGTTAACCACTATCATGCTTTTTCTTTCGTTCTTTCCAGACTTAGTTGAAATTTTGAAAATTTTTTAATTTTTTTATTGAAACTTTGCAAATCATATTCTCCCCGCAGACGACTCGAGACTCAGGTGAAACCTTAAATCTCCATCTTGTGGCGTCCTATCAAATCCAAATAATGGGAAATAATCGTGATTCTAATTCAATAACGGAGATTTAGGATACTCTCTAATGAGTTGAGCAATTTCTGTGGGATTAATTTTTCGAACATGATGTAGTAATTTTTTTCTTTTTTGGTTTGTAACAAGTAATTTTCAGTAACAAAATCATTATTACCAAAATCATTATGAAAGGAAAAATTGCTGTCACACGAGCTATTATTCAGTAAAATTGTATTCTTACTAGGAATAATGGAGATAATCCTACTTAGAGTATTTTTTTGTAGTTTTTTGTGGCGCATTTGAGTCGATTTTTAAATTATCATCTTTGAAGCTTTTTTCAAAATTGTTTTACAATAAGATTATTCTAATCGAATATCACCTTATTACTGAGACAGTAAGTCGAAATGACTGATGAAGAGAACAGTAGGGCAGACAACTATGATAAGTAGTGCCTTATGCCACCTTGATAGCCCTCACAACCTCATTTAGGATGGCTCAGCGGCAAATTGCTGTTCAATTTCGAGGCTCGGAAACTCAAAATCTAAAAGATCAGTCTATACAACGCCGATTAAATTAATAAAGCCGTTTTTATAAGAATAAAATTAATTTGTAGTAATGGAAATTCAAAGTTTATTAAGATAATAGAGCGAATCCCAATATACAAATAGATATGCTCGAGTTTCTTGCTGCGCATTGATGCATGTATCTAGTTCATCGAGCATTTTAAAGTTAACTATTTACAAAAAGCAACTTATTCATCATAATAATAATGAATTCCAATAAAATAAAATAATCATTTCTTCACTTCAACTTGCGCCTGATGGCTCTGAGAAGAAAGTTGTGTATGCTTTTTTTCTCATTCAATTTGAAGGATGGAAGATCTCTTTCGAAAATTCCAAAATTTATCTAAAACAGTAATTGAAAGCATTATGAGGCTTCAATTGGTAGATTTGACTGGTCGAGCGAAAATAATAATAAGTTCGTTTTTGAGCGCTTCACAAAGATATATTGGCTTCTCGAATTTCCAATCACGAAAACATTGAATCTTCCACTGCAACATTGGACAAAACCTCTTGAGAGGTTTATTTAGCTGAAAAGGAAACATTGCGCCACGATAAAGCTTTTCAATTTAAAATAAAAAGGCGGAAGATACTGAACGATTAAACTCGTTACTGTGAGTCAGCGTGCCAGTTTTAATCTCTGTAAGCTTCTTTGCTAATTATAATCTAAGGGGTTTCGAGTCAGTTATTTTCGAGAGCGATAACCATATGTTTCTTCGATTTCGCTTTCGAAGTCATTCTTTTTCAGTATGACAGATGCTTCCGACTGTTTTGTGCGGACTGCAGAGACATTAAATACTGTCAGGATCTTTTTTTCGAGAAGAGTCTCCCACTATAAATTTGAGGAGCTGCAGAACTGTCTCATAATAGAAAAAACATTTTTATTGCATAAGTTTACGCATGAAATTCAAGATTATCTTGTTCCTTCTGCTCGCAGTGATTTTGAACTTGGTCACGGCAACGAGACTGCGATCTGAAAGTCAGGCTCAATGGGGATGGGGACGTGGCTGGGGATGGAGACGTCCTGGCTGGGGATGGGGACGACCTTGGGGTTGGGGACGCGGCTGGGGCGGTTGGGGAGGCTGCGGTGGCTGCGGATGGGGCTGTGGCTGCTAAAATGAGCCTCTCCAAACCCAGCGTCCGAACAGCATGCATAAAGTAAAACTTAAATAATCATAAATATCTATCTCTCGTCAATTTAATAATTAATGATTAAACTATATATGCTTTTTATGCATGCTCCTTAATTTGTGTGTTCTTTTTATACCGAATTTCTAATCGTAATTTGGAGTTATAAATCAACAAAAAGAAAAATCAATGGCTTTCCCCCTGAACCTATTCAGTGACATTTTCAGAAAACAACTTAAGATTAGAATACTTGCAACAATCTCTGTGCCTTTTTTTTGAGTTCGAACAAACAGAAATCTTCTTCTTATCTCTTGAGGATGAGTGCTTTACTCACTCTGTGCTTATTCACCTTGGTCGTCTGCAAAAATTAATTCAGTTCCTGATTAATTATAATGATCAACAGAATCGCGCAGAATTCATAAATTCATTAGTCCCTCTTCTGGAACAAAACTACTCTCGCTCGTTCTTACTAGTGAATCACAAAAGAAGTGGCAAAAACCACAAGTTCGGTGAATTCAAAATGATTTTCAAGTTAAGTATTCAAGGATCTTGCAAAATCCGATCTGGTTGAGCATGCCCACAACATTGACATATTCTTTTGGAAGCCATAAACCAACCTCTTATCCTCTGAGAGAATAACTGTGAGAGATTCTTTTCAAAATTAAAATTTTAGAATTTGGTGCTCTCATACTGGTTTCCTTCACCTTTTGAACATCATCCCTCTAGTTCAAAATCCACGCTTACCTTATTTATTCACATAAGAGGCTCAGTACTACACTCTATAAGGAACATTGAAACTAAAAACATTTTGGAAGATATCATGAAAAATGTATGAGGTGCAGTATTCGAGTTCATTCTCAGGATAATGTTTCCTTGGCAACATTCAGCAAGTTTTGGTTTACATTTAGTAGATTTGCAATGGAATCAGATTTATTGCTTTTAAGTAGGTCTGTTGAACAGTTACATCTCAAGATTGGCCACTTTAATAAGTGCATAACTTCTCGATCAGAAGAACAGAAAAAGTCAGGAGAATCTTTTTTCATTTCATTGAGCTCTTCTTCCTATTCGTCCATATTCCTATTGACACGTTTTTTCCCTCTACTTTTCCTTCCTCCACTGTCATCGAAAGCTCTTTCTACTTCTCATTTGGCTTTGATATTGCTCATACCTGCTAATAGTCATAGCCTCCTCTTTCACATAAAGTCAAGTTCGACAATAGACGAAAAACACTTGGAACTCACTTTTTATCTTCCACGTCAAATCCAAAGGGAAGACACTTCGTCCTTATATCGATCTTCTGATTCTCCACTATGTTTTACGATATTTTCCAATGTGAAAAACTTCTTGTGTAGACCACGTTTTGACTCGTATCCAGAAAAAAGTATAGAAATGTTCATTCAATACCTCGAATTAATGCATTAGATGAGAAAATTTCTAGATACACTCAGCATTTCAATTAATTTATGTTTTTCTTCTCTCCCTGTAGTACTACAAGTTTCTAAGTAAGCAAGTCGGCATCGTAAGCAACCGGAGATCCAGTAGTACAACAATCTCAACAGCTATGTTGCTGTTCTCTATGTGCCGTTCATACTAACCGCCGTGTTACCCCTTGAACGTGATAGATTACTATGTTTTTATTCTGCTCTGTCGCCTGCAAAAACTCATCAATTTCAGAGAAATATCATCAAGAATTCAATAATTATATTGTCCATCACTCTCTCCATCTAATCAGAGGAGATGACAATTTAAGGTTCTTCGGTTCTTTGGATGATCATATAATAAATTAGAATCTCAATTCCAAAATTTTTATATCGTCAATCGCAAACACCAGGGTCATCTCATCAAAGATGTCACTACACTCACCTCTCAACATTTATATATGCTGATGTCTTGCCGTGCCTTGAAATATTGCAATTTTTTATTTTACTTAAGTTGACTATCGCCATCAGAAGTGAATCAATCAAAATAGCTTGTCTGTACTCTGTCTGCTCTACTATTCGTTTCAAAGGAATTGCTTCCATTATTTGGTAAAGAGAAAATACAGCTTTGAAGTTAGCAGAAAGAGCTTTGTCGTAGCCAAAAATCTTAAAGCGAAAAAGAAATCATTAACACACGTCTAATCAAATACCCGATTTCATTAAATACTTTCTAGAAGAGCGGATTGGTTCTTTGTAAATATCCTTTAATGAATTAACTAAAACCTCTGACAAACTTGAACCAAGAATAATTTCTTCTTATAATTGCTCTTCAATTTCTAATTTTATCCTCACCTTGTCGCCTTCCTTTCTGTTTTCAAAATTTTTAAACACATTATTTTCCTCCTTCTGATACCTTCACAACTTACTATTATGATTTCAGTTAAATGAGTTCAATATCTGTTCGTAGTGAAAATCTGCGAAGAATCCTAGCGTTTGAACCCACCAATAATAATTCTTCAAGCTTCTTCGATATTGATGCGGAGCCCAACCTAAGCTTTAAATAACCTGAATTTTTCATTGTGTCTCACCAATGTAGAAATTCAAAAAACGGAAACATTAGAAATTATTGAGCTGACCATATCAATAAGAAATTGATGTAATAAAAAAGTTCTTTTGTTAGATTTTAGCAAGTGATTTTCAGTAAGTAACACTTCGAAGTTTCGAAAATAACATTGAGTCATGACCACGAAAAGGGATAAATGTCACAATAGAGTGAGAAATATCGATAAAAGCCGTTCTCAAGTACTTTTATTGGCTTCAAATTGATTCATAAACCTGATATGTTTTCAATTCTAATCGTTGGTAATATAAGAAAAATATCTTAACTCATTGAAGATTTTTTCACAATATAAAAAGTTTTCCCAATTTTCAAATTTAAACATGAACGGCATGAAACAAAAGCCTGGTTATTGAAGCGAAAAGCTCAGGTGACTCTTTACTTAATGTTTGAAATCATCATGAGACTAAAATAATGAGAATGTCAATTTTTCCGAAAAGTCAATTTCAGTGAAAACGGTATTCCTTTGCTTACTTGTTTTTAGGTGAGGACTGACTGATTCATTAATGGTTAATTCATACTCTTTAAAAAACAAATTTCCGCCTGCCATGAACACTCTCAACAGGCTTGCAGCATCTCCAGCATTTCAATTAAAACGGCAAGGAAACTTCCAAAGCGAAAAATGAGAAATTCGTTCAACTTTTCTACGGAAAAGGCGAACGAAAAGGAAAACGGTCAATATGAGTAAATCGAAAACTAAAGGTCTTAGAGATGATACTGAACAGAATTTTTTTACTGAGATTCGACTAGTTATTTTTTTTCTTTAAATTCCAAGAATACGAATTCCTGTTCAAAGTTATTGAGGTCAGTGAATTTAGAGGGCAAGTAATCATGAATTTATTACATTCTCTTTAGAAATTTGATTCTTTTTCAGTAGGTTACAGATGTCGTCATAGTCGGTGAAAGACATCATACTGAAAGTGCTTTTTTCGAGAAGAGTTGCGGATTATAAATCCTTCATCTGGAGAAGATTGATAAAAGAAATATTTTCACGAAAAGTAAATCTGGACTAGTATTCATAATTATTATCTTCACATCATCATCTGAAAGTTGAAATGAAAATTAAGTTCGTTATATTGTTCCTGTTTGCTTTGATGTTGAGTTTGGTAAGCGCAACTCACCTGAGGTCAGAGTCAGAGGCAGAAATATTCAGAGGTGGATTCGGAGGCTTCCACAGAGGATTTGGGTTCCGTAGACCATTCTTTGGTTTCCATAGACCATTCTTTGGTTTCCGCAGGCCGTTCTTTGGTTTCCACAGGCCGTTCTTTGGTTTCCGCAGGCCGTTCTTTGGGTATCCTGTTTACAGGTATGGCTACCCTTATTACCGTGGATACTAAACACTACGCCATGAAACAACACAGTCGCATCGCATGCATCAATTCATCATAATTATAATTCTATGATATATAAGAATCTATTAGACATTTATTAACTACTTTTCATTAATGTTTCGTGTTCCACATGCGTCTAATTTGTGTATTTTCTGTTTCCCCTCATACTCGTATCTGTTGCTTCTTAATGGCTATTATAATTCGAAAATATGACATTTAACTTTAGACTAATCTTGTATTTCCTCGGTATTGAACTCCATTGACTCAACTCGAAAAACATTGGAAAAAAGTAGTAATGAATAATGCCAACTTAGACAATTATAAATAAATTTAGAGTTTAGTTTTGAACTGAGTAAATAGCTAAATCTAACCTACTTATATTTATTTATACGAGTGCTCTCAGTGACGATAAGAGAGAAAAAGTCATTGAATAGTAAAGCACTTTTTGAAATATCTCTCCAGCAATATTACTCTCATCATCATCTTATTAACTTCGAGTAATAGTCTATTAATAATCAGGAAATGAAATTCCACTAATGTCTTGAGGCCTCATCCAACAACCGGCGCGCAAAAGAACCACCAAAAAGGAAATTGACAAAGTGATAATAACCCCAGCAGAGAATGTGGGGAAATGGTTGTTGTTTGTTGTTTGTTTGATGAATGAATGACAAATCGTAGCACAGAGGATGAATCTCAGTAGGTCGTAGGGCAAGCCTACT
>ENA-UOTX01001993-UOTX01001993.1-compost-metagenome-genome-assembly--contig:-NODE-1993-length-11693-cov-86.127410_pt1 | contig 11693 bp, 11 predicted proteins | sample MGYA00238143_ERZ746982 | MGnify/ENA primary metagenome ERZ746982 (study PRJEB28758, sample SAMN06268862) | compost metagenome | isolation source: single cell | place: USA: California, Emeryville, Joint... | reverse complement strand
TCGAATTATAAAGAAAGTGTGAGCAGCTCTTCAAGCGCTGAATACGTGATTCATTAAATAATTTAATCAATTTCTCAAAGAACTCTTCTGAGCTGAACCCACAATTCAACGATATTAAATTAATTCTTAATCCTGAAAACGTCAGCGACTATTTGAATGCCATCTAATTCGTCTTTTCTACTCGAATTTGAGGTTATTTCTTTGTCCTTATGGAGGAAATCACAATTTAACTCGAAAGAGCAACAAAAAGATTGTGAGATTTCAATTTAATAACCTCATTATATATACACCTGCTGCATCTTCTGCATTAATACGATAACTTAGTTTATTTTGAACGAAAGAAAAGAGCTTTCCTTCCATTTTCATGGAAAGGAAATTCAAGGCAAATAAGCATTTAGAGATAATATTTTTATTCAATTCATCGTCCTCCTGCTCTAGAAATTGCACTAAAGGTTAACATATTTGGCCTGAGGTAGAGAATTCCAGTCCAGAAACAATGACTTAGCTATTAACTATCAAATAAATCAGAATTTAGACAGTTCACGGAATATATAATTTTTTATTGGAAATTTCATGAACGGGGTGTTTGCAAATTTAATCACGTTCTTCGGATTGCTAGCTGCACTTATCGCCTTATACCATTACATTGAAGGAATACTCCCTGGACTCTCCTCACCAATACTGAAAAAACTGTTGTTCTTTTTTATCTTCAGCGGAGTATTTTGGGCATTATGGGATTACGCTGGCTATGTACCTGCTTGCTTGAAACGTTGGAGGTTTGAGTCAAAGAAGGTTGGAACTTCTCTCAACCTTAACGGGAAATCCTTTCGAATTTCTTTCACGAAAAAAGATGATTTGTGTGCAATGTGCCTTCATCATTTGAAAGATGATCGTGTTGTTACATTGCCAAGATGTGGGCACAATTTTCATATCCCTTGCTTCTTGAGGTGGCACACGATCCGTAAGACATGCGCTACGTGTCTTCAGCAATTATAATGCAAGAGAGATCATGGAAAATAGCTTTGTTCAAATAGTTGAACACTCAAGTATGCCTTTAGTGTAAAAAAGTCACTACTTCCGAAGGCTACATCTCAAATACCTATCACTGCATAGATACTGGCAAGTATATATGAGTATTTCGGATTCAAGGGCGGCTGTGAGTCCTGATGAAGATAGCGAAGCTGATCTTTGATTTACATAAATTTTCCATGGCTATTTGAAAAATGAGAGCAATGGAAATGTATATAATTTTTTCTTTTAATTAACTTCTTTGAATAGAACTTGGGAGGTTCTGCGTTTCACACTATTCTATGTTAGAGTTCATATCTTTTGTTCATCAATTTCAACAGAGATTGTTTAACGTAACAGAGATGTTGCTGATTTATAAGGCTGTGGAAACTCTGAAACTCGAAAAGTTGTGATGATAATTCCTTCGGTTTCTTTTGTGAAATAAATTAGCTTTAATTAGAGGTTGCTACCATAAAGTGAGTTTATATTCATGCAAAAATAATTTTCCATTGATGACGGCTGCGATTAGAGAGTATTAAATGTTTAGCTTTAGAATTAGCAACTTTTTGTATTCCAAAATGGTTACTCCTTCACAACTTATCATATCTTCATGACTATCGAAATAATACGAGAAAATTCTATTAGTTTGATGTAGGATAATTTTTATGGCAATATACAAGTAATGAAAGAAGCTGTCTTGCCCAAATCTAAGTGACTAAATTTTGAAAAGTATCACAAGGAGGAAGCCAACAAAATAAATGTTTTTGCATTATTTTGAAAATTACAGAATACATCAAAATATAAACGTTACTAATTTTTTTTTGAAAAGTGCCATACTGGTAAGTTGACACAATGGGAATCAACGCGTTTTACTTTTTTTGATCGGTTTTGTAAATCCTTCGACTCAGTACAATCGTCAGGGTACAAGAGAAAATTCCTCATTGATTTCTTTTCAAAAAAAAATTGTTGAATACCTGTTGAGCCTGATTCAAACCATAACGATACCTAACTTCTTCTTAAATTACAATTCATATATATTTTCCCGTACAATACGAAATATATATGCAATTTAGTCTTTTTACGTTTGTACTCCAATGCGGCCTACCTACAAACACATGGAGTAAATAATTAAATTTTAAAGTCGCTTCCTCTTAGTAATCTTTCATAGTTTGCTAAATTAAATTGGTAAAGATCTCTGAATGAGTTCTTTTCCGAGACACCACACTTTCGATGATCCGAGTCATTATCTTCACTTTTTTCTTGAGTTTCTCTCTCATTCTTGGCTTGCATCAGCTCATTCAACTGGTTCTGCTGATATAGTGCTTTCATCAGAGCTGCTGGAGATAGTCCGAAGTGATTGAGCATCGGAAGCTGGCTGCTCATAGGAAACGACTGACTCTCACCATTAGAAAGCGGTCCGCTGTTCATTCGGCCTTCGCCATTCGCATTTCTCTCTTTCGCTTCTGTCTTACATAAGTTGACAGAGCTTTCTTCTTTTTTCACCAATTTCCTTTGAAATCCTAATAAAAAAGAAGTAAAGTTAGTCGGAGTGCTCTCCTTACAAAAAATTTCTTACCACCTTGCTGTTGCTCTCTGTTCATAAGTTTTTCGGAGACATCTTGCCTTTTATCATTACCAGCCGGATCCCGCTTTATTGGCACTGAATTAGCGGATGGGTTCGTCTTCTCGGCAAAGTTTCTGCCATTGTTAGCTTGCAGTTTATGCATTTCCATGAAGCCTTCAGTTGTTAACTTCTGGGTTGCTAACAATGGTAGAAGGTTCTCCATTCCCATTCCCATAGCCATTCCCATGAATTGATTCATGAAAGGCATGCTCATATCTAACATTTCATTAAAAATTATTCCGGCTGTTATCCTTACTTGGAAGTGATTCCATTCGATTGCTTGCCAACATTTTGGTAAGCACATCATATCTCTGTGTACTCATTGTTTTTACGCTTTCTATTTGTTCAGTTAAACTTTTCAATTGCTCAGCTTGCTCTTTCGCTTGCTTTTCTAACTTCTCTGCGAATCCCTCAAACTTTTGAATCCTGCTTTCCATCTCCTTGAGGAGTCTATTCGACTCACTATCATTATTTGCTAACGATTAAATGTTTAAAAAAATCAGTTCAAACCCTTAATTCTTACAATGTGTAGGAGACTTGTCCTTAGCATCATCATCGGAATCTGATTCTTCATCGGATGAATCTCTTCTAACTTTTTTGATCTTATAGAGCTGCGTCCTAAATCATCACGATTATTATATTTCTCTAGATAGGAATGATTACTTGTTGTTCTTCTTGAACAACGGATGAGCGAAGCTGTTTTCGGACTCTTCAGATTTGATTTTATGGAAACCGTACATGTTAAGCTGTTTTAAAATAAGCCTCAGGAAGAGGTAATATGGAAGTTACCTGTCGGACAAAAGATGAGTAATTGCGGTGTTTGAAGAACATCGGTAGCACGTCTGAAGCAAAAGCTGTGACATCAAAGATCGAAAACGCATTTCCTTGGGCATTCCAGCGAATAGAAGCTTGATTCTCGGATTTCTAAGGCAGGAAAAAAAGTTTATGAATGGTAAGTTCGATTTCAAATCTAACCTCAAGTATTTGAAAAACTTTCGAAATGAAAGGAGAAGAAGAGCTGAAGTGGCTCCCTTTTTTCATCTTTCTGGTGCTCATTTGTGATTAAGGTTATTTGAAAAAATTATAATGATCAATTTTTGATTCCGAATGAAAATTGTTACGTAAAATTCCAGTAATTTAATAAAGTAAAATATAGAAATTTTTCGGGTTTCCTTCGAGAAAAAAAAAAATGCCTAACGAACGAAGGCTACAACATTGGTGGACAGTGCTGTTCGCCTTGGCACAGCGACTCTGTCAGCTTGATTTTGGCTCGAAATATGAAAAATTAGCAAAAGATTTCGTGGTAGAAAGCGTGGAGGTAGAAAAAATATCAAAGAAGAATAGCCATGGAAGCCGCCAAGCAAGATCAAGTGGATCGCTCTTGGGTCTTGCATTTAAACTCGAACTGGACTTGAATTGGAATTACGCAATTAATCGCGTAATATAAAATTTATGTTCTCTCTTATAAATTTCAGTATTCCAAAAAAACAAAATGTACCCTGTTTTCAGGCCTTTAGAGGTCTTTAACAGCTCCTTTCAGGAAGGTCCTTGAGATAAGAATCAGAATAGAAACTTGGATGATCTAAAAAGTGAATCGAATTTTTCTTGAGTGTTTCAAATGCCACAGATCAGATTGACTCACAAAGCGAATCAGAGAATTGAGGTGTTATCTTCAACAACTTGCTTTTCTCAAATACTGCCGTTTCGGACTTTATTTCAACTCTCACTTAGAATTAATCAAAATAATTTGTTCCAAATCGGCACTTTTTTCAGAAGGAAAATTTTGCGACAATTTATTTATGCGATGATTGCAACCTCGAGTTTTTAGTTCTTAACAAAACTTAGCTTTTTCCATTGTAGAAGCAAATTCAGAAATGAGCCCTTTAGGATAGGAATGCCCAAAAAAAGGATCAATGAAAATAATAGAAAAAAGACGGTTTTTCAGATTTTACATCAATATGCCCAAATAATGATCTCGATGGAACCTTATAGAAGAGATCAACTGTGGCTGTGCCGCCTGCCTATCGTGGAAGGGTCCACAAGATTGAAAGGAAGCGCGAATCTCTCAGTCGAATAAATCTTTCTACTCTGCTCAATCGTTTCAAGGTGGAGTTAACCAACGATAATTGAGCAAGCTAATCGAGATGCGAATCAGAATGCAGTGTATCTATTCGAATGCCATTGTCTTTTAGCGAATCTCAAGTATTAGAAACCAAATCAGGAAAACTTGCTGATACAGGAAATCGATAATTTCTGCAGTTACTCGGCAGCTCTCATTGCTTGTTGAAGAAATTTCATTGAAGCCTATTATTTTCTAAAACTTTTTCGTTAAAAGAATAAGGAAATGAATGCAAGTAAAACCATAACACATAATTGCAAATTCTACGCTAACGCTGTAAAACTGAATCTTGTTTATTTAACAACCGGTTCGAACTCCGGAGATGCGATCGAATTCGATGTTCTTGAGTCCCTAGCTTAATTTCTCATTTTCGATACACGAATTCGAATTAGATTGCTTTCAAAGCCAATGATTTGATTTTCCATTTTGATGGGTAGTTCTTGCCTGTTTTTACGATATGAAGTTGACCGCAGCCTTGGTCTGGTTTAGAGTGGCATACAATGTTTACACTCATTGAATAACTGTAAAATTAATTTACTGACACTAAAAGCTTTAATATTTTGATGAAAAAATACCGAAGGATATCTTTTCATGTCTTCTCACGAAGATGATTTAAGTAAATTACCAAGTAGGTTAGCTCTACAACATTGAACAAAATCGAAAAGAAACAGTATTGGTACAATCAGCAGTATAATTTCCAAGAACTCCAGCATTCATGACGAATGCTTTAGTGCTCCAAGAACTTGGTTGAGGGAGTCTTGTTTCTCAAGATCGCCAGTATTCTTAAGAATTCCTTTGACTATCAGCACCTCTGGTTTTCATAGCTTCTGGAGAGATAATAAATACTTAGTAACTTCGTCAGTAAGAATAATTGAGTCGGACATTATTTTTAATTTTTTTGTTTAATAGTTGATCTGTAAATGGAAATTCTATGGAAAAGAGACAATAATCAATTTTACACTGTAAGATCAACCACTTAAATAGTGATTACTCCGCTGTTTCTTATCTTGGTGGAATTCAACTATAAAAAAACAAGAAGAAAAAAGACAATGATCAAAGTCGTGCCACTGGATTGAAAAACTTGTTACCAAAGGCCAAAGCTAAGTGGTTAAATGCATACCCCACGACTAAAATACAAGAGAGCTGTTCTTAATTTTTAGGTTATTGAAACATTCCTTTCTCTATGATCATTTAACAGCAATCTGTCACGCAAAAATATTATATAACTAGACGCAGTCTTCTTGTCTTATTACGCTACAAGCATAAATAAATGATTATTAATTTTGAATACTTATTTGAATACTTAAATTCCAACAAAAAATAATAGCTCTTATGATCTACTATTCAGTGCCTCGACGAGATTCTCAAAATTCATTAAAATCTCATCGGTTTTGTTTTGAAAATCTGGATTCATCCCTGTCATAGCCTGATAAGCATACTCCAGACAATCTTCCTCTTCAACGCCGAATTTCTTGTGGATTAAATCTTCAACTTTTAGTAATATGAGATCAGACACTATATCTTCATTTCCTGCGATCTCAAACAGTCCAGCAAACATCTCCGTCTTGGTCGACAGCTCAAGTTGATAGTCAAGGATATCTCCATATGTTGCTTCAGTCACCTTCTTCTTACTTTCAGGCAGCGGGTTTAATTTCTCTTCAAATTCTTTCATCAATGCCTTGCCTTCTTCACCAAGTTGAGCTATTTTTCCGCTTTCCAAATAGAAAGACACGTTTTTATCAATAACTTCGGCCTCTACCTTCTTCACCTTGGCGATCTCCTGAACGACGATCTCAGAAATGGATGATTTCGTTTCCTGATATTCAGCATATGCTTCAAGGTACTTCTTCGGTGCCTCCAAGGTGTTTCTCCGGGTTTTTCTAAACTCCATAATGAGCTCGATTAGCAGTATTTGAGTCATTTTAAAGGCGGCTTTGGCCACTTGAATAAAGCTATTTGGTGTCAGAATAGCATCTTCTTTGGATTCCCATTCAAAGGCGACGTCTTCGAGAATTGAGCCGAAGCCCGTCTGAGACGCGGCGTTTTTCTCTGTAGAAATGCTTTGGTAGAAGCTTGAGCCCTTTCTGATGGCGCCTCGTTTAAATAAATTTCTTAATCCTTGCGTTCTGTCAGACATTGTTGCTGCTCTCCTTCGTTTCACGCAGTCTAATGACTCATCGGCTTGAACGGAGAATGATTTTGAGCGGGAATTCTTTTTGATGCCTGGCATTGGATCTTCTAATATTGCTGTTTTCTGAGCTGATACTTCCATGTATATTTTTATTTTTTATGAATTGATTGATTGAAACGCACGAGGCCTTTATATTGAAAAAGCTCTGAATTATTGATAAATTTAATCCCGAGCCACTCTCTGATTAAGATAAAAACCCAAAAATTGTTGTCTTTAAGTTTCAGCGATTTTACTACATAGATGGTCTGCTCTACATTATCAGCTGAAATGAAATTGGAAAATCATCTTAATTTTATAAAATATGCTAATCTATTACTTCAGATATTGTTAAGCTCTAATTTTCACTACATACTTTCTTTATGAATTATATTTGTAGATAAATACATTTGGTTAAGCAACTTTGGCAGTAGGAGGAGGAGGCTCTGGAGATCTATTTTCAGTGCAAAATTAAAGCTTTAATTGCTTAGAGATAGCTCGAAATAAATTTATTTTGGCAAAATAAATACACCGGAGGAAATAAATCCATCCATCGAACCAGAACCAGTTCAGTTATTAATTAAAAAAAAAAAGGCAAAATTTTTCAAAATAAATTCGGGAATCTCGACCATAGCCCGCAGCACCCATATGTAATATATGTGTTATATTGTTTGTTCAGTTCATGGAGAAAATGCCTTGAGAAAGGGGATTATTCACGGCGAAACTATTGCACTGTGCCGAAGTGTTCAATCAATAGGATCTCTTAGTGCTCCTTGCTATGACCTTGAAATTGCTGATGATTGTTCCTATTTTGTAGTTTGTTCTTCGATGTGGTGTTAATGATTCCTGTTAAACAACCCAACATCTCATAAAACTTTTTTGGGTGAGATACCTCATAAACAGACCTTATTGGATGGTTATGATAGTAGAGACATGAGATGGCAGGATCAATCTTGTTATCCTGAACCGAAAGCCCTCCTTTGAGATCTTGTGGCTGCCTTGAACGTTGGTCCTAGGCTATGGTCTATTGCGATAAGCCCATTTTCATAAAAAAGTTCTGCAGACGTACTCTTGTTGCCTGAAGTTGGAAGGAATCAGGGCACTCTCTCAATACACGAGAACTGCATTGAATTTAGGTCCAGAATTTCTTATTGAGAGTGAAAGAGTCCTCACGACGCGGCAATCGCAAGTTGGAACAACATCCCATAGTGCATGGTCAACCCCTATACGTTACTTCCTTAAAGTTGCTGATAACTAGTCCTATATCGTAATTAGTTCAACTAAGACTTCACCTTCAGTACCTTTAAATACTCCAAAAAGAAGCTGAAATCTTCAATTGTCAAGTGTAGATCAATGGAAAGGATGTTAGTAATATTGAAAAACGTGAGTTCAATCAACCTTTACGAGGATAGAATAAGCTTAACTTCAAAATGGGTTGGTGCATCTGTTAGAGAAAAGTGCTTGAGGATATTATCTGAAGATGCGAAAGAAGTTTGAGTCGAAGTATTAAATCTGGTTTGCTTAAGTTGGAATTTTCTGAGCTGAATATTTAAATAAGGTTTTGATGGTTTTCAATGATTTTCTTGGTGAACTAATCCCTTCAAATTAAATTAAATTTTGAAGATGAGTCTAATTACTTCATTATGGATCTATGAGAAACGATGCCGTAGTTCATTCTCAACACGATTCCAAACAGTTTTTATTCTTCACATAAATGTAACATTAGAGTTCGCCTCTCCAATTTTGACCAAATATTGTGGACGTTTCAAAAAAAAAACAAAGAATGAGTATCTTAAATTTAAAATACTTCATGATCGCTTATAATATGAAGAATAGAAGGCAGACTCATTTAGATAATAACATAAACGATCACCACTTTCCATGAGCGACTGCCTCTTACAATTGTTTCACTACAGAAAGACTAATTCAATGAGAAATAAGAAAAAAAAATTGGAATTGAAATAAAAATTTACGAATACACAAAAAGTGTGAAAATTGAATAAGCGGTCATTTACAATAAACTTACTGGGAAACAAAAATATTTTATATTGTAAGTTTGAGCAAACAAAAAACCATCCATGTCGTTCTGGTCATAATAAAAGGACAAGTATAAGTGATCTAGTCATTTTGTATACACATTTGGAAACGGGTCGGCACACAACTTAATTATTTAAATTTGCATAAACATTGGCAGTCGAGGTACAACTTCCAGGAGAACATTTAAAAGCTTCGGGTCAGAATTCTCCTGTAATAGATGAGCACAACCTCAAAAGATTTGAGGTGTCGTGTTTTCGTGGCATTTTTAACATTTTTTAGGTCTGATTGGGATTGGAATTCTGATTCCAGCTCCGAAGGAGCTATGTAATGGAGTGATCTCCAAATCACTGTTATTTGAATGAGACTCGTAGGTCATTGTTTTGTTTAGCTTGTCAGTCTTTGATGTATGGCTCAGAGTGTCGCTGGACTCTTTCGACTCTGAGTAGTCAAGTTTAGCTGGGTTTTCAGCATGCATCTTGGAGTCAAAGAGCTGAGGAGTGCAGCTGAAAAGCTGAGGGAAAGCGAACGCTCCCATGAGGAATGGATTCGCCTTCAAATATTCATAGGAGTTCTGCTCCCAATAGGCGACGAGTTCTTGTCTCTTTTTCTCTTGCAACATCTCCTGATTGCTAATGTCAGGGATCACGATATTCGTGACAGGGGAGATAAAGATCTTCTTGCTGGTCACAGGAGCGACGTCTTCTTCGGACTTGACAACGGTCGAGCTCTCAGACTCAACATTGTTGTTTTCATCTTGATGAGTCTTGAGGTGCTTCTTGAGGCTCGCCTTATAATAATAGCTGGTGTTACACTTTTCGCACCAGAACTTCATGCGATCGTCCTAAATTAACCATAAGTCATGATTTGATTTTGAATTTAATTTGGTACCTTTTCTTGATGGACGAGCATATGTTGCTTATGATTGGAAGAAGTACTGAACTTCTTGTGGCAGATGTTGCATTCATAAGGCTTTTCGCCCTTGTGGACTCTCTCATGTCTTCTCAAGTTGGAAACCTATGATGGAAAGTTAGAGATGAAGATTTGGGCCAAAAGGTTACTTGAGTGAAGGATTGATGGCAGATATCGCATCGGTAAGGCTTTTCTCCGTTGTGGATACGCTCGTGTTTCTTGAGGCAGGACTGGCTGCTGAACACTTTGCGGCAGCTGAGGTCGTAGCTAAGAAAAAATGAGTTTCGTGTTTAAAATCTAAAATTTTACCATCTGTATTGTTTGTTGGCTCTGTGGTATCTGAGATGCGCGAGAAGGTCCTTATGGGCTTGGAAAGTCTCATCGCAGCCAGGCACATTGCATGAGAATGGTCGGAGCGGCTTTCTTTCGCTAGGATTCTGATTTTCCATTTCAGAATGAATTTTAACTTTTTTTTTCGAATTGATTATTGAATTCGACAGACTCGGGTGCTTTCAAATAACGCTTAGCAGAATTAGATATTTGCGATCAGTATTTTGAGCCAGCGGCGTTTTTAATTTGCTGTAATTAAAATACCCTTAATAAATCACTACCAAATTAAGAGTGCTACCCGACATTCTGGTCGGCTCGAGTTCAGCAAGCCAGCCCACAACCAACTCATATAACGCCACCTCTCTTTCTGCTAAAAGTATGTCGTCGGCGTTTTTCCTTGCGAAGAGAGAAAAAGAACCGAAAATCCTATTTTGTGGTTTCTGAATAGCTCTGAAACGAATCTCAATGATCAAGTAGAACATTCGCTTTTTTTCTTGAGGCTCATTGTTGATGGAAAGTCCATGTATTAGAGCTCTCTAACTCATTTGGGGTTGGATGTGAGTGAGTTAGTAGGCGAAGAAGGGATTTAGAACTTTAAAAATCCATAGTTAGGAGTTTTAAAGATTAAGAACCCTGGCTCAGTGCCACTGATTATTCGAAAATCTTAACAGTTAACTGATTCAAATAAAACCATTTGAAATCGAAGACTCATGAAAGCCCAGTTAAAATTATTACAGTTTTAGAATTTAGAAAGATTGAGATAGGAATTAAACGAACAAATGAAATTATATCGATTCATGACTACCTACGAGAGCTGTTGATAAATCTTCTAAACATATCTGATTCAAAAATAAGCTTGAGTCTTGCTCATTGAATCATCATTGAGCGATTTTTTCTAAACTTTCCACCATTACTGATAGGTGACCCAACGCCCATGGCGTTTATCGTGTCCCTAGCAGATTTCTAGCCTGAGCGCTTCAGAAAACCAGCCTCTTAGCAAGACGTGTTTGCCTCGTTTTAGATGTAAAGCTTGGACTAAGATCGCATGAAGAAAGCATCAACCTATCACCCTGGCGGGGTTTTTTGTTTTAAACTTAATTTAAAGAGGTTTCTCTAATATTAGCTATTAAAAAAATAAAATCGAAGTACCATGTTCTGGTGGTTCCTTGGAACATTGCTTTAATTAAATACTATTGAAGTCAAAGATTTGCCCCTTTTGATGGAAATGTCCATTATTGCCATTGATTTTTCAACTGAAATAGCGCATTTTCATGCAATTCTCTTAAAGGAGGTTGAGGAGTGATTCTTTGTCTCTTATTTTTGAGAATAGATGAATAAGAAATCAACTTCTAGCTGGTACGAACCTAACTGGAGATGAACGGCAAGCCGAAGGGCCACTAAGCTTGAACGCAGAAGTTGTGAAAACCGTATGGTCCCTTACCAGAAAATTAAATTCTTACTAAAATTTATTTGAGGCATAAGCTCTTTTTAACGTGTAC
>ENA-UOTX01001992-UOTX01001992.1-compost-metagenome-genome-assembly--contig:-NODE-1992-length-11706-cov-9.469860_pt1 | contig 11706 bp, 4 predicted proteins | sample MGYA00238143_ERZ746982 | MGnify/ENA primary metagenome ERZ746982 (study PRJEB28758, sample SAMN06268862) | compost metagenome | isolation source: single cell | place: USA: California, Emeryville, Joint... | reverse complement strand
GGTAATAGCTTCAAGGCGCATTTTGATTCCGATTTCATGTCTTCTAGTATCGATTCGAGGTTTCCCTTAAATTCCTTTAGGTCCCTAAGAAGAATTTTTCCAACACTTTTTAAATAATTGTCTAAAATTAATTCAATTTGTTGGATTTTTTCTTTCATCGCTTGTATCTGCTCTGATAACTGAGACCTCGCTTCAACTGGATCTTCTATAGCTTCATTGTCCGACCGAATCATCTTTACTTGCTTTATAATTTCCTTTCTTTCATGCTGCAGTTCATGTGCGACTGAATTATAATTTAATATGCCATAGATCGAATCATTCTCATCAGGAAAGAACCCCAGAAGCTCATTCTGAGTAAACTGGCCTATAAATATACAAGTTCTTAACCTTGCCTCAAGAGTAATAAATTTTTTACGTGTTTTTATTAAGGTGACGATTACGTCACTAAAATGAGCTTTGCTGCAGTCACTTTCACAATTTTCCAAGTTTTCACAGATGAAACTTGGATGGATATACTCACATCCCCGGACATTGCAATGCATGCCATTGACACAAAGTATTCTACCATACTCTAAGAACTCCTTCAATTCTTTCTTTTCTAAGACGGTGTTTTGATTAGAGTTTATTTTCTTCTTGGGACTTATGATCGGCTGCTGCTGTTGCCTATTGGGGTTAAATTTTTCTTCTTCTTCATCATCCAGCCTCACTTGTTTCGCCTCTTCGTACCTGATATAGCTCTCTCGCTCTGGGTTCTTATTACTCGTAGTAGGACCTGGATTGAAAGAAATCGGCTGCTTATCCAGTGAATTTGGTTGCTGAAGTTGGGAGTTGGATGATTGCTGCTGGTTCACCGGATTTTGCTGAGGGTCAAATGATATGGGGTGCTGATTAAATTGATTGTTCAGTCGCAAAGAATTTATTTCATTAATATTCGGCCGTGAATTTGGTGGATTTTTAATGTAATCTAGGAACAACCCAATAACCTGCTCTTTTGATAACGTATTCAAGTAGTTACTGAGGGTCTTGGTATCTGAGCAGCTGAGAATCTGATAAAACAGCACGCTGGGCTGTATTTGCGAATAATTTTGAGAGATCTCCTCCTGTGGTGGATCAAATTGTTGATTATTTTGGGAAAAAAGATTTGAGTCGTCATTAGACCCTTGGATTGGCTGCTGACTGAGATAAATATGGTTTTTTTGCTGTGGTTGAAGGTTGTTTTGAGAATCATAACCCGCATTGTTTTTGTCATGAACTATGGTGGAATTTAGGCTCTGAATTGCTTTAAATGGGTCTTCCTTTTTAGCCTGTTGCACTAGCATGTTCCTGTCGTTTTTTTTCATTTCGTCTAAGTACACTCTTGGATCGTCTGAAGAGTCGTCAACTCCGAAATCACCTCGCATGCTTAGATTTTTGGGGTCGTTCGCTGGATCGTTTGGGTTCAAAAAAGAGTGTTCTACTTTCTTATTATAAAGTGTTTAGGAATCATTATTACCGAGTTTCATTTGATTCAATGAAGAATGATTGTAACAATCTTCATTTGGATCATCAAAGGCATCATTAATTGGCTTTCCCTCTCGGAGTTTTGTTCCTTGAATTGGTTCACTGTTCATACTTAATTCAGGCTTTCTCGATAAGTAGGAGTTATATGTTGACTTTGATTTTTCAGAAGGTGAAAATAATTTTTATTAAAGTAGTACCTTTCTATTAGTTCTTAAGTACTAACCTACAATCCTTGAGAACCCTAAAAATATAATTTGACAAATCTCTAGCTCTACTCCTAAGAGAAGAAGCATCCTAAAAAGGAAATGTGATCGTGTTAGCTATATAGAGTCTAACAATGTTATTTTTGTGATATCAAAGTCATAGATTGAAGAAAAGAGTCTCTGTAGAACTTGAAAGCGTTGCTATCAATAATAGTAAAAACTCCTACCTAGCGGCTCACATATTGGTCTGCTCCAAGAGATATTGAAACAATGAGCTATATTTGAGAGGTTAGGAATTTAGGATCAAAGGAGCATGAATCTCATCTATTTTGTTTTAAGCAAATTCTTCTTGGTCCTATATTATTTCATTTCTATAGAAGATGATACATTAACATGTGATGAAAACTCGACCCCATTGTGTTGATGATACATAATCAAACATGCTGCAACAATACACTCTCACTTCAATACATCCCTGCGACGCAAAAAGCCTCTTATCTAGGCAAGAGACTGAAATGGAGGAGAAGTCTAGCCCGTTTTTGTCATTCAACATTATGAAGCACTGCTTTTGTCTCAGTAGCAAACATTTATTCTTCGTCTTAATTGAAATGAAAAGTTCCAGCTGGAAAGAAAAAATTTGATGAGAGTGGGATTCGAACCCACGATTATAAACTGGTGCTTAAAACCAGCGCCTTAGTCCACTCGGCCATCCCATCATCTGATACCTTCTCGCAATATCTCCAGGATACCCTTTCTCTCAAACAGTTCAAATTTCCGTGTGTGGATCAGATCATACACGCAAAATTGAAAATTTCGTTTTGGATACGAAAAATTAAATTCAATATATTTATCAAAAAATACAAATATGTTGGTACGTCATGAATGAAATTTACCAAAAGACCTTTACGCTCTCGCAACGAGAGCACTACTCTCTGAACTCCCTCAAAATTTTTCAACACGATACATTTCCTCAAGGTTCTAATTCACAATAGCTCAATTTCATAAGTTTAACTCTAGATGAGTTCAAATTCCGCTCCATCGAGACCAACAGCAAAAAGACCCTATTTCAAGAATCGGGAGTCAGCACCCTGGAAAACCTTAGAAATTTGGAGCTTAGTAACCAAAACGGGTGCGAAGATGAGGACTCGAGTTACAACTGGGAAGATGCGCTCGCAAATTTAGAGCGGAAATCGATGAGCAACAGCGCTTTTATGCCTGTGAAATATGAGGAATCGGGTCAAAAATCCAATATCAATTCATTTCATTCAGGCAACAGCAGCTACGAATTGGGAAAATTCTCGAGTATGGAGCTAAGCGGAACCTCTTGTAAGGCTTCATCTTTGAATACACTGCTAATCAAGCGATACTTTGCTATATAGCGACAAAAAAGAATATTAAACCACATGGGATGCTCGATCGATCTGATCAAAAGATGGTAAGCGAAGAGAACTCACAAAGAGAGTATCGCGAAATCCAACCAATGAAAATGTATATAAAAGCCTCGGAACCCAAAAAGGTCGGGAGGAAAAATCAGCATCTGCTGCTGAGTAACTCGAAACTAACGATGTCGAGCCAAAGAAGCAATCAATCTGGAGCGCAAAAGAGAAATTTCGTATAAAAATTCAAATTTAAATAGTAATTCAGAGTAATTTATTTTAGCAAACTGGGCGATATCGGCCATCACAAGCAGAAATCAAAGAAGAATACACGGATAATTTCGATGATTTAGATGACGAAATCGAAGACGTAGAGTATTTGGGCGACACTAGGGAAATTAGTCGAGCACCGCAAATTAATAACCCTATTGGTGCCATAAAGAGAGCAAAATTGCAAAATATCACGAATCATGTGGTAATTGCCGCATTCAATGCTAGAATGGGTTAAAATGACTTGAAAATAGGAAACATCAACAATTCAAACCAAGGTTGAGAGGAAACCGAGCTCTTTAAATGATACGCTGAAGATGGAACTGGCTAGGCATCAGGCTCATCCTCAATCCCTTGAAAAAGGTAGTGCTTACTTCCTTATGAGTCATCAACTAACCATTTGTATTCTCGAATAGTTTATGTTTGTATCAAAGAAGTATCGAGCTCCTTTGGAGTCACAAGCTTCAGATTCGCGTTTTTAAAACCGCCGATTTCCTTCTCTTTCAAGGTAAATCCTTTCTTTACGCCTGGGCTTACTGATATGGATGCTAGGAGGGAATCGCGATTGTCAATATGAGTGAAAATCCGCAAGTTCCAGAGAAGATTTCTATCAATATGAGATGCATTATCTCAAAATATTTTCTTTCAAAGTATTTTTCCTGTCCTGATGTTCTCGTTAACTTACTATTGAAGGAATGCCTTCGGAAAAAACGTCTTGTATGTCAGCAAAATGGAGCAAGGCTAAATAATATTTCAATTAGTGTCTATCATCTTTTTAGAATCTAGCATTGTGTTGGTACTAAAAGGATTATTACTGAAGTGTGTTATGAGTATTTCAAATTTATCTTGCTATTTGTAAAATATATATCAGCTATTGGTTGTGTGTGTGTTTCGAATATAGTTATATACACTCAAGATTCTCATTATAAATTTGTCTCTGCTTAGTAAGAAGCTGAAATGGAGTGCCTATTATTATTCGTCGAATTGCTGGGTTTGTGGGAAGAGAGATTATTGAGTGGCATTAGGCCAACTTGCTGAGTGTTGCGAACTCAGGATTATAATTAGTAATCAAATCAAAATTCAAATTAATCGCTGTAAAGCCAAAAGATCAAGCTTTTGGCTCTTAACGGCAAGAATTATGATTAATAAAATCAAACTTCCATTGTAATAGAGTCAATAACACTAAACCATGCAATTTTCTCCCAACAATCCGCGCAGCAGGCAATCTCAGTCCCCTGACGGCACAGGCGATAAACTTTCATACAGTAGAGACCGTAACGGAATTGAAAACATGAACCGATCTCGTCGAAGGCCGAGCTCAAGTGGCCGCAAAAAGAAAATGCGGCCAGACCAAGAAACTAAATATGAAACAGCACCATTCACTGAAAATCCTGGACTGACTAACGCTGGAAAAACTTCTCCGAACTATGCTCCCTCTAGGAGTCACTCCAAGCTCGCTAAAGATCTTGAACCGGTGCTAGAAAGAAGCACTGAACAGAGCCAGATCTTCAATCTAAGGACTCATTCAGACCTTGACGAGGAGAATCGATGCCAAGAGGTCAATGGATTTTCACCCTTTAGATATCCAAAGAACCGACATAGTAATCAGACACTCGAGAGGAGCGGAAAGATGAGAAATAGTCAGCATATGGAAACGACTGGCAGGAGTGATTCCGAAACAGATCAATTCGCTCGCCTTGGTGCTAATTTCCGCTCTCCGGAATTCCAAAAGGATAAATTAACTGACACAAAGGAATCTACTAAGTTCAGAGATACCGGAGAATCGGGGTTTGCGGTTCGAACAGAGCCCGGTGATCATGGGATATTGGAAGCGAAAGGCTTGAAGAAGGAAAATTCGCAGAGTAATTTAAACCAGAGCAAGCTAAAAGAATGTACATTTCAAGCAGACGCTTATGAAACTGGGCATTTCAAGAAAAATTTCTCAGATAAGTCGCTTTCAAGAAAAAATTCATTTGATGGAGAAAGGAGAAGCCCGAATGAAGACCGCCGAGGCTCGAACAGTCCGAATTCGTTCACGCGGAGCGTGGCAGAGTCTCCGAGGCGAGACTCATACCTTCATTCGAGCAAATCGCTGGACACTAGTCTTCAATACCGAAAATCGCTGAAAATATACGAAAACGAGGAACAAAATCCACACAACCCTGAGTCTCAGCAAGGGAAAATTAAAAAAAGAGAAGTTTATTACAACGAAGCAATCCAGCGAATTTTGAAGTCAAATGATCCTGTAGTCTTGAAATGTTTTATCAAAAAACTGCTTGATGCGAAAGGCCAAAGCGAAAATATCGATCCGATGAGGCCGGCGCTTGGAGAAATCCAAAGATCAGGAAATATCGTCCCTAACACCGTCAATCGCTCGAAGCAAGACACAGAATTTGACGCTTTTGAAATTTATCAACAAGCTCTTTCTCAACTCAAGCTGGAAAATAATCGGCTGAGAAAAGAGCTCGAGGAAGTCTCGAAAAAAGCAGAGGCGCTTGAAAATGGAAACAAAGACAAAATTCGCGCTTTGCAGTCCCTTACTGAAGAAAACAGCCAACTACAAAAGCGGTTGGTGGATCATGCAATGGAATCTGAGCAGGCAATGGGAAGTTTATTACAGCAAGTCAAACGACTCGAAGCAACTAACCAAAACCTCTTAAACGACCGCAATCTCCTCTCCAAGAATCTGGAGGAGAGCACTTTAGCTCTAAAGACTCTATCCCACGAAAACGAAAACGTTAAGGCCAATAACAAGCGTCTAAAGGCACAATTCGTCGGTCACGAAAAGATGGACAAGGGACGTAAACCTGCTCCTGAGAGCGCAAACATTTCAATTATTGAATTCAAAAGTAACGATAATAGCATGATCCTCGACGATCACTCAAAGAATATCTCTCGCGAGGACTATTATAAAGCGAAATCTAAGTCACTGAAAGAAAGAGTCACCCAGCTCGAAAACGAAGTAATCAACCTAAGGCTTGAACTTAAAACGAGCCCTTCATACCGCTTGGAGAGAAAAGGAAGCGATGTGAAAGTAAAACATTCCAAAAAAGAATCCGAACGAATCAGAAGTCAGAGTATTGACTTCGGGATCCCAGGCAACGAGGCTTCTGTCTATAACTCCCTCGCGAATATTCGTGCAGAACTGGGTGTGAAAACTCCGGAAGAAATAATCCCAAGGATCAGAGAGCTTTATAATGAAATCAAAACACTTAGTAAATTCACGGACGCGATCAAGGATATGGCAATTAAGTGCGCTCCTGTGGGATTCTATGCAAGCGAACCTAATCTCAAGCAGGTTTGGAGGTTTTTAAAAGGAATGGTGCAGGAGCATATTAATCTAAAGAAGCAACACGCAATTGATAAATGTTTTAGGGAGGTCATGGAAGATCTCAAGGAGGATTTGGGACTCGAAGACGCTGGTGAAATCGGGCCGAAAGTCAGGTTCATGGCCCAAGAAAATAGGCTAATGGACTCCGTTATTTCGAAATTCAAATTCCTAAATGATTTTAACTTTAACTCTTTACACGATGTTGATAGAGCCTTGGATAGTCTCTTGCGGAAAAGCGCAAAGGGGAAAAATAATCTTTATAGAGGCTCTTAGAGCCTTTGAGTTTAAATTACTCTTTGTAACCAATGTTTCATACCCAATCACCTATTTTATCATCATGTCCATCGATAATTGGAGTTTAGATAAGGAACATAAGTTAAGAGTCTAGTGGTAATAATATAGAGCTATGGAGATAGGGAAAAAAAGGGTTTTATAAACATGCAGCAATAGTAATAATTGAAACAGACAAAAGAAACATAGCTTATATTACTTTGCCTGTCTTCGCGCATGCAATACCTCTTTATAATAGCAGGATGAGTGATAAACATGCTTTTTGGACGGCAAAAAAACTATTTTCTTTCTGATACTAAAATCTTCAACGCAGATTGGGCATGTTCTTTGTAACAGCAATTGTAACGTCTCGCGACTAAATTTTCGAGGTTCATTGTCAGTTTCGGTGACCTTTGATCTTTTCATATAAGAAATCCAATTTAAGTTAGCAGCGTATGGAGCTACTTTGGAAGAAAATTTTGCTCCGCTGACCCATTCAGTCAAACTGCATGGCGCAGCGTCTCGAAAATGAGCTGTCAGCTCGTTTTTGTTTCCTTTGAGTTCGAAAGAGGTGAAAATGATCGCCAGAAAGGAATAAATGAGAAAAATAACGACTTTGACTCTAGATGGATTTCGCAGTTCCGGTTGCGCCTCTTCTCCCCAAAGGCCAAGCTTTAAGGCGATTACTGCTCGCAAGATCTGAAACTCAAACACCTCGAGCAGTCCTAAAAGGTTCACACCGAACATCAGCACCGTCAGTGTGACGGCCATTGAGCTGTGATATCGAGCCGGTACCAAAATCTTCACGAAAAACATGTAAATTCTCCAATTGAGTAGATAAAAAAACATCCAAGCCTCCAATCGTAGACGAATATCATCAATGAACATATTACCCAATGGTACTGCATCGAGATTGGATACTAAAAGAAAGTCCAAGCACAGGCTTTCCAAGCCAAACACAAGGTCAAGCACCCGAGAGGAGCTATCTTGCGGGAAAAATTTCTCAATGAATCGTTTGTGAGCGGCTGCAGTTAAGGCCATTAACGGCTGCATACCGAATATAAAAGCTGTCAGGAAGCAATTCAACTTGGAGCAGAGGCTGACAGTGATGTCGACTTCAGGTGCGAGATGGAGTGTGATAATTACATAATCAATTGCTTCTAAGAGCGCTGAAGAAACTGAACCAACGAGAAAAGCAGTTGCGCTGTGCTTCACCAGGTTTTTCAGCGAGGTTTTGTAGAAGATCCAGTTCAGGAAGTTGTAGTTTTTGAAGTTTTGAAGGAGCACCCAAACAAAATATGGAATGACGATCGCGAAGTACAGGGGAGAGAGCCATCCCCATTGAGAGAGATCGATTGTGAGAGTTATTTGTCCGAGAAAAAGGAGCACGATGAAAGTAGGAATAAATAGCTCTGGTCCCATATAGATTGGATTGCGGTATTCTTTCAGGTCAATTTTCAGCAAAGCTCTTTTATTTGAAATAGAGAAGCTTTAATTTAAATATAGTGTAGCTTTGGGGGTTATATTCCCTTGGGCAGCTCAAAATACACAAAATGCCGGGTGGAACCAATAATTATCTATTGCGTCGGCTGTCTCTATTATTTGGATCAATACAATATTTTTTTAGGTGTATTATTTTTTTCGATTCCAGATGAAAGCAATAAATCTAAAATCGAATCCTTTAAATTTTGATGAGGTGTTTGTGATTATTTGTGGTTTCTTGTACAAAGGCAGCTATAAATTTGATCATTCTTTGATGATTTTGAATTTAAGAGGATGAATAAATGAAGGCTAATATTGAATTTCTGATATATCTTCTTGTCTCTCCTTTCTGAGAATGATGCTGACTCCTATCATTTAAATGGAAAAATGTCAACTATAATATGTTTTCAATGAAGATTTGGATACTTTTTTCAAAATAAAAAATCAAAAAAAGGCCGTGAATAATAATTTGTCGCATATAAATTACAATTACATCAACTTGATTCCTTTGTTTCATTATTATGAACCATCAGCAAAACCTCGATTTCAATATGCAGAAAGACAGCCGAGAAATGAAAGCTGAGGAACCCCGGCTTAACGGAAACTTTCAACACCCCCAGCAATATCACCAACAGCAAGCTCCAGATTCTATGAAACAATATCCTATAGATAATATTCCGCAGCAACAGAATTCGATGCTTCCAAACTATCCTATTGGGCAAGGAACGCACAACCTAATCGAACCACAGAAGAACCCGCTTGAGGCCATGAACGATATTCATCGAAATCCTCAAAATTTATTAAATTCTCAATCTGCTTTCCCAAACAACCAATACATTCCTCAAATGCAAGCCCCTCTCTATTCTCAGCAGCTCCCTCATCAGCTCTACCCGCTATACGTACCATATCCAACTCAAACGCCGTATTATCTCCTCCAGTACCCTCCAGTCGGTCCTTCATATCCAACATACTCAGCAGGAAGCCTCTATCCTCAGCAACCATATATGCCTTTACTACAGCAAACTCAGCCAACACAAACTCAAGCTCCAATTAAGCCTCAAATGCCTACAATCACCAAAAATAAGAAAAGATGGGAAATGGAAGAAGAGTCGGAGAAAACCCAAGACGATGATATTTTCCGACTTAATAACGCTGAGCAGCTAAAGACGGCGTATTTCACATTAAAGAGCAAGTTTATCGAAATAAAGGAAGAAATTGAAAATGATAGAAGTATCTATGAGGCGAAGATTAGGGATAAAGAAATAGAGAACAGTTGTCTCAGAGCTACGATTAATACGTTGGAGAAGTCGACACAGGCTGACCAAAATAAAGCGAAGGCTCTTCAGGATTCGATAAATCTCTTGGAGCAAGAGAGACAGAACATTGAGAATGAGAATTTGAGCATTAATCAAAAAATATTGGCGATGAAGAACTTATTGGTGCGTGAATGTCCTTCGTTGGCGAAGTCGGTTGAAGATGTAACCTTAGCTGAAAACGAGCTAGCAAAGCGCTATACAGTAATTACTATTGAGGAGGCTAAAATGCTTGAGGGGTTGGTAAATGAGATTAACTCGAAGTTTCAGAAGGTGATTAATCCGGCAGATTCGAATTAATGAAGTGAAAGAGAGAAGATCGATTTTGTATTCGTAATTTTCATGATAGGAATGATTAGATTCATTTATTGAATTATAATGAGAAAGAAGGGAGCAGGCTCTGATATAAGTTCGGTCGATTTTGTTTTTTGCTTAGAGTTTATAGTTACTTGTCACGTATATCTGTTAATTTTAAGGTTTACAGACAAAAGCTGAGAAGCCAATTTGACAAACTTGAATTTCTCATAAATTGGATATTTTTGTGGCTCATGTTCTCTTGATCGGATTCATTCAGGAATCAAAATTTTAAAAATTATAACAATGATGCTGTTTTTTGCAAGAATCAACTTTTTCCTCTTTTCTTAATTGCATATTCTTCTTTGTTTAAAGCTTAGAGATCTCTATGAGAAGGCCTGGAGTGGTTGTGTGATGAAGCACATAGATGTGAGTCTCAGATAATTTCACATGAAAATAAGAGATGATTATATCATTATCAGCAGATTTTAGTCAGGAGAATATACAATCAGGTTCTTTTGAGTTGAACCCGGTCGAAATAAGCATACCTTGCTTCATTTGAAGATCAATAGCATGGATTTCGCTACTCTTGTCTGAACGCCAAAAGGACAATTGCCAAAACCAAGCAGTAAGTAATGATTTGGGGGATTTGCAATTTCGAGAAGAAAATAGCGTTCCTTTCAAAGAAAAGCAATGATCATCGAATTTGAGTGTTACCTATGACTTTTAATGTGATATTCAATGAATTGTAAGGTTGTGAGTCATCTTCTACTTGTCTAGGCTCTTCAGATACGTAAGTTCTAGACATATTTTTGCGGTTTGGCTTCTGAAATATAATTTCGTGTTTAGTTATCTAAATTTAATGTAGCTCACATTTAAAATTTAAAGAAGGTGCTATTTACCGTTGCAATTAAAGCAAATTTTGTAGAACTCCTCTGAAGAAGTAAGGTCATCGAGTCTTTGACGGATCATTATTCGAAGTAATTTTTTTTTTTCCAAAGTCATCTGAAAAGAGACATGTAACGAGCGTGTGTATGTATGTATATATGTATTGCATCAAAAATATACACACATAAGGGAAAAAAAAGAAATGCGAAGTGTTCACTTCGAATATTCTGTATTTGCGCGTTTCCGATAAGAATAAAAAATTAAGATTCGCAGTTTTCGGGTTTCCTGATAATATCAGAATTATTTACTTAATTACGTCTTGAATCTTATATTATTATTAGTTCGTAGACCTGGTCCGAATATGAGGGCAGCATTTCTTCTCAAATTTCAAATACTTTCACATCGTGTTCTTTGTTCTTGATATTCTCTACTAAATATCTAGTAAGCTCATAAAATTTTCAAAAACTTCACTTAGGGGTTTTTGTTGTAATAAATTTCATAATGAAGAGAACAAGAGTTTTTATAAAATTGAAAAAAGATAATAACTATCAGGTATGCATTTGCATACATATGTTTATGGAATAGTCTTCGACGTGTATTATATAAAAAAAGAGACATAAATATTATCCTTATCACTCTTCTGGACGGTGAAGCACCCATCTCTCCCCTTATTCTTGAATAACGTCTATCTGTTGATATCTCCTTTGCACTTTCTGAAGCGTTTTACCACTTGAACTAAAGCAATTAAAGAAAGATGTGGCGATTGATCTCTACCTTCT
>ENA-UOTX01001991-UOTX01001991.1-compost-metagenome-genome-assembly--contig:-NODE-1991-length-11709-cov-3.406723_pt1 | contig 11709 bp, 9 predicted proteins | sample MGYA00238143_ERZ746982 | MGnify/ENA primary metagenome ERZ746982 (study PRJEB28758, sample SAMN06268862) | compost metagenome | isolation source: single cell | place: USA: California, Emeryville, Joint... | reverse complement strand
AAAGCTTTGAAGAAAGACATCTTCAAATGAATGAGTCAAAAATTGGAGAAACTAAGCTCTGGACTCATACACGGAAAAGATCGAACTCATTCTCAAACGCAACATTTTCGAGTTATTCAAGCTTCAATAGAGGAAGATTCCTATCAGACCAACACTCAACAGAATGTGATGCTTTCTATTCTATTCGTTCAAAGATCAACGAGTAACAGCGGAAAAAATTAACTGAACAGATTTTCGTTCAGCTTTCCTACTCTGCAAGAATCTATGTGAACCATCAATACTTGATGAGATGAGACTTGCATTTTTGGATCTTTGTTGATAAGCATTCTTTTTTTAAGAGATAAGATTTAATTTTTCATTTGAAAAAATCAATTGAGTTAGGCACAAATTTTTGTTTGCTTAAGATGTTGATGATTTCACTTGATGTAATAATTTCCATTTATTTGCTACTAAAAATTAATATTTCTGTAAATCATCTGTGTTTCGAACCAAAATGAATGTTTATGAATTAAAGAAAAATTTTGAAAGAATCTTTTCACATCACAATCAAAATTTTCGCAATTTCGAAATTTAAACAAACTGCATTAATTGTTTGTTTACATCGTACTTAAATTCTCTTGGAGACATATCTAGATTCTTCGTGTCTTGGTTGGCGAATTTAATACAAAGAATGAAATCACAATTAAAATGAACCTATCCATTAAATTTAAATTTTGTCGATATTTAGTTCTGCGTTTAATTACCTCAGAAGTATTGGCAAAGCCTACTGCATGCATGGATCTTTCTGATGACGAAAATAAACATGCGAAAATTACTCTGGCAGGGAAGTATCAGTTGAAGAAGATCATCGGACAAGGCTCTTTTGGCAAAATATATCGAGCTTCAGTGAAGGATACTGATAATTTGGTCGCTGTGAAGTTAGAGCAACGGGCTTCCAACGGATATGTTTCGTTAGCAAGGGAATCGAAAACGCTGGCTGAATTAACCGGTTGTCCAGGTTTTCCAACCCTCTATGCTTATGGTAGAGAAGAAAATTTTAGCTATATGGTAGTAAGCTTGCTTGGACCCAACTTGGAGAAGCTCCTTAAAGTCAGTGGAAGAACATTCTCATTAAAAACTGTGCTAATGCTGGCAGATCAAATGCTCACAAGGATCGAAGCACTGCATGAGATGAAATATATTCATCGAGATATAAAACCTGAAAATTTTGTGATGGGCTTGGGACCTTCAAGCAAAAATCTTTTTATGATCGATTTTGGACTTGCAAGAAAGTTTGTAGATGCCTCAGGTGAACACATAGGGTATAAAGAGAGTAAGGGGTTAATAGGAACAGCTCGTTATGCGAGTATAAATGCTCACTTAGGAATCGAGCAGACTCGAAGGGATGATCTTGAAGCGATTGGTTATACCCTAATTTATTTTGCGAAAGGAAAACTTCCTTGGCAGAATATTCCTGCTACAACCAAGCAACAAAAATATTTTTTGATCTCAGAGAAGAAACAAAAAACTCCTCTAGAAGACCTGTGTGAGGGATTGCCAGTTGAGTTTGTTGAGTATCTCACCTACGTTAAAAAATTGGGATTTTCTGATGCACCGGACTACAAATACCTGAGAAAATTGTTTAGAAAACTCTTTGTGGAGAGAGGATTTGATTTTGATTATAGTTATGATTGGACCCATCAAACTAATAAAATGAGTAAGATGTCATTCGATGAAGATTTCTTCTTGTATGCTGATCCCAGAATGAAAAAGAACTCATTCGGCAGACCCAAAATGGCTAATGCTCTAAACCTGAAGTCGAAAAATACTAGAGGAGCTGAAGAATCAAAAGGGGCCGAGAGCGAGGAAGAATATGCCACTACTGTTAAACTAAGCAAAGGAGTAGCTTTTGAGAATCAGATGAGAGTGGCAAATAACCTGAAAGGAGAAGCGGAAGTTTCATCCTCAGAGAACACCAGCAAGGTCTTACATGTAAGCGAACTCAGACTAACGAAAGCTAATGAAGATGAGCTCCTACCTGATGAGGCAGAAGTTAAGGATCTTTTATCACGAAAATGTGAGCACCTCTTAATTTTCAAAAAAATGAGGTCAATTGAAGACTGCGACGGCCCAATAGATAGAGTTGCCATCGAAAGAAGACAGCGAAGTTCCTATAGAAAATCGATTTCTCTACATACAAGAAGTATGCCCCGCCAGAGTAATTTTGGAAAGTGTAACACAAAACACTATGATGAAGATGATGCTGTGGATGACTGGAATGGTACCCAAGTTCGACGAAGTTTTCCTAATTGATTATTTTTTCAAAACTCTAGATGAAAATATTAGTGAGTCATCCATAAGCGAATGGAGAGGAAACGATACCCTTTCATTGCGTCTCAATCGAATGGGGATCAAAGCGTAAGATATTTATGAAGACTTTTAATTCATTATCCAATAGACAAATTAAGAAGGCTAAAGATTTTAAGAGCTCTCAAGTTCTCAGATTAATGACTTACCGGTAAAATGACAGACGATAAAATCTCATTTCAAACCATCGTTTTTCTTGATTCTTGATGTATATTCAAATGAATTCATTGAATTCTTTTTCCTTTATAAACTATACTCTAGGCGTCCTTCTCAAGTTGTTTGTATTTTATAGCTCTGATCTTTATTTCAAATTTTAATCCTTGTACAAATTAAAAAACTTAAAGTGCAATTGCTTAACTTGCATATTTATTGATTGAGGTAAGAATAAGATAGGTTGGTACTAGTTTAAATATTCGAGGTTAATTCTGCAACCAAATTTGATTTCAAATTCGATAGTATATTAACTCATTGAATTTATGCATGAGTCATTAGGATCTTATATCTCGCTTGAAACGCCTAATGTCAATGATAATAGATTGCTGAGATTTGCGCGTTGAATCAACAGAGTTCTTTGAAGTCATTAAATTGAAATTACCTATACAAGGTATGAATTCCTTTAATTCGGATAATATGGCAAATATTGTAATAAGGCAAATGACCAACTACCTTTGTGAGATATTTATCAATAGAAAGTTGTGAAATGTTTCAAATGAGATTATGTAAATTATTTTCACTATTTGCTTCTTCTACTCAAGGACGATTTACTTAGCAAATCAAATAAGATCTGTCTTTTCTCTGTCGGTTTAGAGAGAAATGTAATATTGTCCTCTCAAGTGTCGAAGCTCAGAGAAAATAATTTATCGAGTTAATAAATAAATATTATATAATAAAGCAATCAAATTACTTGAACTTAAAGCAATTCGAATCTGGGAAAATGACTATCATTTGGCCTTTTAAATTGCAGCTACTACGTTAAAGTAAATAAAACTAATCAAATCACTTGCTATTGCAATGTGATCAAAGGCTTGTTTAACAGTTGTGATATTTCGTTATTATGAATGAGTATCTCTGATAAATATGCTACAACAACATTTATGAATGCATGATTTACTAACTATAATTACCTTCAACTATTTTGGAAAAAAATTAGTAAGCGTTAAGTGTCTATCGTTACTACTATAACCATCAATTTAGATAGAGGAATATCTGACTTTTTTGGATGCTTCCATTCGCATCCTGACAATATTTCTTTGGATCACTCCTAGATCAATTTCTATTCAAAGTTGAAACTCATCCGTTCAATCTTTTCTCGGAGGTAAATTCAACTAGATCACATAACTTTAATAGATGTGTTTAAGATAATCACGATGTCATGCATTAAAAAGTGAGGGATTCGACAAGGTATGAGATTTATAGAAAATAACCCCCCAAAAAATGTAAATCAATAACAGAAACTTCTATTTACTCTCAAGTTTAGGTCCTTCGTTAAAATAGTTCTTCATATCTTTCTTTAATTCGTCAATTTGAGTTGCTAACCCCTTCTGATCTAAGCCCATCTCAACAATATTGTCTACACCATGAGTTTTTTCTTCACTTTTCAGGCCTGAAGCTTGATCTGTATTCGATAATAGGGTCGATGTCTGCTGAGCTTTTTCAATTTCTCCTGTCTGAGGTCGATACTGTCGCTTTATATCTGCAACTAGCTTTGCAAGGTCTTCCTTGCTTAGATTCTCATACTGATACTTTTTCGTCTGCATTTGACTTCCACTCTCAAAAGACGCTACTACATTGGCTTTTATAGGAATGGTCTTATAATTCTCAACATTAGATAAACTGCTGGGTTTTTCTTGATCTCCCTGGGAGTTCTTCAGGCTGTGTGAAGATCCTTGGTTAACAGCATGCTCTTTTAGAACATTCGCATAGGAATCGTTGAGTTTTGTATTCGGAGGAGAGGAACTAGTTATTCTTTCAATATTCTCCTTGGTCTTGAGCAGAGCAGCTCTGACTCTTTCATCAATCTTTTTTTTATGTGTAATTAGAACCCCTTTTAATTAATTAATATAGTAGTTACATTTGGGTCTCCTATGCTGCGAGCTGAGCTCAGCAGATGAGAGCTAGTTTTGAGCTGTGAAATTTCGTTTATGTCGACAGATCTCGGTGAATAACAGTTATGCTGAGTTTGCGGAGAAAACTGTGTTTCAATTTGATGATTGCGAATAGTCGAAGGAATTTGGGATTGCTGAAGAAGTTCTTTTTCATGGAATGAGCTTCTGAAATAATTATATGGTTTCTCTGAAGAGGGTAGATCCTCTGGTTTCGAGTACCTCTCAGCTTGTGCTAAGATTTGAGTTGGTACAGCATATTTGCCTCCATAAGTATTCGAAACTGGAACTGGTTGGTAATTCTCTTCTAATTTGATCTCTCCTGGGGATTTGTAAGAGAGTAGCTTCGAAATGAATTCGCTGGAAGACAATTTTGCATCTTCAGAGGGTTGGATAGTAGTAGTTTGTTTTGCTGGCTGCTAAGAAATAGTTATTAACAATTATTTTTCCCAAAAAAATGTTCTATTTACGTTTGGTAATGTTGTTTCGATAACGGATTGTGTTAAAGAAGATTTCATTGTTAGCTTTTGAGTGCCTGTAGCGTTTGTGGGTTTGGAGTCAGTCGTGCCACTCGGTTGATATTTTCCAAGGGTGTGCTGATCATGCATCTTCTGGACAAATTTAGATAAGATAGGGTCATTTAAAATCGATTCTGATAGCTTCAAGCGCGTGATATCACTCAAATCGTCTTGACTGTGTCTTTGTTGTGACAGAATACTCTCTTCCTTCACCTGTGAGGATTGCATATTTTGATATCTATGTTGAGATTTATCTGATCGGATGGAGATATTTGACTCATCTGCTTGTGATGACCTCATTTGAGGATCTAATGCTCTTGGCTTGTAAGGATTATTCACCTTAGTCTCAGATTGCGATTGTTTCCAGTGCTCAACTGCTGTATTTGTTTCCGAGCATTTTTTCTCTTCATCAGAAAATTTTCTCTCTGTAATGTTTGGTTTTGTATCCGTATTCGTATTAGTATTGGAAGGTGCTCCGCGCCTATAGATTGACATTGGATCAAGACTCGACCATTTTACTTGAGTATAAGTTGGCTTTGTTTCAGAATGGAAGACTACTTCCTCAGAATCTGAGCTTTTGGATTCAGATTTGGATGCTTTGAGATCCATACTTGATGTCTTAGCTCCAAAGGGTGATGCTATTTTCTCGACTTTTATAGTGCCATTGATTTTAGTTGAGGTTTTAGGCTGCTGCTGCTCCTCCTCCTTTATTTTATGTAAATCTTCTTGAAAAGCAGGATTGGAACTTTGTTTCAGAGCAGGAGCCTTATTGCTTGCTATAGTTGGCTGTATATTATTGGATTCAATTTTAGAATCGTCATGATGGCCAAAATCTAAATGCCTAGGAGTTCCCATAATCTTACTTTGCACCAAGAGAGGATGATCTGCATCTCTTGGAGAGTCAGAGATTGGTGCAAAAATTTTCTTCCTTCCTGATCGTAACTTCGATGGTAGACGCTGATATAATGCGAGAGCATCAGGACGCTTTCGAGGGTCCAAACTCACCATTTCTTCAATGACTGAAGCTAAATGCGGAGAATATAGCTGTTTGAACCTTTTAATTCTTTCATCCAGGTTCTCTCGAATAATTTGTAATGTACTGCGGTCGACTAGAGTGGATTCTCCAAAGTTCAACACTCCAGCATCAAGTAAGCAAATTCCCAGTGAATACACATCAGATCTGAATGAGTTATGTTTCGGTGGAGTAGGATTACTTTTTGCAACCTCGACTAATAGCTCAGGTGCTAAGTATCTTAAGTTCTGGCCCTTCAGAGCCTGATCATATAATGACGGAGTGCATGCGATTATGGAGTTTTCATGCAATTTATAAGTGAACCCAGTCCTGAGAATGTTTGCTGGAGTAATGCTCTGATGAGGCACACAATTCTCTTGAAGGAATGCTAGCACGTTCAGTGTACAATGAAGCATAGTTTCCAACTTCTCCTCTGAAATAGGTGTCTTATCTGCTATTGCTTTCTGAATGTCTTTCTCTAAGTCGCTTTCAAATGCTTCAAAGTAGACCTGAATTCTGTTTTCAGCGGTTGCTCGTTTAAAGCCATAAATTTCTAGTAAAAATGGATTCGAAAGCTGGGAGCGGAATTTGATCTCATCAAACTGTGAGTCAGAATAATCTAACTCCCTTTCCTTGATGAAGACATGATGATCACCTGTGCTATTACTCATCAATAAGATTTGACCAAAGCGTGGGTCTTTAATCTCTTGTACGAGTTGATACTCTCTTGTTTCAATCTTCTGAGAGTCAGTTCTCGCCTGAATGAACTCAGTAATGTTAGGCAGAGCACAAAAGTTCGTATTTCCCATGTTATCGCGGTCAATTGATATAGATAAATCTTATTTTCTAACGTAACTAAAATTTCCGGTGAAATTAATTAATAATACTCGATAACACTAACTTCGTTGATTTAACTTTGATAATATATTTTTTTGGTTTTGGATTGTTTTTGGAATGTGAAATCAAGTTTGATGGATCTGCTTGATTGTTACGAGTAAAATGGGTTCACGAACAAAAAAGATAGAGGATAAACTCATTCATTCATTTAATCTACTTTATTATAGGGTGTGCCTCTTTGAGATTGATCCTGACATGACAAAATGTGTGTTCATTTAATATTATCTGGCAAAATTTTTATTTTGTTCCTGCGCTGGCTGTGACAGTGACATTGCCAATTGGGGTTGACAATTTCACGCCAATACCATATTTTGATGGGCTTGTCTTTGAGTCACCCTCTGCCTTTGCATCAGTTGTTCCAGTTGTTCCGGTAGTGCCTGAGGTACCATACTTTGAAGTATAGGTGCTGGTAGTTGTTGGCTTTGACTCAGTGCCAGTTGTGGTGGTGGTAGGCTGGGTGGTTCCAGTAGTTCCTGTTGTGCCATATTTGGAGGTGTATGAGCCTGTAGTGCCATATTTCGAGGTAGTGGTTGGCTTGTCAGTAGCGCCGGCTTCGGTGGCAGTTTTTGTCTCAGTGCCAGTAGTGGTTCCAGCACCTGCTCCAGTAGTTCCTGTAGTGCCATATTTGGAGGTGTAAGTGCTTCCAGTTGTTCCGGTGGTACCAGTCTTTGAAGCATCGGTGGTGGTGGTTGTTCCAGTTGTTCCTGAAGTGCCATATTTGGAAGTGTATGAGCTGGTGCCATATTTAGAAGTAGTAGTAGTTGGCTTATCAGTCGTGGTCGTGTCGGCGGCGGTTTTTGTTTCAGTGCCAGTGGTGGCTCCAGTAGTACCAGTTGTGGTACCGGTGGTGGCTCCAGTAGTGCCATATTTGGAAGTGTATGAGCTGGTGCCATATTTTGAAGCAGTTGTAGTAGTAGGCTTATTATCAGTGGTTTCGGTAGCAGCTTTGGTTTCAGTGCCAGTAGTGGTTCCAGTAGTTCCTGTAGTGCCAGCTGTGTATTTGGAGGTGTATGAGCTGGTACCATACTTTGAAGCCGTGGTAGTAGTCGGCTTATCAGTGGTTTCAGTGGTTGTCTTTGTTTCAGCAGCAGTTCCAGTTCCCGCTCCAGCAGTGGTTCCGGTGGTTCCGGTGGTTCCAGCAGTATATTTAGAGGTGTATGAGCTGGTGCCATACTTTGAAGCAGCAGTTGTAGTTGGTTTATCGGTCGTTTCGGTGCCAGTGGTTCCAGCACCAGCAGTGGTTCCGGTGGTGGCTCCAGTAGTACCAGCGGTGTATTTAGAGGTGTATGAGCTGGTGCCATACTTTGAAGCAGCTGTGGTAGTTGTTGGCTTGGTTTCCGTGGTTGTTTTGGTTTCAGTGCCAGTTGCTTCTTCCTGTTGCCCAGCGTGGACCTTCTGGACCTTCTCATGAGGCTTAGCTCCTCCTCCTATGACTTCATCCTCACCGCCATGATGATGTTTTCCTTCCCCATGATGTGGTCCGTCATGGTGAGGTCCATGATGATGTGGTCCGTCATGGTGAGGTCCATGATGATGTGGTCCGTCATGATGAGGTCCATGATGGTGTGGACCGTCTCCATGATGATGATGTCCTTCTCCATGCTCTAATCCATAAATCCATGAGTGAGAAAAATATCAACATAGTGTTGTATGGATACCTTTGCCTTCCTCATTAGCGGCTTGCAAGATAACTCCAAGAACCTCTGCTCCAGTCTTATCAATCTCTTGTTCCTGACCGTGTGTCTATTTCAATTTTGTCGATTTAGGACTAAAAAAATGGATTTTACTTCAACTTTTAGAGTGCGAGCTTTAATATCAGCTCTGTATTTAGAAAGTTCTGAGTCTAATTTTTGGAAATTAGGTCTCAATTCTTCATTCGTATTGACCATGTACTCGATTGTTTGAAGCAAGATTGGAGAATATCTCTTTTGTTCTGTGAGTTCCTTCAAGAGATCGGCAATTTTCTCGGCTTCGATTTCATATTTCTCCCAATTGTAAACATGATCAAGATTCTGCAGAGTCGCAGCTTCAAGAATCGTCATTCCCAGAGAGAAGACATCCGATTTAACCGCATTATGTTGAAGTCTGGTCTTATTTTCCTTTCTTCCAAGTGCTGCAAATATCGAAGGGGAGATATATCTTCCTTCGGTCTTAGAATCTTCGGTAATAGCATAGTGTACAGGTACAGCACCAGCAGCCAATAGTCTGCTATCGATCAACTTATATTCTTTGTCTTCAGTAACAACGATGTTCTTCGTGGAGAAATCTCCATGAGTCTCTTCATGAGCTTCCAAATGAGCTCCAACAGCAATCATGCTGTCAAGGAGGTACCAAATTTCAGTCTCAGGGAAGTAGTTCTAAATATCAATAAAGACAATTAGATGAGCTGTTGAAGGGGATTATTTCGTTATACGTGATTTGCGCTACCTTCTGTGCCTTCTTTTCTGTGTAAAATTTCTTGTTCAAGGGTGCGGCGAGGGTTTTCAAAGTAGACTGAGATTCTATAATGTTCAGCGCAGAAAGTTCCTTCTTTTCTGGTGTTATATCCGAGAATGCCGAACAAATTGGGGTGATTCTGCTCGCATCTCTTCTTGATGCGGTTGAGGTTTTGCTCGAAGTCTTTGGAGTCGTTACTAATGAAATCTTTTTGAAGAATTTGAGATCCGCCTTTTTCTTCCTCTAACGTCGTGACTTCTCCAAATCTGGCATCGTAGTACTTTGATCTGAAGGCATAGCCGCGAGATTGTGGGTTGAAAGTTTCCTCTTCGATTTTACTTTGTGCTGTTCCCATATTGTGGCGTTTTCGTTAGATTCTAACAAGATAAATGCAAAATTAAACTATTAATTGAGAAAAAACACGGGACAGGGATTCATCAACAGTTTGAGTGAATCGAATCCACAGGTTAATTTAACAGATTTACGTTGAGCTTTTTCAACTACATGAAATTCCAAACTCGCTTGATTCTTAGGGCTGAAGATGAGTTCAGTAACCCCTTGCGAAAGTCTTCCATGGTTTTCGAAGGAAGTTTTTTCTTTTATTGGCTGGTAAATTAACAATATTGCACAGCCAATCACGACGAATATCGAAGATATTCGAATGGAGAGGAATGAGTTCCTCGGCTTGTTAGCTGGGTTAAATACTTCATATTCGAGAAGAATTTAGTGTGAATCTGGTTCTAATAAGTGAAAAATCATTAATGCACGTTTGAATAAAGTCAACTGTCTTAAATCTGTTTTCTAACTCTTGGTCATTTCCCAAAGTGAAAAAAGTGGATTAAGAGTTCAGAGATTACATTGCAGTATCTCGAGATTATAAGATAGTATTGAATTAGGCAATACTAGTCTCATTGACCGAGTGCTTAAGTATAGGTCTTTAATAACACGATCTCATCTTTCTTTTATGTGCTTATTGCTATGGATACTGTTCAATAATCCTAGGTGAACTGAAGAATATAAAACTACTACATGATTACGAGCGCGGGAAGCATTAACAAATTAATTGAAGCCCAAAAATTGTTTAATTCAAGGCTATGAACCTGATTCGATTAGAGATCTCAGATTCGAACAAACTGATTATTCTAAACAAACTCTTCTCATCCTATTAGAGCCTATACTAAATATCGTTGCCATCTCTCTCCATACTAAGAAGCGACGCTATCTACTTATATTCATTTGATTTTTTCCCCAACTCTCGATTCAAGGCATTTGAGTCTGAAAGTTTAAATATCCAAACACAACACTGTAGCATCGAAGAACTTATTCAAGTCTGCTTTAACTTAAATGTATACAGGGTTCAATTGAGTATTATGAAATTTATGGACAAAGTAAAGAATGTAATATCTCTTTCTTAATATCGTTCTAATAAACCAATCCCCCGAAAGATCTTTGAAGAATGATTTCGGATAAAATAGAAACTTTGGCTTCGCATTCCTAAGTATGCAATATTTTTGACTTAGTGACTAAGATTAAATCTTTTATTCAGATAGGATCTGCAAAATTCTGAAAAAAATGTTGAGTTGGGAAGAGAGAAAGAAAATGTTTGAGAAGGGAGGCGCAACAAGTAAATCCCTCAATTGTAAAATCGTCATCCAATTAAGATACCGCAAAACCTTCGGAGAACAAGCAAGTTAGTAAAGATAACGCACAAACGGGTGGAAGTGCAAACAAACCCACAGCAAAACCAGAAACAACAAGTAATTTCATTAATGAACGCATAATATAACAATGTTAACACAGGCAACTCCACAGAAAAACCATCCGTTAATAACGTCGCCACGACCATCATTGAATCAAAAGGCGGCTTTGCTGCAGCAAGAAATATGTTTGAGGCGAAAGGTAGCTATCGTAAGGAGATGAAGCTAATACTGTTCTAGCAAAACAAATGAATGAAACAACAATTCAGCAGCGACCTAAAGCAATGTCTGATCAGGTCCAAGTTAAAAAAGATGTGATAACAAAGCAAGAAAATCAAAAACCAACTGTTGTCAAGCATGATGATCAAGCAACAGCTCAGACTAATGCTAGCAAAAATACTTCTACAACATCAGGAATTATCGTGCAAGAGAACCAGAGCGCTTCGAATATAAGGAACATGTTTGACAAAAAAGTCATTCAAGAAGCCCCAAGAAAGTTGGAGCCTAGCAAAAAGTCTGAATCTAAAGGAGATCCAAGAACAACCGATCAACAGGTAAAGAGAACAAGTTTGATCAGAAGTGATTGTTTTAAAAAAGTCTGCACAAACGCAAACAACTGAAGCCGAAAAGCAAGCTGACACAAAGAAACCAATCGTCGAAGAAAAGCAACCCAATATTAACCAGAATGACCTCAAGTATGA
>ENA-UOTX01001989-UOTX01001989.1-compost-metagenome-genome-assembly--contig:-NODE-1989-length-11721-cov-22.988148_pt1 | contig 11721 bp, 8 predicted proteins | sample MGYA00238143_ERZ746982 | MGnify/ENA primary metagenome ERZ746982 (study PRJEB28758, sample SAMN06268862) | compost metagenome | isolation source: single cell | place: USA: California, Emeryville, Joint... | reverse complement strand
CCAAGAAAAAGATCGTGCGGACGCTATCGTTCCACAAAGCTTTGAAAGAAGCGAAACCGGTTGCAATAGGCTCAGTAAATCGTTCTACTGCAGCAAATTAGGCATTATTCTGACTCTTTGTTTATTTTTGAGTGTGATTCTTCCTCATCATTATATAAGTCTTTTTGATTGTTAACAAATGACCCTTTGAGATTTTGGTTTTGCCTAGTTAATGAATCAAATATAACTTAAATAAATCAATAAATTGAACAATCACAAATGGGAAAATGTAACTTTTGGTCCAAATGTCTTCGTCGCAAGCCAAAACCTGATACAAGACGAGTAGCCGCCATCGAAATTCACGTGCCAGTGCAGCAAGCCCCTCTCCCGCTGACTACGCGCCCTCAGCCGGTCCAAACAAGTTAAAACCATCCTTAATTCATCATGTTAATGGCCTTTCAGGAGCTTCACCCCAGCCAGACCCTCTCATTACCATTTTGAACGCATTTACATCAAACACGGAAACCTACCGCCACCGAACAAGGACAGACAAGATAAAACCTGGGAAGGTCAAAGTGACCTCCACCTTTGATGTTACCAAAATAAAGGTGAGTTCGCTGAAACACTTAACGCTCAGTTCCATTATTACATAGTCTCGAGATTTCAAACCTGAACGCAAAGAAAAATTCAGATTCAGATACTCGTGTCCTGTTTGCTTCCGCTATTTCAATCGTAAATCAATTTTTTCGAAGGCGATTGCTCATCCGCGTAGATATTTTCCAGACAACCTGCTGCAAGCATTACCTGTGCAAGAATTGTATCGACGATTTCAACCGTTTTGCTGCAGATAAAGAGATTGAACATATTGTTTGTCATTTTTGCAAAGTCCCAGACCTGGCTGTTGTAGACGTGAATATGAACGCCTCAGTATGACTATATTACAGTGCAAAACAGCTCTTATCTTGTCTTTTTATCTCAATAGATTAGAAAATATACAGATTCTTCAGTGGGCAGCCCAGGGGATACCTATACCCACGGGTTTAAAGCAAAGGTTTTTGACTCTCAAGAAAAACTGTCGAAAGGTAAGTCCAAGAAGAGCAAAAAAAGTCCAATTAAAAACGCCTCGGCTGGTGGATATGCGACTGATGAAGAAAAGAGCAAAAAACCCAGAAAAGCGAATAATTCTTTCGCAGAAGGGGTTTCTGTGTCCGAAAGAAAAATGTCATCGCGTCATCGCAGCTATTTATCAGATGGAGACGAATTGAGCAATCAGGACTTTGAGAGCATTCAGAACGAAGAGGAGAAACGCCATGATAGTTCCATTGGCAAATCAAGAAATTCCCCCGGTTCGAAGGCGGAACTAGAGAACGCTAATGATGTCAGCGCTGATTCGATATTTCCTCATCGTGCGATTTCTGGTAAATCGCACGCTGTACCAATTCGCATTAATCTGTTGGCTTTTCTTTAGTGATTTCTGAAAAAGACAGTGAAGAAATGACAGTATCTGCTGATTTTTCTCGAGAGAAGGATATCCCGAATATATTTAACAGGCATCCCCTGGAAGGGATATTAGCCCAACTTAATCACCAATTTGCACCTGCTCAAGACAATGAAGAGGAAGAGGATGATGATTTCTAAGGAAAACGCAGAGAAATTCTATCCTTTTCCCTGGCTCAATTAGATCATTGGAAATTAGCTTAATCACCGACGCTTGAACGTTTATTTTATTTAATTTAGCTTCAAAGGTCTTATATATCTTATATTCGCGGTGTGGCCCATCGGTTTTTTGTATTTTTCTGTATGATACACTGCCGATAAGGAAGTTTTTACAATTTTATTACCAAATCGCTTTTATCAACGAATTTTGACAAATTGATGTGAGATTATTGCATCATTATGGAATGCTGCGCTATGAAAGGTGATTCAGTTTACAATTTACATTTTTAAAAACAGATGAAAAAATAAATCGGCACTTAACTCTGTTAAGTCGCATATATACCGATAAATATGAGAGAGAATAATACAGTAATCAGACCCATTCTCCCTTGACTTAGCCATATCCTGACCTGACTGGCTTCTCCTCGTTTTTCCCTTAGATGTTATCAACCAGAAGACCATCATCGTTATTTTGGTAGTTTTGGCCCTCGTTGAGGTCGAAAATATCCATCGCCTCATTCCTCTGCTCATAGAAACGCTTGCTGAGCTGCTCTTCTTCTCTCAAAAAATCTTTCAGCTTCAATACCTTTGATTTCAATGCGTTAATCGCTTCGAGCTTATAGTTCAAGATGTTTTCGAGATTTGTCACGTAGTTATCAATGTCACTAGCTGGTTTCTCCACCTCATGCAAAATGGCCATTTCCTAATAGAAAAAGCTATTAACTTACAGTTCGAGTGAGCTATTTTACCTGTCTAGTGATCTCCACAGTGTCATCGATATGCTGACGGTGGATCGAGATAATTTCCTCTTCTTCAGCGAGGATAGTATTGATGATTTCTTCGTGCTTTTGGTTCAATGCATGCAAATCTGTATCGTTGATAATATTGTTGGTGTTAGGGGAGTTGGCGGTGAAGCTCTCGGCTTGAGAAAAGTTGATCGTGTTCTCTTTCGAGGCCATGAACGGCTTGTTTTCTTGTCCCATCATGAAGTTTTGGTTATTTCCAGCCATGAGTCCTCCATTGAAAGGCTTGGATGGGTTGCTGTTCTGGCTAGTCAATTGAGGAGGGTTGTAGATGTTCCCGATGTCTTTCATTGGTTTGTTCTCAATGGGACGGTTCTCAATGCTCATTTGGCTGCTGTTGTTTTGATTAAAGAACATCTGCTGCTGCGGAGCCTGGTATTGCTGTTGAGGTGCTTGGAATTGTTGCTGAGGCGCTTGGTACTGCTGTTGTTGTTGCTGTTGCTGCTGGGAGAACATTGAGAAGTTTTGGAACTGTTGTTGTCTCTGTTGGAACTGCTGTTGTTGCTGTGGCATCTGCTGTTGCTGCTGTTGGGAGAAGCCCTGGAACTTTTGTTGCTGGTGCTGCGGTTGCATAGAGAGCCTTGGATCAGAGTTCTGGAACTGGTTTCCTGGGCCCATTGAGTTGTTTTGCATAAGGAAGTTCTGGCTGTTTTGACCCTGTTGGAAATTATTGAATCCATTTCCGCCGAGGTTATTGAACAAGCCGTTTGAATCCACCTTGTTCGGGTTCCAGTTGGAGTTATTATGGTTATACATATTATAAACTCCTGTCGTCAGGCTGTTGTGGTTGACGTTGAGTCCGTTGTTCAGCATTCCTTGCTGTTGAGGTCTCTGACCTTGATTCGCCGAAACGTTTGAGAAGCTAGAATTGGTACTAACGCTACTGAGTGATGGCGTCGAGACTCTTCCCTTTGACAAGTTGTTGTTCATATTGCTCATTCTATCGCTCTGCATGCCCTTCATCTGAGGGATCGGCATACTGCTTTCGGTGTTCTCATCATCGTCTTCTTTCATCATGATCCTCGTGGTATTCTTTTGCATACGAGGCAACATCAACTGTTTCGCAAGCAAGTCCAATTGACTCATTGGAGCGCCAGAGTCACCTCCTGGCTTCTTCAATTCCTTCACACGATCCGCATATCGAAGCGTGTTAAGCGTGTGCTCACAGGACGCGCTTGAGGGCGAAATGTTTCCGATCATCACCGTTTTACAGTTTCCAGTAAAACTGTCTTTAAGGACCAACGTAAGCTTACTGCCTCTGAAAGGCGTGTGCTTTTTATCCTGATCAAGCGCACGAATGCACTCCTTCAACGCGAGAAGCGATTTATTAATCTCAGCGCCGTCCATTCTGGTTTGCTTGTTTGTCTCGGCGACGTCAGCGCCTCTCTCGCTTCCAGCAAGATCGATAAAAGACAATTTTCCGTATGGTTTATTGTTTTCTTTCAATGTAATTTGCAAAATTGCATGGGATCTTGAAGAGTCAAGGTTCGCTGACGTAGAGCCTATAAGCGATATGGAGTAAGAAAACCAAAAGCGGCTGAGGAGTGTTACCAGTCGTTCTAACAGAGTTACCGAAATCGATAATTTGCATCAAAGAGTGTACATTCATCACCTTCTTCTCGGCGAGTCCCACGATATTGACATTCTTTTTACTATCTTCTCGCGCAAACACTTCCTGCCTGTCATTGAGCAAGTCGTGCAACTTTCCGCAATAGATCTCATAAAAAGATATATAGACTCCGAGATGTCTGAACTGCTGCTGGTCCAGAAGCGCGAAAACGTCCTGGGCGGCAAGCAGGTATAGTCCGGGGATCGGACCCTGATTTTCCTTATTATCTCCAGGATTGCCCATCATAGTAAAGGTTTTTCCGCTTCCAGTCTGTCCGTAAGCGAAGCAAGTGCACTTCGCCTTCAAGAACAGCGCGTCGACTAATGGTCTGACTGCTTCACCATAGAGCTAATGTGCAAAGTGGTTAGGTTAGGAACATTATGAGGGAATTACAGCATGATTATTAGTAGTTTCGTCGAATGCGAGGTCGAAGTTGAACAAATGCTCTTCCATGTACTTGGTCAAATCGACCTTTTGCCTATGAGAGCGGTTAGAAGGAGGTGCAGGCCGTGGATTTTACTTTGTCTCTCGAACGATGACAGACTGAGTGCCTCGAACTTCACAGACGTCTTGTTCATTTTTGGCGAGTTCGCGCTTAGTAAGTGGTCTTTTACGGATGACGACGCGAATCTTTGGGATCGAGTCGAGGAATTGGGAGCTGGGATCTTCAATGTTCATTTGCTGGGCAAAAATCTTTGAGTAAAAAACGATATTTACGCTTAAATTCAAATTTATTTAAAATTGGTCGAGAAATTTGAATTTTCATAACAGCTACAATCTTTGAAAATTTTTGGAGGATAAGTTGATTAAAATCGCGACTCAGACAGATCTTTGATACTTTCCATAATGAAAAGCTACATTTTTTTTTAATTGAAAGGTAGCTAGCTGCATACTATTGGAGTAAGGGCCTTCTTCAACAGATAAAGAAGATCCTGGATATGGCACTATTCAAATTAGCGAATTTTCAAATTTGAGATTATGCATTGAAAAAAGTGAGGGAAGTAGGAGGTAAACATGTGATAGGCCTCTTCATATGCGTATGCTTCCTCTCTTTTAATGAGCAGAATCAAGCAGTGTATTGTCATGAAGGGTAGCTTAAATAATTGAGCTTTGTATCTTATATAACAAGAGTTTGAATATTTCTCAGTTATTTTCATTCAGTCGAATGCCATTGTTTCCAAAAATCATATGAAAGCTAAATTTAAAGCTCTATTCGAAGTGAGACTCGATTATTTTTTCTATTCAAGCACAAATGATAGATTGTAGATAAACTGTATAATTATCTACGACTCATAAATTGCAAAAGATCTCATAAATGAATGAAATCAATAACTCTAAACAAACATATCAAATACAAAACAAAGAAGCGACTTATTTATTTTTTTTGGTTTTTTAGAAATTTTCGTGATTTTTCAGAAAAATTAGGTGTTTTCAAACTTATTCATCCGTCTGTCCACGAAGCGTCAAGCCGAGGGAGTAAATCTCAATCACAGCGCTTCTATCAGAGATGAATTCAGGTCGGAAGTATCCATGAGTCGGTCCATAGGACAGGAATGTTTGAATTGTAACCTCAACTTCTGAGCTAACTTCATCAGAATAGTCTCCATCCCATGTTCCAACCACGTTGTCGTCTTCAATGACAAAGTCAGCGAACTGACCATTAAGATCTCGTCCATCAGCTTGAGGAGCTGCGACAACGTTGTAGACGACATTGCCACTATTGACGATAGTGATATTATTAGTGCCGCTTGAGAACGGTCCTCTCAATTCTCTTGTGATTTCGAAGTCTTCATTGTCGTTAGAGTCCACTCTCTTGACCGAGAAAGCGGCACTGATGGTCTGTTGTCCGTAGAATCTAAGACCGATAACAATTTCAACAAGCGGATCAGCGTGCATGGCGTTCAGGATGTTGTAAGGGAAAGAAACGACTCTGAATCCGATGTTGAAGAGAATTCCATTGACAGCTGACAATGGAAGTGATTGAGGAATAATCGTTCTGACGCTTGCTTCGTTATCAGCGACGAGGTAGATCGAAGGCGAGTTAATATCAGCAACTGAGATCGTTGGGTTGTAAGCCTCGTAGTTGCTTGAGAGCGCCACGAGATCGTAGAGAGGAATCTCGATATCGCCATTAGTCTGAGTAAGCTGATAACTGACAGGCTCGTCGTTGCAAACATGAGTCTTAAGAGCAGGGTCTTTGTCTCTTTGAGCGATGGTACCGCAGACCGCGTATTTAGGAATGTATCTGAAGGCGTGACTGTATTTGGCGCCGGTGAGAGTGAATCCTTGGGTACTAGCGCCGGAAACAGGCTTGCATTCGGATGAGCCGGTGCCTGGAAGATCAGCCATAGCGCCTTCAGAGGCTGGAAGAATGGAAATCTTGTTCCAATCGAAGGAGACGGTACATAATCCATATTTCCAGTTCTCTTGTACGTTAGGGTTGAATGGCTTGACTGCCATGTAAGGAGCGAGGATACCGACGGAGACGTCTTCGCCTCCAACCATGTAAACGTAGGAAATGAGAAGCGCGAGATCAGGGTTGGCGGTGCTAGTGAGGACATTGTAGCCGAGGTAGAAGGCACCGAAGTGATCACGCATATCGACTTCGTTGTCGGCTGCGATAGTACTGATGTCCCGAGGACTTGGGACAAGGCAGCCCCAAACCTCAGATTCGAAGACTTGGTCGTTGATGCTGATGATGGTGAGCCAGCAGTCGCTGCCTTCGAAACCAAGATCGACTTTCTGAGGAAGGTAGTTGCGGAAGGCCTCGTCTTCAACGACGTAGCCAGACCACCAGTTTTCACTAGGCTGAGCAATTTCAGCTTCGACAGAAGCAACGGTATTGCCAGATGAGTCGGTCACGGTGTATTGAAGTGTATGTTGTTCAGAAACAGCCAAGGTGACTGCGAAGTGGGTCGTTGAGAAGACAGTGATTGCTTCTCCGCTGACTATGACATTAGCTGCAACTCGAATATTCATCGAGAAATGACCTGCCCAAGGAAGCTCAGCGGAGTACACGAAGTTGTCGTTATCGACGGCATTGAGACCGTAAGGGGTAAGAGCGTTAGTCTGGATAGAGACTGGGTCATATCCATGGTTCTCGAGTAATTTGACGGTCTCATGGTCGGATTCGAGCAAGGCGTTGAAGAACACGAGTCCATCAACGATAGTTACGGTGTTTTGATCATCGCTAATTTCATAGTACTGAGTGCTATCTTCAAAGACGATTTCTTGAGTGTCATTGGTGTAGCAGACCTCGCCTCCGACGCAAGCTGGGTTTTCTGGCTGGTATTCACAGCATCTGTCAGGAACGAAGTTAGTCAAGCAGCTGCATCGAGGATCATTTGGATAAACATCGCAGCAAGTGTCAATGTTAAAGTGGTTCTTGCATTGACAAACAATATCATCCTGGAATTTGAGTGTCGCGCAGCAGTCCATAGGATACATTGCGTAGTGTTGCGCTTGGCAGCGACATTCAAGAGTACCAGCATATTCGGAAAGCCCGCAGCAGAACTCCGGAGTGGTTGGGTTCTCTTGTTGAGCGCATTTACATTCAAGAGTGTTGTTGAATTTGCTGTACGCGCAGCAGTTATCTGGATTGAGAGCGTTCTTCTGAGCTTGACACTTGCACTCTTCCTCGTTTTGGAACTTGGAGAGTGTGCAGCAGTCTTGAGGGAAAGTTAGAGAGGTCTCTTTCTGAGCCTCGCAGGCACATTCTAAACTGTCTCTCCATGTAGAGGTGTGACAGCAGTTTTGCGATTCGGAAATGGGTGAAGTTCTGTCTCGGCAAGTACATTCATCATCGTTAGCGAACTTAGGATGAACGCAGCAGTCTCTTTCACCGAGTGGAGTCTCTTGGTTTAAGCAGAGGCACCAAGGATCGTTTGCGTAGTCCTCGATGTGGCAGCACTGAAGCGGAGAGTGGGAATTGCCTTGAAGGAGGCAAGGGCAGTTGCGGAGCGTGGCGAACTCTGGATAGGTCTGGCAGCAGTAGAGAGTGAAATCGGCTTCGGTTTCATTGAGACCCGCGCACTCGTCTGGAGGAGTGATGATACAGCCATGCTGTTTGTCGTACCATTGAGGATATTTGCAGCATTCAGTGTCGTTGCTGGTTGGGCAAGTACATTCGAGATGAGTGGAGAAGTAAGTAGTGCTACAGCAGTTACGGTTCTCGAGCTCGAAAGGACTTTCAAGACCTCTGCAGACGCAATCGTCGTGGTCGATGAATTGAGGCTGGTCGCAGCAATCCAGAACATCAGCGATTGGAAGTTCTCGTTGGGCGCAGAGGCAGGTTTTTTTGGTGTTATGTGGAGCAAATGCGCAGCAATCGTGACCGGTGATAGGGTCGATTGGGTCTTGTTGTGATCGGCACAAGCATTCGTCAGTGTCACTCCAAGGATATTCAGAGCAGCAGTCAACAGGAGAAGTTGGAGAGTCGATTGGTTGTCCTTCGCATTTGCATGCTGTGGTAGTTGACCATGGGGTCAAGTCACAGCAATTCTCTGGATAGAAAGGATCGTCAACCTGGCGCTTGCATTTACATTCGTGTGTTTCAGCAAATTGGGTGAATTGGCAGCAGGTATCTGTGTTAAGTGTGTGCTGGCAGACGCATTCTGGCTTATTTTCATATCCAGGGAGCTCACAGCAATTGTAAGTGCCATTAGCAAGACCTTCAATAGTAATGGCCTTGCAGTAGCATTCTGGGGTATCAGGGTACAAGTCGCAACAGTCAATCTCACCGTCAGCCTTGCCAGTGTCTTCCATTTGTGCAGCGCATTTACATTCATGGGATGATGAATGGAATCTAGTATCACAGCAATTGTTTTCTTCTGTGATTGGGAACTCTTGGGCCATGCATTTACACATGTGAGTCTTGGCGTTATCTTCGAAGTCACAGCAGTTGTCTGGGTAGGTAGGATCTTCAGTCTGTGCTTGGCAGTTACATAAATGCTCTCCTGGTCTACAGCATTCTAGTCCATGTGTGGCGTTGTAGTCAGGATTTCTGCAGAGACATGTGCTGCTGTTCTTGAATTTATCAGCCTCACAGCAGTCTTGACCGTTTTCAACAGGTTCGGTTTGATACTTGCATTTACAGTTAATATCATCAGGGTAGAATGCACAGCAATCGAGAGGATGTAAAGGATCATCAGTTTGGTTCAAGCACTTGCATGTGTCGTGGTTGACCCATCTTGAGTGATCACAGCAGCCTTCTGGAGATATTGGGGATTCTGTTTGAATCTCGCATTTGCATGCATGGGTATCAGCGAACTCGTTGAATTGACAGCAGGTGGATGCATCGAAGTTGACGTGGCATTGGCATTGGGCTGTGCTAGCATAAGCAGTGAGATTGCAGCACTGAAGGCCTTCCTCGTCGAATGGTTGTGTTAGAGCAGCGCATTTACATTCTAAGCTATCGAGGAAAGGCTCGTAACCGCAGCAGTTCTCTTCACCGAAAGGTGATTCTTGAGCGAAACACTTGCAAATCTTAGAATTGTTGAAGTAGGTAGTGTCACAGCAGTTTCTCTCACCAACAATCGGAGTATCTCGATTTTGGGCTCTGCAAAGACATTCGTGATTGTCAGTGAATTTCTCATGAGTGCAGCAATCGTGAGGAATGAGTGGCTCATCTTGCTTAGTGCAGAGACATCTGTCGTCATTTACCCATCTTGGATGCTCACAGCAGTTGTTTGGTGAGATAGGATCAGCAGTCTGGTTCCAGCACTTGCACTCGTTATAGTCAGAAAACTCATTGAATTGGCAGCAAGTGCTAGCTTCGAAGGTTTGGTAACATTTACAAAGACTGTTGCTCTTGAAGTTTGTGGCGTTACAGCAGTTCCTTGGTGGGTTGAAGCTGTAATCAATAGCAGTTTTCTGCGTAGCGCACTGACATTCGCTTTCATATGCAGGATTGTTCTTAAAAGGAGCGTAATTACAGCACATGTATGGCTTAATAGCGCTGTTCTTTTGGTTTCGGCAGATACATTCTGGATAGGAGGTCTTGAATCGAGGAGAGTCACAGCAGTCCTCTCCACCCGCTTCCAATGGCGCGCATTGCTTGCGGCACTTACATTCATGGTCATCCAACCATTCTTCTTGGAAGCAGCAGTCCATAGGGTAAGTACCACTGACCTGGTTAAGGCATTGGCATTCGTATCTTCCCTGGAAGGCCCCGAAATTACAGCATGGATTCTTTGTAAAGGTGTGCTGGCAGACGCACTCAGGATTAGAGCTGTACGATTGCAGACTGCAGCAACCCATAGAGAATTCCTCCTGACATTGGCACTCAAGTCTTCCCTTGTAGTCATCGAGGTCGCAGCAAATAGCTTCATCAAACTTCTCACTGCATTGACATTCGATTTTATGATCAAACTCGTCGTATTGACAGCAAGATTGAGTGAATTGATCACGGCATTGGCATCGAGGATGGGTATCATAAGGAGAGATCTCACAGCAATAGTTACTGTTCCATTCATCACCCTCGCATTTACATTTAGGGTCATCAGGATAGACCTCGCAGCAAACAAACACATCGAATGGCTGAGTAACACAAGTACAGATAGGCTCATCGGTAAACTTCTCGAGGTGGCAACACATTTCAGTAGTGAAGGTGTGCTCGCAAACGCACTCAGCCTTGTCCTTGTGCTCATCAAAACCACAGCAATCTTCCACGGTAAAGTCTGTTTGGCACTTGCATTTATCAGATGAAGCATACTGCTCAAGAGGGCAGCAAAGCTCAGCCGAGTAGTCATTGTATTGAGTGTAATTATTGTAGCACTGGCAGCGAGGAGTGTCCACGTACTGTGGAAGCTCACAGCATTCACTGTCAGTGTAAGCATCGTTCCAACAGCCGCAATCAGCACTGTTTGCATACTGTGGAAGAGGGCAGCACAGAGTATTACTGAAAGTATCTGGGTTCAAGCACTGGCACTCAAGGTAATTGTCTACTTTCCATTGAGTCAACGTCACTTGTCTTTCAATCAAGGTAGTATGAGCCTCGCTAATTTCCTCAAGGAACTTCTTATGAGCGTTGATGATGTCAATAGTGTCCTCCAGGTACTCATGGCATTTCCTTTTAATCTCTTCTTCGGAGCAGTGTTGCGCGTCCTCGAGGAGCTCGCTGCCGGCTAAGAAAGCCTTCAGGGCTTTTCTCTCGAGGAGGTCCAAGGAAGAAGAGGTAGCCAATTGAGAGAGGAAAGTCTTAGCATGTGCATCCAACGATCCAGCTTTAAGAGTAAGCTCGAAAAGCGTTAATGATTGGAGAGTCTCAACTCCGAAGACTCCAGCTTCGCAGGTTGCGTTGATGAAGTCGTAGGAGTGTTCGAGAGTGGAGATTTGCTCAAGAGTGACAGTCTTGGTTTGGACAATCACTTGGAGTTCGTATTCAGCGGTTTCGATGAGTTCGTCGATGTTCTCACAAGAAGGAAGTGTGTCATCAATAACTACAGGGAACCCGCAGAATTTCTCTTCACCTTCTTCACTTTCTTCCTCACTGACTTCGTCATCGTGAGGGATAGTGGTGGCTGTGGTGGTAGTTGTGTGATGTGAGGTGGTGGTGATCGTTTCGTAAACAGTAGTTGTAGAAACTGAGGTATCTGTTGTAGTTGCGGTAGTAGTTTCAGCGGTAGTTTCTGTATGAGTTTCTGTAGTGGTTTCAGTGGTTGGAGGCACAACCGT
>ENA-UOTX01001988-UOTX01001988.1-compost-metagenome-genome-assembly--contig:-NODE-1988-length-11724-cov-29.073152_pt1 | contig 11724 bp, 7 predicted proteins | sample MGYA00238143_ERZ746982 | MGnify/ENA primary metagenome ERZ746982 (study PRJEB28758, sample SAMN06268862) | compost metagenome | isolation source: single cell | place: USA: California, Emeryville, Joint... | reverse complement strand
CGTTTGTTTTTTTTGAGTTTAAAGTACCATTTGAATTTTCCAAAAGTATTTCTTTTTGAGTTTTGTTATTATTTGTCTTGCTAATATTGCACAGAAAAAAAGTTGGATTTGGGACTGTGGTCCGTACAAGAGCTTTATTGTATGTGAGCTGGAGGCTTTAATCCTCTCGATGTTAAAACGGAAAGCGGTTTGAAAGGGAAAAAATTCGTTGCAGTACGCTCGTGCAAGTACTGTTATGCGTCGTTGGTACATTAAGCGCTTTCTTTACGTCCAGATACCCGTCATGGAAGTCGCAAACACATGATTGCTGAGAAACAACCAGTGCCGCAGCGAATATACTCTAATGTTGACATAAAAAATTAATATAGTGGATTCAAACAGTGGTCATATTACCTTTATCTTCATTATACTTGTATTGCGAGTGACATTATTAAATTCGTTAATCGGATCTTGCACAATAAGGAGCGGATTACCCTGTAAAAAGTAAGGATCAATGAGTTGAGTTTCTTTCAAAAACAATTACATTGTAATATGAGGCTAATTGGAGATTTGGATGTGGGATGATGAATTTTTTCCCGTCTGGGATTCCAGGGACAATGTGCATCAGATAATCGAACCCATAGTTGAAAAAGAAGCCTAATAAGGCAGACCCGAGATTTTGAGACTCGTGCTCGTTTGTTCGTTGAAAATATGCGACTATCATCAGAATGAGCCCGTAAGAATTCAAACCTCCCTATGATAGAGTGGGGGGTCAGCAGCAGACAATAAAAAATATTTTTTACCTGGTTTCTTGCAGCTAAGTTAGTTTTTAAAAGAAATTGCTTTAATATCAGCACCAAAGGCCTGAGGACCTTGGGATAAGCGGCCAAGTAGTCCCTCACGAGTGCAACACAGGCCATTCCATTGTGTTTTGACTCTAGGATCGTCACGTCCATTTTCTTGTTCAGATACGCCTTCGAAGCGATTATCTTCACAATCGGGCCAATTTTTAACTGTGAAATTCTGACCTCCTCGACCCAATCTTTTCCCTAGGCGTCAAAAGACAGAATAAGCCAACATCGCTTGGTCATGTCTATTTACCTTCAGGGCTTGCATTATCTGATTGGCAGGGTTTTGGAAGCTTGAATCGCGCAAATTGATTGATACATCGATGCCGTTTGACGGCAGATTCAACCCCGTGGCATAGGAGCCGTACAAAGCAATCTAAGAAAATTTTCATTCATACTTAAGCAATTTTTCCGATAGAGTCATGCTACCTCAGCATTCGGGAAGAGCTTGTTAATGAGAGCTTTAAAATTGGCATAAAGCGCCTCAACCACAGGTCTTTGCTCCTTGTTTTCGTTGTCAACCCACATTTCGAAATCAAGGATTTCTTTATGAAGTTTGTTGATAATTTGGTCATCGTATTTGGGAAGATAATCTATTAATCTTGCGTCTCGTACGTTTGATTTGAGATGCTGCAGGGTAGCCGACGTCGAAATAACTAGAGAATATTATCGCAAATATGCTTTCGAAAGGGCATTACGGGACTCTGTGGCAACAGCCTTGGTTACTACCGTGGCTTCCGCGGCCTTTTCTTTTTCCAATTGAGCTACTTTCTGTTCTAGCTCCTCTATTCTCGATTGAGTATTCTTCAATTTCTCCTAATAGCGTTTCGTTAATTGAATAGAGAAACGAAAGGAGGAGTTACATTGAGCTCAAGCTCATATTTGATATTTTTATTTCCCTCTTCCATCACAGCATCTAGTTTGCTTTTCTACGAGAGAAAAAACATTCATAAACATCCCTTCAGCATCAGACTGTAAAGATTACCAATTCCTCATCTTGAGCTTTACGAGCTCTGATGACTTTGTTGTTTTCTTCTATTTTCAGCTGCAATGATTCGTTCTTTTGAATGAAAATTTAAGCAAAACGTTACAATAAAAGAGGTTTTTACGTCAGCTTGGAATTTCAGAAAACTTGTCTCATGCACATTTCTGAGATCGATGTGGTGTTTGTTCGTTTTGATAGTTTTATTTGCAAAGGACATGCTGGTATATCCCTGAGAGAAATTTATTTGGCCGTTAGGCATTTGGAAAAACTGCCCTTGTTGAAACGGAAATTGTGATTGGATTAATTGTGGCTGTTGCTGTATCTGTCCTTGAAATTGCCCCTGATAACCCTGATATTGCCCTTGAGGAGGCATATATTGGCCTGATTGATTAAAGCGCTGTTGTGTGGACATTCCCTGCCCGCCTGGATACCCTTCATTGAGGGCTCCTCCGCCTCCATTGTTAAAAAATCCTGAAAAATTCACATTTTGTGGGCCTGTATTCGGGGTATATTGAACGTTGACTCCTTCGTTTTTGTTCCCGTAATGAGACATTTGCTCAGTAAAAATCTGTTGAGGTTGCTGCTGTTGTTGAGGCTGATAGTAAGTAGGATACACGTTCTGAGGCAGCAGATTGCCTCCCTGGAAGTTAAATTGGTTGCTTCGCTCTCCTTGTTCTTGTTTATGAAGCTGGAATTCATTTACAGTAGTTAATTTCGTATTTGAATTATTGGCAAATTTATTTGCATCCTGACTGCTCGTGGGGGTCCGGCCCCCTCCGGAATTTGCTGTTTGATTATTTACATATTTATTTTCAAACTGCTGCGTCCCTTTTTGATTCTGATTCCCTCTTTGATACTTGCCACTACCCTGTTGTTGGGCCTGATTCCCATAGGGAAAAGTCCCTTTATTACCACTATTACTGTTGCTATTGCTCTTAGTTCGTTTCATTTGGACCGTTTCCTGCTGATCGAACTCGTTGCTCCGCCCTTGACCCATTAGGTATTCAACTGGGCGACTCTGAGTCGATTGCTCTATTATTTGACATGGCTTTCTATCATCTTCCGCGCTGGTGTGGCTGTATTCTCTCGATCCTTTCTTAGTTAATGGAAAGTTTTTATTTGTCTCCGCTTCCCCTTTATTTTCAATATGCTTGGTTCCTTTGTTGATTATATCAACAATCGTTTCGAACCCAGAGTCCTTCCCTTGCTCCATCGCAACCTCTTTGGCGGGGTCATTGCTTAGTAATTTACTAATATATTCATTGCCTTGAGTCTATTACCAACAAAAAAAAGCGTTAGCTCCCCTCACAAAATCAATTAGCAACCTTGTGTTTCTTATAGAGTTCCTCAATATCTCGAGCTAGTGAGTCTTCCTGGCATAAGTCGAAGACTGTCTGGTTACTTTTATTCTTTTTATACGGATCTGCGCCATGATTGATCAGCAACTCCATGGCTCCACGTGATTTCTTACGGGCAGCAATATGCAGCAACGTATCTAAACAAATGCAAATTTAATAAGGCCATGCTTTTCAGCGAACAGCAACCTCCATTGTCATTGACATAGTGAGTAAACGCTTTATTCTTCAGCAGTAGACGAGCGATTTCCAAATACCCTTTCTCAATGGCTTTCAATAAAGGAGTCGATTTATCATTCGCCTGACAATCAACGTTTATTCCTTTCTCGATAAGCCTCGACGCGATGTCAGAGTTCTCGCAATTGCTCTCGATGGCATAAAAAAGCGCGTTTTTTCCATATTTATCACGGGCATCGATATCCGGACCATAGTTCAAGATATCGTCGATTATCTCAGTGTACCCCTTTTCAGCCGCCAGCATCAACACCGATTTTCCTGGAAGAAATTAATCAATAATGTTCAAATCTATGGATATACCATCTGAATCTTCTGTATTGCAAGACGCTCCTTTCCTGTAAAGTGTAAAATTCTATTATAACAAGAATCGACGTGACATTTACTGCAAAAGCAATTGGACAATAGTGTTGTCTCTGTACGTGCTGTGAGATTTAATGGCTTCGATGAGCAAGTAATTCAAAGCAGAATTATCGAGCTTCTGTGTTCGTAAGAGACTATCAAGCTTTTCAGCGTCACTTTCCTCGACTGCCTCCAAAATTTCAGGAGAGAATGATCCCTGAGGAAATTTTTGGACCTTGCCTGAGGTGGTCGAACCACCATTTTTCTGACTTATCATCGTTTGTTTAATTCTCAAAACGAAAAAATATTTTTATTTTTGAATATTGCTTGAATTTTCCTTACTCGGAAGGTTCTATTGAGATGCAGATTTTCGGAGGGTGCCATGATTTTCATTCTGAATCAATAATAGAAAGCGTCCTACTCCATTGCATTTTTCAATTTATTTATTGCTACCGGTCATACACAGGGTTTTTTATTTTTCTCTGACCAAAGCAATTGAGAGTAGAGCTTTGAAATACTTGTTGTCTATCAATAATAACTTTGGCATTTAAAATATTAAAGAATTTCTTCAAACATTTTCTTGTAATTCGTTTAATTTGGTCTGAATTCGTGCTTTTCGACTGGCCTCAAGCCAGGTAGAAGTCATGTTGATAGTAATATTGATTAGATCTGAAAAAAAAAATGAGGAGGCGACATTATCAAATCTCCCAAAATAATATCTATGAATTCGTTAGAAGGAATATCAATATCACAATTTCACTAGAAATTAAGAAAGAAGTAGAAATTAAGAAGGAGATTCTTCACTAATATTTTCAAATCCTCAAAGATTAACAAATAATGGTCAGTTATATTCGATTTTATCGTGCTTCAGGTGAAAGAATATACTCTCATCAAGCTCTGGATTCTGATCTCGCTGAAGGTAAGTCGTCTTTGTTTCGCGTCTTTTAGTCAAACGTGCAAACAACGATATATAGTTTTCTCGAAAAATCAGCACTTGAGTTTAAATGATATTCGTTCCTGGAAAACACATGAAGGAAAATAATATATGAACCACGCTTCCCAATTAATAATCCAAGTACTTATTTAATAGAAAGCCCAAAAACTATTTAAACTCGAATTCTCCAGCAATCGGAGTAAGTATGAATTCCTTCCCGTCTTTTAGCATAATACCGTGTTTCAGAGTTACCTTCCATTTGGAACCAACTCTGCTCAACTAAAGCAAAGAAAATGAATCAAATTATTAGTCTCAGATGAAATGCTTTACCTTTTCAAGGAAAGCGAATAAATTTTCATTGGGATCAGGCAAATCTTCATCTAATATCACATATATATCAGTAAATGCTCTTCGGAGTCACAGTACCTGAATCGAGATCATCGTCGGGATTTAGTCTTTCATCCGGATCACTTACTTCATTTTGAAGCTCGAGTTCGCGCCTTTTTTGCTCCTCTTCTTGCTTTCTGATCGCTTCGATGAGCTCTTTATCGCGATTCTTTTCAGCTATTGTCGATTGGTCGGCCATATGGCCACCATGCTCATCATCTTGATCCGCGTTAAATAGCGCTTCAAGGTCCTCCTGAAAATGAGAAAATTTATTTTAGACTATTATCATGGAATTGTTTTCACAGCATCTCCTTTCATTTCAGAACGGCCTCTCTTGAGCGGATCCATAGAGAACGACTCCTCGCGCTGCGGAAGATGGTGTCTGTCAGAAATGCTCGTTGAAGGTTCTCTGAACATTTTCGTATTCTCCTCGAAATGTTTGGAGAGATCCTCTTCCTCAGCCATCGTGGAGGGCTTTTTGCTGATTTGCAATGACTCGATGCCGCTAGCTGAAGGAGTCGCGCTTAATGGCAGCACACTAGTGATTGGTAGGATTTCTATTTTTTTCGCGGATTTCTCGGGTTGGAGTTGGCCTGTTTCTGGAATTGCTGACATCTGTACTGTTTTTTGAATTTGGGTCGGCTGAGGAAACGCCGGTTGAGTTTTTTCAATATATTCAGTTTTGATGCCAGGGTGAGGAAAACCGCGATTCTGGTTCGCGTTCGAGTCTTGTGTTGATTGGAAACTATCATTGCTTTTGCTTCCTAGTTGGGACGGCTCCACTTTGGTTAGTCTCTGATTATTCATCTATTTATGATCGTAAATATTTCAAAAACAGCATAAGCTTACGAATGATTGCTGCAAAGCTCGTTCTTTTAATTCTTTCGGGTCCATGGGTTCCCAGACCCTTGTTTCCTCGAGTTTCCTTCGCCAATTCTATTTTATGAACGAGTCAGAATATAAAAAATATATATTGATACTATTTCTAAATAGTCGAGCGCCTCTCGCGGTAATTTATTCTCCAGGGCTTTGTCGGTTCTGAGCTGGTGAAGTACCTCGCTGATTACCTTCTTGTAAATGATTCCGGTCTGTTCTAAGCTTAAGTTGCTCATTAAACAGTTGATTTTGATTGGATATTTATGAGATTGTTAAAGTCGGGTAAACACAATAATCAGGCACTCAATTTGAATTTTTTGAAAGGGTTTTGCTACGAGCCCGATAAAATTGTTCATTGCTTAGTCTTGTTAAATTAACAAGTGAAATCCTATGTACCACAAATCAGAGAACCCGTAGGACTGTAATATAAGTAGGATTTCGTAAGCCACTATGTTCGTTCATCAAGATAAGATTTTTTGTTGTAATATTGATTGGACTTCGGAAAATTGGTGTATATAGCATAGCAAGTTTATTTGATTCTATGCATTCAGATTCTCCACTCGTAAAGTTATCCCCGGAATTTAGTTTGTCAAATGCATAATGTTATTTCTTTAGGACTGAAGGCGTAAACTATTTTAGGTCATTGGCACTTGCTGTAACTGCTTCAATAGATGGTTGCTCAGCTTGAACCAAAAAAAAAAAACGAAAGCAGGCAATATCGAATTGTATAAATAATGAGGAAAACATAAATATTTGACAACCCATCAATCACATTGCCATTTGTTATTTGAACCTTTTCTACTACCAATTGAAATATCATCTTGATGCAGCAGAAAATCTCCTTCTAGAATCTGACAAGAAATATTTCAAGCACAGCTAGGCTCAGACTCATCAATACTCCGAGTAATTATTTCAATATTATGATTTTTCTACTCTTAATCTCAACTTTTTTATCTAAATCTGAACTAGTGAAGAAGTTTAAGGCCTCTATTTGATATAGAGCTTTCTTATTTCCTCAATCTTACCGAGTTGCAGAACCATTCGTCCCGCCTTAACTCTCATTGAATTATCTAATTTTAATTGAATAACGCCCTCCTTGGTACTAATTGCTTTGATTTGAAAAACCGATGTACACTTGTAGAGCGGTTCATTTCACACAAGTTATTGAAAACCAAAACCAAAAAAAAACCGATATTAATAGCATAAGTTGTTCAAATGATGATTGCTCTGTGTTTTATCACTCTCCCAGGATCAAAATACCATTCTTCTCTAATTCTTCTCATCTATTATCCAATTCCAAGATGCTACCCTAAATAAATAGACAATTTTTTTTTGGGAAGAAACCCTTGCATAAATAAGGAACGAGCGAAGGTATCGACTATATATATATGAATTCATTATTTTACCAGCAAGAGGTAACTACGACTTATGAAAATCATTTTAAACATTATGAATATTCAATGGTAAAATAACAAAAGAGAGGAAAGTAAAAAAGAATCCCACTAAATAGGTCAAGAAAACCCTCTCTGGTCGTATTCGGGACTTGTTAAAGCAAATTCCAGGAGTTCCTTCCCTTTAAGAGTTAGATTCTAAATAATTGAATTTAGAATCTCTCTCCTCTGATTCTTCTGGCGAGGGCGAGATCCTTGGACATGATAGTGACTCTCTTAGCGTGGATGGCGCAGAGATTGGTGTCTTCGAAAAGAGCAACGAGGTAAGCCTCAGCAGCTTCTTGGAGAGCCAAGACAGCGGAGGATTGGAATCTGAGCTCCTTTTGGAATTCTTGGGCGATTTCCCTGACGAGTCTTTGGAATGGAAGCTTTCTGATCAAAAGGTCGGTGGACTTTTGGTACTTTCTAATTTCTCTGAGAGCGACGGTACCTGGTTTATATCTGTGTGGCTTCTTGACACCGCCAGTGGCTGGGGCGCTCTTTCTGGCTGCCTTGGAGGCGAGTTGCTTTCTTGGGGCCTTGGCACCAGTGGATTTTCTGGCTGTTTGTTTAGTTCTTGCCATTGTTAGCTTTGATTCTTTAGCTGGTTTTCTCTGATTTAAAATATTTTGATTATAAAAGTCTCAGGAGGTTCCAAGTTTTAAGGGGGTTGGTCGATCAATCTGCCTGCGGAAAGCGGACTTAATTAATCACTTAAAACACAAAATTGAAATTCTTTTTTATAATTTATCAGCCAATCAGAATCAAGATTACCGAAGATACGGATAATCAATCCGAGTGAGTTTTACCAAACAGATTTTTGAAAATTGAACCTGTATCTTTGCATTTTGAAGAAACTACGAGCCTCTCTTGCTCAAATTGGCTGCAGAAATTATGGACATAAGCATGAGAGATGATTTCTTCCTGATTTTATGATATTCTAGAAATGATATTGATAATTGCCGCGATTATACTGGGCAAGCCAACGGGAGTGTTTAATGCTAATGAGGAGGTGATTAGGAACAGCGATGGTATTGGGAATTTAGAAGAAATGAAGAGCATCAACGCTAAATAAGAACTTTTTAAAAACACAATACATATATATAGAAGATTGTAGCAAAAGGAGCATAGAGTTTGGCAGCTTGGGTTCAACGATGCAGGAATAGCAGCATGAATGATGGATTTAAGTCAAAGCATATGGAAATAGAAGCCAAATAGATAATAATGACTAACTGGAAAATAGCTAAATTTCTGTTTGGGCTTAGAAGTGAGAGAGAACTAATTCCAAATGTTGCAGGCCTGCAGCAGGAAATTAAAATAGACTTTATGATATATGCATGTGCAGATGCTGGATAGAAGGAAATCTATCCTCTTTAATTTGGCCATGATTTGGAATTCGAGCCAAATATTTCGAGCTTCAGTTTTAACTTTTGTTAAGTGATGCTTTGGATGGCCTTAATGGCAGCAATTAGTTTCTACTAACTATCGATTCGTTATTGAGGGCAATTTCTATTTGCCTTCATAAATTATTTTCTCCTTTTTGGAGGGAAAAAGAAAGGAAAGCAGTAGTGTGTCATCGAATCTTTCTGCACTTAATACTTCTGTTAGTCTTGAAGAAGCCTGTAAAATGACGATATCAGCAGGTGAAATTCTTTAATTTTACTATATTATCAGATCGTTGTTGTTGCTAGGTATTTCATCTAAAAAATAACTTCTTGCTCATAATTTATCAATAAGAGCCCAGGTTTAGCGTGATAATATATACAATTTTGTAAATGTCCAAAAATTAATTTGTTCACCCTTAGCTCTCATTTCGTTAGTCTGACCACAATAAGAGATCGATTGGAACTTCCACTGCATCTATTAACCTCTTCCTTTCCTGCTAAGGAAGTGCTGACCATTTCTCATATTGCTGAATTGAGTTTAGCTTCAATAAGAATCTGCTGAGTAGATTTTCTAATTTTTCCAGAACTTATGTTTTGTTTTTTTAAAAAAAAACAAAACAAAACATATTAAATAGAGGATAAAATAACAACTGACAATTTCTAAAATTTGTCTGTCGATTACAACAAGTTTGCCCTCTCTCCCTCTCTCTTCAAAGGACCAAATCAATTAGTCAATCCATCAGATAGCTTTCCTCATAAAGACCTATTCTTTTCGTATTTTCTCCCTATAATTTAATATAGCATTGAGCCTGAATGAGCACAACGTTCATGGCTAATTTAACATATAATAAGACACCCTAATGACACCATAGATAACCACACATAAATAAAATGAGAAAGCTTCATTTCTCTGAGAAGAAGGAAAAAAAAAAGCAACTAAATTTTATAAGATTTTTGCTATCGAAATTTCGTTATTTAATCCTAAAAAAATACTTGGTTAAAATTTCTTCAATATCTTCTTTTTTCAATGGTTTCTGATAACACTCGTTCATTCCAGCCTCCACCGCTTTCGTTTTTGTGCTCAACCCATAGGCAGTGCATCCTATCACCGCAGTAGGTTTTTTTTCAGTTGCGTTTAATCTACGGATCTCATGAGTTGCTTCCAAGCCGCCCATCACGGGCATATTAAAGTCCATTAGCACTAGCCTATAATTCTTGCAATTAACGCCGCAACGGGATTTCATCCGCTCAGTGTATTTATTGATGGCTTCTTGTCCATTGAACGCTATATCCGCAGTAAGCTTAAATTGAAGGAGCAGTTGCTCCAGAGCCAACGTATTAAAAGGGTCATCATCCACGATCAATATCGGCCGACACTGACAGCGCCGAGAGTCCTGCGAGTATCGCCTCTTCAACTTAAAAATATTCTTATTGCTTTTGATGCTCGTTGTAGCCGGCAAGCCCAACGGCTTAGCCGTATCCTCTGCAATTTCAGATTCGCTTTTAAGGACTGACGTAAAATCTAATGTTCTCGGATGCAAATCTTCTTTTTCGATTTCTCTGGAAGCTCTGTTTCGAAAAGGAGACACTTTATGAGGCGCTTTCTGCACCCCAATAGAAGTGCCATCTCTACTCCCATTTCGAGTGAGAGTCCGGGAATATGTATAACAGTCAATATCAGTGTATCTTATATAGGAAGAGTTAGTGTTGTTTACCGTCCCGACATCGATATTATGAAACGAAAACGTGTCTTTATGCGCTTTTTCCTCCACGGTGAAATAAAACCGGGAACCTTTCTGAAATTCTGATTGGATGATTATCCCTCCGTTGACTAACGAGCCCAGCCGTTTCGCGATCTCATTCGCAAGGTGCAGCCCTAGGCTGCATCCCGTTGAATTCTCATTCAGTCTGTTATGCATGCTTAGCCGTCTCAAGCTTAATTCTAAGTCCATCACCTGATGCTCTTCCATGCCAATGCCGGTATCGGCGACACAGAACCTCAGCCCAAACGGCGTCTTCTTCGCTGATAGAGTGATCGACCCGGTGAAAGTGAACTTTATCGCGTTTGTAAGCAATTGAACGAGGACTTGTGACAGTCTCTTGTGGTCCGTACAGAACGCTTTTGGGATTTCCTCATCGTAGTCAAATTTCAACTCGATTTTTTTCCGCTCTGTTTGGTTTTTAACCATGTCGATGGTTTCTAGCAGCGTTTTTTTTATCTCTTCTAGCCTGAAGTCCAGCATGAACGCGTTGCTTTTCAGCTCGGTGTAATCGATGATATTATTCACCATGCTCAGCAGCAATTTTGAGCTGTTTAACGCAGGAATTAAATAATTCTTTTTGCAGTTCTCAGGAATATCTGGGTCATCCAAAGCACATTGCGTGAGTCCTATACTGCCATTGAGCGGCGTGCGCAGCTCATGTGAGATGGATGACAGCACCTCGCCTCGGAACGTGTCTTTTTCCTCGAGTTTCGTTACGATGTCCCTCTTTGTGACGTCCTTAACCATCAATACCACGCATGTTCTGCACTTGAACACCGTCAGAAAGATCGTTATTTCCAAAGTGCAAAAAAACTCCTCATGCTCGTTCTTCATGGATCCTTCAATAATCATAAACTGACCTGCTCTTTCCTGGAGACCTGCCTGCGCAATCTCTGCAGTGTCTAGCTCCTTTGCTTCAGGCAGGACCTGATTTATGAGAATCTCAAACAAATTGGAATAAGCTTTCACTTCGAGGATTGAATCCGAAAACACCTGAAGTCTGCTGCTCTTCGTAGGGGATAAGCCGAATTTCGGAGTCAAGCCGCGGATGGATTTGCTGGGAGTTACCTGGGCAGTTGATCCAACGAACCCTTTCTCCTGACGGATTTTGATATTTTCGATTTGTTTTAAACTCTCGATAAGAACAGAATTTGATATCGGCTCTTCATCGAATTTATCTAATCTGACCACTTGACGAAATACCGG
>ENA-UOTX01001987-UOTX01001987.1-compost-metagenome-genome-assembly--contig:-NODE-1987-length-11728-cov-18.508025_pt1 | contig 11728 bp, 8 predicted proteins | sample MGYA00238143_ERZ746982 | MGnify/ENA primary metagenome ERZ746982 (study PRJEB28758, sample SAMN06268862) | compost metagenome | isolation source: single cell | place: USA: California, Emeryville, Joint... | reverse complement strand
TAAGAGAATTGTATGAGAGGTATCAAATTCTTGGCAGAATCATAGAATGGGAAGTGAGATATCTAGCAAAACGATTACCTCTCAGAAATGGGAACAAATAAATTCCATGGTTGGGAGTTTTTTTTTCTCTCTCTTTTAGCAGGGTTTTTTTGAAGCTCAATATAGCAAATAAAGCTGTTGTGTCTTCACAGGTGATTACCCAGCAGGCTTTCACTTCAATCCGCATTTGATAGAAAGGATTGAATCACAATTTTGAGTGAAACCAAAATTCTGAATGCATCCTTGTGAAAATACTCAACAATAAAAAACCTGTATAGCAGTGTACGATTCGAATTAAAAATTAAATTCAGCTTGAGAAGATCATGCCTGGAAGCTTCCAGCAACATAATAGTGTAGTAAAGTTCCTTCTGACAGTACTGCTATTTGAGAGCGCTCTGTCAAGTAATCATGAATGGAGTAATCATGGGATTTCATTCTTTTTTTTTTGAAAGTGACGACGCTTTATCCGCAAGAAACTAAATTGGTTTCAATGTCATCTAATGCACAGCAAGCGACGCTCGCGAGTTTATGCCCTACATGCACAACCAGCAAAAGCCAATATGGATGGAGTGCTTGGATCTACAAAGTGAGCTGGGGTCTTGACTTTAACTGTTTGTTTCGGCTTTCCAATACAGCGTAACTATCCATTTTCCATTAATGGAGTCTCACAATTTCAAGAGTCGATCAAGGCGAGGGAAGGATTTTCATGTCTACACCGTATGGCGGATCAGATTTGCCGACAAGAGATATTCTTTTTTGGGCAGCTACAGTCGGAGATGTTGTAGGAAGATGGTATATTTGGAAAGATGTAAAAAGAATGATCATGTTATCATACTATTTTACGTTTCTTAACTTAGCCGGGGGAAACATATGTTATGCCACTGGGCCAATGGACATTCATCAGTCATTTTACAGATCAGACTACAAATACCCAATATGGATTCAGATATTTTCTTGATCAGACGACAAAAACACGCAAGGTGAAATTCCAACAGAGGAATAGTGGAACATGCTATCAACTAAAGCCCTCAGCAAAAGTTTTTTGGGGTGGAAGCGACGGTTATTACGGTTACTGCAACTGCTGGATGCAATATGTGAGGGTCCATATAGATTGGGTCGCTGATTCAGAAAATAAAATGCTCAGTCTTGCATTTATGGATAGTGGTATTAATCTCTTGAAAAGGTCAGCAGACACACTTATTGTATCAAGGTCATGAAGGGAAACTTTTTCTCTTTTATTTTGCTTCCGATTCTCAGACAAACAATAATCAAACGTTCATTGTTGGCATCAAGACAAATACAAGTGATACCAGTGCAATTGGTTTCAAGGGTAATTAATTATTTGTGAGCAAATCGAAAATTCTAATCTCATTCATAAATCATAATGAATAGGATATTCTTTGTCACAATCAATTCCAGCTCCATCCTTTGGTCCATATAACATTTTGATGTGCAGACCAGGACAAATAGCCGTACTTCCTCTCTACACTCCGATCTCCAAAGAAGGACTAGTCGTTGCCATGGATTTTTATTCTTACTCTGATGGTTCGTCTACTCAGACAATATTCAGTATTCGGAATACTGCAACTAATGTTGTTTCTCTTCGTGCTGATTATTTTCCAACTTCGGGAGCTTTAAATATTTGGATAAATCCTCCTTCTGGCAGTTCTTACTATGTGTTTGATTCAGCAATCACTTCTTCAATCTCCATTAATACAGGTAAATAGGAAAATGTCAACATGTTACGAATTACTATAAACAGGAAACTGGAACCGTCTGATCTTCGAAATTGCACAGGCCCAACCACAGGGTCTTGGAGTCGGATTCTCCTCTGCTAGAATATGGGTCAACCAATCTGCAACTTCAAAGGTTTTCTTTGGTGACACAACAATCACCGATGGAAACAATGTCGCTCTTGATATTTGTGGTGTGTTCGATTCAATGAGTTCAAATTTAGTGAGTTCCAGTTTGACAGGGTATTTCGATATTCTAAACTTTGTATGGTTTCAAGGAGCTCAAGGCGTATTCCAAAATACAGAGAGTAATCATCACTAATGTCGAAGCAAAATGGGCTTACTCGTTATAATTTTTCCTTTATCATCAGGTAACAATTGCAATTTACAAGGACTAATTGACGGCAATGAAATGGGATGTTTACAATGTGCAAGTGGATACTTCCTCCAAGATAGCATTAATTGTGTCTCGGCTCCATCTAACACCAGCTACTTTCTGCATTCTCCAACTAACTCTTATCAAAGTAATTGCAAACCTTCGATAATGAGAAAAACTAATAATTTGTTATTATCTTAGAGTGCTTCTACGGACAATATTATGTAAGAATAAATTGACTTTTCTCTCTGTAAGTTATGAGCTGATCGGTGCAACCGTCATATCAGCAGCTCACAGATTCATCCTATCTCCTCAACTTCTTCCTTTCATTTCCTTTGTTTATTTTCCAATTATAGAATGAATCTAACGGATTATGTCAAACATGTACAGGAAATGGCCAGTTCATCATGCCACCACGCTGTGAATGTAACATATTTAATTCTCGGTTCTGCAATAATGTCTTAACTTTTCTAACTTAAGCTTGTTCGACTGGGTGTCAAAAATGTACTGGAACGAGCAGTGCTGAGTGTTCTAGCTGTATGTCTGAATTCTTTCTCTATTCCAATACATCTGGTAGCTACTGTTTGCGGATTTGCCCAACAGGTTATACCCCTGACCATGTCTCAAAGAAATGCGTTACTTCCCTTGTTGATATTCCAGCAGCTCAAGCAGCCGCTTTGGTGGCAGCTCCTGTGGCAACATCAGCAGCTCTTACTATCTCTGGAGTTGCTTCAGGCGGATTCTCAGTAAATACACTGCTATGCCTAGTTGCGACAGAATCATTTATAAACATGCGATTTCTCAATATCAACCACTCCAATCTAGCATCGGAGATATACGCAAAAACATCGCGTTCCTTTATTTCCGACTGGATTTCTGCCTACAACACCCTAGAAAAAGACAAAATCATTTTCGATTGGGGAGTCTTCCAAAAGACAGAAATGAGTGCACTTTACCTCGACAACTTTGGAAACTTTTTGATAGAAATGCTAATATACTTCGGACTCTTCCTCTTAACTGCTCTCTTAATAATCACGCCCAAAATAGCAAAGCTGACCCATCCCATTGGTGAAAAAGCGCATGTCACGGTATTCAGTTTTTTAATGGCAAATATTCTCGGAAAAATTCAAAGGCAGCTACTATTTTCAGTTCTACAAATCATCAAAGTCAGCTATCTGTATGACAAGTATTCTTATGTAAGCTACTTTGCTGCTATTTCAACTATGCTTATCCTCACGGGATTGCTAATCTATTGCTTTTGGCAATTGATGAGAATTTTCAAATATCAAAAAAATCCACGAAATAACCGCTTCAAAGGTTCAAACATGAATCAGTCGAACAACACATATCTTCAAATCAAAAATCTGAAGAAGAAATATGAATTTATGATCAGTGATTTCAAGTCCTCTAGCAAAAATCAATTCTTCTTTGTATATTGGATCACTGCTTTCAATGTCAGCTACATTCTTCTCATTTTCGGCCTTCAGAAGAATCCAAGATTACAGTGCTTCTCAATTATACTCTTAATTTTGGCAGCAATGGTATTTTCAGCTGTTATTAGGCCTTTCAAGACAAAAATTCCAGCATTCCTTCATTTCTTCAACTTCACATGTGTCCTCATCGCAGCGGTCCTTAATCTTGCTTTGTCGTTTATTTCTGCTGGCACTTCCAATTTCTTCACTGAAAATCAGGGAAAGATGGTAGTTTCGATAATTGCAATTAATACAGCTGGGAACACATTGTTTTCCTTCACAAGCATGCTCCTTGCCCTCTATAAGAAGATTAGATCGCGACTAAATCGAATCAAGGACCCATCGAAGATGCAGAGAAAAGATATTCAAATGAAAATCAAGACAAATGTTCCAGGCCATTTATCCATTCGAGGAAGTGCACCCTTGAGTCGAATCGAAGTTCCGATCTCTCAAAGCAATGGAAGAAGTCTGAACCTTTCTAGTATGAGCTTTCTCGGGCATGCTCCCTCTCAGTCTAATTTCAATGATTCAAACATAATTGCCTCGCCAGAGCATAAAGCGGGAAAAAAGACATTAGGAACTTATAGACTTCATAAAAAACCCATGCCTATTGATGTACGAAGCTTTTCAAAGTAATATAGAAATTTTTATGTATATCAATTTAGCTGCTTCTATTACACATCTAAAATTTAACTCATTATCCATATTCGTTTTTTTCTGTATGTTTAGCCTGTTTCTTATTCTAACTCAAACTAGCTCTACCTTATAATGTCAATTTGAGACACTAGTATATTTATTTCCCTGAGATTATAAAGGTAAAAGAGAAAATTTACGAGTTTCACAACAGTTCAAATTTTTACTTTCTGAAAAATTTTCTCATTCAAGATGAGATTAGAAATAATAAAATTTCACTCTGAACTCAGAGAATAAAATCCATTTGGACATGAACAGCAATATCGATAGTGGTTAACTCGAAAAGTCGAAACATCTTGACTTTAAAAGTACTCTGGAGGATACTTGCTGCAAGTGTAAGGACATTGGAAGGTTAATCTGAATTGTGAAGCAAGGAGGGACAGAAATTTCAGTTTCGAGAATTTACCTCGCTTGAACTGAGTAGCTATCAATAGGTTACTGCATAACCTGCTCTCAACAACGGATAAGCTGGCTATGGTTGAGACTTATTGTAACGGACGACAAAACTCTCCCATACTTTTGGTATTAAAGTGATAATCAGTCATCTAATTCAGAAAATGAGCCTGAAAGACGGATGCAATTCCTCTTGAGACCCTGAAATGATCAAAAGTACGTTTGATATCCATTCTTCCTCTTTTCCGATGAAAGATTCCGCAAAATAATGGTCATCTCTTCTAATATTGCGAGCATCAAGATCTACAAGCACTCTGGAATAAAGAACAGAAGGCGAGGAAAGGGAAACAACGCATTTCAAGCTGTTTCCCCTAACTAATGTGTGTGTCGACAGAAGACCAGCATAGTTAATCTACAGAAAAACTGCACTTAACTTTTTCACATTTTAATGAAGAAATGCCCTGTCCTTGTATTTAAAAAAAAAAAACCAAAAGATCGTATTTCGTCCAGTCTGCCCAACAAATGCTGAGATCTTGCCGTCAAAAATTCCTCCCGCTTGAGTTCACCCTTGAGCTTCTGTTAAGCATTAACCAGCTTCGATTTGAAAAGTAGTGCCAATTATTTATTAAACAAATAGTAATTAGCGAAGAGAAAGCTTCAAGAATCGAGACTCTATCTCTTAGTAGATTGCTCAATCAGGAAGAAAATTTAAATATTCTTATTACATGTTCTTAATTCATCCATTACTTCTGATAATGTCAGGAAAACGCGTGTATTTTTCATGAATTCACAAACCAAAAGGTGCGATACTTTCATTCAATGAGGACTACCAATAACTTGATCTAAATAGATGACTTTGGTGAATTTCTTTTCAGGATTGAATCAAACATTTTCAATTTTAGAAATTATTTAAATTGCTAAATCTCGAATAAAATTGTCATGCATGCAACCTCGCAACGAGTTAATAGTCTGTTAAAGCTTGCTCTCCTGGTTTTCTTACTCACGAGAGTGCTTTCAAGTAATCATTGATGAGCATCATAATGGTTTCGTAAACATATATCACAGTGACTACACTTTATTTGCAAGAAAGTAAATTGGAATCGATGTTAGTTGTCGGACAGCACACACTAATAGGCAACTTGTGTCCGTCTTGCGCAACTAATATTAGCCAATACGGAATTACCGCATGGGTCTACAAAGTGGATTGGGCAAATGATAATAATGTTTTATTCAGAGTTGCTAACGAACCAACGTAACTATTCGTTCAAAACTTAATTCTCTAACGACTTTAAGAATTGATATTGGTGAGGGGAGAATTCTACTTTCATGTCCAAAAACCACGACGATTAACAACGACGTTCTATTGTGGGCGGCTACTAAAGACGACTATTTAGGGAGATGGAATAATTGGAGAGAAGTAACAATGGATAGACTATCAAAATTTGTTAAATACACTACTTTAGCCGACAGAGACATCTACTCTAAAACTAGGTCGTTGGACATTCATTAGTCTTTTTGTTGACCAAACTACAAATACTCAATATGGGATGAGATATTACCTCGGTCAGACGAGCCATACAAATGAGACCACGTTCAAAGAGTGGCAAAATGGAAGATATTATCAATTAATGCCTTCAGCAAAAGTGACGTGGGGTGGATCAGATGGCTTTCACAGTTTTTGCAATTGTTGGATGCAGTATGTGAGGTTATACTTGGATTGGGTGGCAGATTCTGAAGATAAAATGATAAGCCTTGCGTTAATGAACCCTAATGGTACTTATTTTATTAAAATACAGCAGCATTATGAATGATAAACCCACCAAGGCAAATTGTATCGTTTCTTCTTTGCTTCCGATTTGCTTGCAAATAATAATCAATCGTTTATTGTGAACGTATTGACAAATATAAGTGAGACCAGTACAATTGGCTTCAAAGGTTATTATTTTAGAATAAACTACTTCTTTTTCTAATGAATATTTTACCGACAGGATACTCGTTATCTCAATCGACAGGAAACCCATCTTTTGGCCCTTATAATACTCTGATGTGTCGACCTGGACAAATAGCTTCGTTTCCGGTCAATTCATCAATCTCCAAAGATGGATTATTAGTTGCCATGGATTTTTATCCTTATCCTAATGGCCCTTCCACTCAAACTATCTTCAGTCTTCGAAACACGGGAAATAACTTTGTTTCTCTCCGTGCTGACTATTTTCTGGCTTCTGGAGCTTTGAATATATGGAGGAATCCCTCCTCTGGCAGTCCTTCTTACGTCTTTGATTCATCAATTATTTCTACAATCTCCATTAAAACAGGTAAATTAGAAAATGTCGGCATTGTAATGGTTATTAATAGGAAACTGGAATCGCTTGATCTTCGAGATTGCTCAAGTCCAACCCCAAGAGTTTGGCCTGGGATTTGCATATGCCAGAGTGTGGGTCAACCAAACGTCTACACCTAAAGTATTCTTTGGTGACTTCGCTGCTGGGGACACAACAATTGCAGATGGAAATAATGCTGCTCTTGAAATTTGTGGAGTGTTCGATTCAGCGAGTTCCAGTTTGACAGGCTATTTCGATGTGCTCAACTTTATATGGTTCCAAGGATCTCAAGGTCTTTTCATAAGTACAACAGGTAACATCATTGAAATATGAATTTATTCGGCCTAATTTCACTCTTTTTTCATTAGATACCAGTTGTCTCTTGCAAGGTCTGGTCCAAGATAATGAAGTGGGATGTTTGCAATGTGCAAATGAATACTTCTTACAAGATAACATTAATTGTGTTTCGGCTCCATCTAACAGCAGCTACTTTCTACATTCTCCAACCAACTCTTATCAGAGTAACTACAAACCTTGAAAAAAGAAAATAAACTCATAATTTTTTATTCTAGGATGCTTCTATGGGCATTATTATGTAAGAATGAATTGATGTTCTCGAGCTGATAGATGCAATCTTTGTGTCAACAGCTTACAGATACACCTTTTTTCTTTAACTCTTTCCCTTCATTTTATTTAGTTTATTTTCTCATAATAGGATGCATCCACCGGATTATGCCAAGCATGCACAGGAGATGGTCAGCTTACCGTGCCACCACGATGTGAATGTAATTTATTTGCATCTCAACAATCAATAACCTTTTGATTTCTTTACTTTTCAATTCCAGCATGCTCATTTGGATGTCAAAAGTGCTTTGGAACGAGTAATACAGAGTGCTCGAGCTGTATGTCTGGATTCTTTCTCTATACCAACGCCACGGGTAGCTATTGTTTACGAGTTTGTCCTGCAACACATTTTCCAGACCATACTTCAAATAAATGTGTCACTTCACTTGCCGACATTTCCCAAGCACTATCGGTTGCTCTAGCTGCTGCTCCTGTGGCAACCTCTACAGCATTCACAGTTTCAAGTGTGGCCTCAGGTGGTTTCTCAGTAAATATGTTAATGTGTCTTGTTGCTACGGAGTGTCTGGCAAATATGCAATTTCTCAACATCAATCACTCCAATCTGGCGTCAATGGTCTATTCTGCAATGTCGAGCTCTTTTGTTTCCAACTGGATTACGTCCTACAATACCTTAAACAAAGAATCGATTATCTTCGACTGGGGAATTTTTGAAAAGAATCAGATAAGCGCCCTTTATCTTGACAATTTTGGAGACTCTGTGCAAGAAATCATGATATACTTCGGACTATTCCTTCTGGGTGTCTTCTTGACAATCTCACCTAAAATAAAAAGGCGTACCCATCCTTTTGGTGAAAAGACGCATATTACAACGTTCAGTTTCTTGATGGCTAATATCTTTGGAAAAATCCAAAGTCAGGTGCTCTTTTCGCTTTTGCAGATAATAAAGCTACATCTACTCTATGACAAATATTCTTGGCTGAGTCTCGTCACTGCGATATCAACAATGGTTATTCTGCTTGGATTACTTATCTATTGTTTTCGCAAATTAATGGTCATATTCAAGTATCAGCAACAACTGGCGAATAAAAAAATAAGAGCAGCAGCCAATGAGAATAGATTCAACCATACTCGTCTTCAAATCAGAATGCTAAAAAAGAAATACGAGTTCATGATCAGTGATTTCAAGTCTTCAAATGCCAATCAGTTCTTTTTCGTATATTGGATCACAGCTTTCAACATAGCTTACATCCTTTTCATTTTCTGCTTTCAGAGTTCTCCAAGATTGCAATGTCTCTCAATCGTGGTTTTGGTCGCAGGATTTATGGTGTTTTCAGCTCTAGTTAAACCTTTCAAAGAAAGAATTCCAGCCTTCCTCCATTTCTTCAACTTTACATGTGTTCTCATTGCAGCAATCCTTAATCTCGCTCTAGCGTTTTCTCCTGTTGAAAATGCCAAATTTTCTCACGAAACACAAGGATGGATGGTATTTTCAGTGATAATTATGAATACAGCAGCAAATGGTCTCTTTTCTATCGGAGGGCTGATTTATGAAATCTATCGCAGAATTAAATTGAAACTCAGTCAAAGCAAGAACCTCAGATCAGATAAGACAGAATCTAAAGAGGTGATATTACAACCAATTGCAAATGGTTTGATTGGTGTGGCTGGACATGGAGGAGAGCTCGCCAATCAAATAGAATCTTCAAATTTCCAAAGCATCGAAAGAAGCTTAAATCTTTCTACCACGAATTTTATTGAAAATAGTTCACCTCCACTGATGACTCATTCAAACGTTTTTTCTACACGGAAGCCTCGAAAAAGAAGACTTGTAACCGTCCAATTAAATTCTTAATCAGATCCAACAACAGCAGCTGTTTATGATTTTTGAAGAGCTACTCGAGATAAAAACAACCAAGTCATTATGGATTTTTTATTCTTGATTATTTAGTTTTTGATTATTTTAGTTTCGAGTGCTGCGTAGCGCATGCTAGATTTTAGATTTTAACTTTTGTATGGTGGAGCATGTTCCAATTAAATTGTTTTAGTCCCTCTTCGACTACATTTTATAAAAAATTCATGTCAACTATATTTGAGCGAGAAAGAGAGTTTTATCTTAATCAAAAATTGATGGTTGCGAACTGCTATCATAAATCACAACGTTTATTCGAAAATATTTCGCTTTTATTTTGACATGTTAATCACAGCAGTAGATGAAAATCATCTGATCACTTCCTAATCTGCATGTTTCGACAGAAAAAGCGGCTTGATGGTTCATGGTTATAATTTTGTGAATGGCTTAAGAAAGGCAAATATCGCTCAAAACAGTGAGGGCGAATATTTTGGCAGATACAAACAATAGAAATAATATAATTCAGCACGACAAAATATTTCTTTCTATGAAGAGAGTACTTTAATTGGTGTATGATATTCAAACAAATAAACATTTCAGTGAAGTTACAAAATTTCCCTTGGAGTCTATCTCTTGGTCCTGGTAATTTTGGAGTCGTCAAACAAGTTTGGATTGGAGAAAAATACATCCTCAATACTCTCCAAATAATTGATTTATTTTGGAATATGCCAAACACGATAAAAGAAACCATTTTATTGCTTGCAGAAAAAGCGCTTAAGAGATATCCTCTAATTATGTGCTGAAATATTTCAAATTTGTAATGAAGCCGGCCGTGCTGTAGATCACTTGAACAGAATAGCATCATTTACAATGATCTGATGATCTGCAGTCGGTAAATTACTATTTGACAGGAGATATATCAAATTATTGGTTACTCTGCTACCAAACAATTCCCGAGGTATATATTGAAACTCGTTTTAGAGAATTTGATAGATAACTCCAATTATTTGGGATAGCTTTTTCCCCTTGATTTTTCTCTAAATTCATGATTCTGAGGCAATTTCTCATGGTTTACACTCTAAAATTTGTTGGCCCAGCATTCTTCTTCTGCAACTTAAAGGCTTAAAAGTTTGAGATAGAGATTTATAGTTTTTCAAAAGCAAAAATTTAAGATTCGGTATCTCAAATTTAAAGTCTACAAGATGCAAATCAGAATGCTCAAGAAGAAATCCGTATTCATGATTAATAATTTCAAGACCTCAAGAAATTTTGTTAATTTATTAGATCATTACTGCTCAAATCATCTAGTTTTAGCATTTCCAGTCTTTCAGAGACTCCAAGAAGCAGCGTCATTCAATTAAGATTATATTTTATTGGGCTCCAGAGAGAACCAGGTCTTTCAAGAATAAATTTCAGTTTTTCTGGGATTTTTTTCAACTTCATGTGTCTCCACAGGCGTTTTTCAACTTAGGTCACTGAATCCTCAAAACGAAATCATCGACTATTATTAGTAATACATCTATAAGTGCGTTCTTTTCTATCTGAAAGACGAGATTAGAGTTACGACAGAATCTGATTACTTCCCAAAGCAAGATCCTCTTCAATTTGAAGGAATTCGATGCAATGACCGCATACTCCCTTCTAATGACCTAAGGGACGTATCTATGCAAGAAAGAAAAAGCCATCATCGACTTACTACTAGACATCGAAGAAGATGATCTCTCAGTGGCGATGGTTTCGAGTTGTGAGGGTATACCTCAACTACAGGTGGTCGTCTCAAAGCTTAATTCCTTGATAAGAGAGCGAGAGAAGAGATTGATTATTACTACTGAAATTATAAAGAGAAACTCGAATGCCCCAATAATCGTGATTGTCTACGATGATGTTAACATCATTTGATCAGAATGAAATGAATTTAAGCAAATATTTAGAATATAGTCAAGCCTGAGAGAGAAACCCAAAATAAGAGACTTATGAGACTTAAATGATAGAGAACGACACCTCTTCGAAGAACCTTGCTTAGCTTTTGCCTAATATTCTTTGTTGGATAGAAAATTTTCTCTCTCGATATTTTTCCAGCTTGATACGTGTTCAAAATCAAGGTGGAAATAAAAAAACCCGATAATTAAAATTTTTTCGCATTATAGTATCAGAAATTTTAGATAAACCCGAAGCTGAGTGAGCTAAGGGGTCTTGCTAGCTATCATAGCTATCAGAATCAAAAGGCCTTTAGCCAGAGATAGTCTAAATGAATATCACTGCGAGCT
>ENA-UOTX01001985-UOTX01001985.1-compost-metagenome-genome-assembly--contig:-NODE-1985-length-11741-cov-15.492627_pt1 | contig 11741 bp, 9 predicted proteins | sample MGYA00238143_ERZ746982 | MGnify/ENA primary metagenome ERZ746982 (study PRJEB28758, sample SAMN06268862) | compost metagenome | isolation source: single cell | place: USA: California, Emeryville, Joint... | reverse complement strand
TCAGGCAATCAGTTATTTTTAGTGCCTGATGATGTCCACGATTCTGAGTTTTATCTCACCATCAGTGTATCTACAATTCCAGCTATGAACTGCGCACCCTTCATTCCAACGTTTATATTTTCCTCCTTAGCCAAAGTTGCCTGCAAAACCTGGAAATTGAGAACCAAACTATTTATATTATTCAAGTTACTGATCAGGTGACTTCGAACTTGTTCCAAAATATCATCGGTATTATTATAATCGAAATATTACTAAAGCAAATTTTTGAGTACCCTGTCATTATGAAAAGCATGCTCAGAACATCATCTACAGGGATCTAAAGCCTCAAAATACCATGATTGATGAAAACGTGCTCCATTGCTCTTTATCATGGTGGACTAATTAAATTATACAAAAACAACGTAGGGTTATGTGAAATTGATTGATTTGGGCACAGCGAAATTCTTGAAAACTAAAACCCAAAGAGCATTTACGATTATCGGGACTCCACACTACATGGCTCCAAAGATCATTGTTGGTCGAGGGTACACTTTTTTTGTAGATTTGTGGTCAATAGGTACCGTAGACCTGCTCTTACTGTTATTCTAAAACCCACTTTCGTTAGGTGTCGTTTTGTTTGGGTTAATGTGCGGCAGTCTGCCTTTTGGAGAGGACTCTGATGACCCTCAGGAAATTTGTGAAGAAATTCTTGTAAAGCCGATGAGATTCACGTCCTACTGCCGGGATTCCGTTGCCAAAAATTTGATAAACCAGTTAATGCATCGAGTTCCTGAGGTGTGACTCGGAAGTTCATTCGCAGCGCTAAAAGCGCACCCATGGTTTGAGAATTTTGACTGGGTAACCTTCCATGCTCATGATTTTTTGTTTATTTTTTCAATTTGCTGTTCTCGAAAGACAAATTACTTGATAAAGAGCTCAACGCCCCGTACATCCCTTCTAAGCGGAAGCTTTTTTCCCATGAAGATATGAGTAAGATGAGCAACCTGAACAGAAAAGTAGTTGACGAAATCAAGGTAATCTTCACTTATTAAGTGATGTAAAGTCTGACATGCATGATAGGAGGAACAGAAATCATTAAAGAAATATCAGAAAGAACAAGCGGCAGACGCAAATTGGGACAAAGAATTTTAAAAAGACCCTCATCACATCCATCAGGATTCACTAACTATTCTATTTTGCAAGAGATTCATTCATCCCTAACAAATCAATTATTTCTTAATTAAGGAGAAATTTTCTAATCAATTTTGCTGCTGATAAATGAATGAATAAATCAAGTTATATCATTTCCCAATAAAAATTTACAATTCAAATGAAAAGGCTACTTCTTGCGAAGAACTAGAAATTAATCGTTCAACTAAAGTGCTGATGTATTGAGCTTTCTATGATATATATCCTGATAAATTTGTCGCACAGATCTATCTGGTAGACTCATTAAATGCCCATCTCCTATCCTTAGAGGACTGACATTTGGATTATGCGGCTTGATATAATTGCAGTCAAGCAGAATTTGCTTGGAAATCTCTGCTGGATTCACACTTTCAATATTATAATTTTTCTCCGCAGCTTTCTGCTCCTCTATATCAGCCTCACCAGGGCTCAACGAGTCTTTTAGGTTGAATTCTTTATTAGGTTTCAACGGAGGAAGTTTCGCTTTTTTGCCATATTCAGAGACCGAAAAATCCCCCTCACCGTCTTTTTTCGCAGTAGGCGACCCTCCGAGAGATGGAGCTGTCGGCTTGCGGGTGAGCTTCGGATCCCCTGGCTTCGAGGAGACCTTATCAACCAAACAATCTAGGCCCAAAGCCAATGAGATTTTGTTACGACTCAATGCAAGTTTTACCAGGCAAAGAAAGGTAGTATGAACTAGCTGCTCTGAAATGAGTCTTCTGATGGAGTTCAGGCATAAAATGTTTGGCTATATATTTATTCGTCGCAGTGACTGGAGATTTGCTGCGAAGGGAGGGTTAGTGGTGTGATATTAATAATAAAGAAAACTACCTCAGCTCAAGCAAGAAAGAATCATTTTGATCGAATCGTTTGCTCTCAACGTCAAGCTAGAAGGAATTAGAGTAAGCTACCATTATATTAAGAAAGATGCTACTGAGACACGCATGCTGCCAAGCTTTCCAGCGATCCGATCAAGTCCTGATTTGCTTGAAAAATGCATTTGGGGCTGAATTTCTTTGGAAGGATCCCTTTTACGGAACTCAAAGGCAGTAAAATCGACATGGCCTGTATTCAATTCCTGGTTTTTTATGATGCTCTCCTATTCATTCGCACACATTTTGAGAACTGCTGCCGAATTCGATAATTTAATACATTGATTCTGTCCTTTTCAGATTTAAAAGATTTCACGAGAATAGTAGGCCCGCCGACATACTTGGTTGGGTCTTCTTCTCTGAATTTCTGAGAAACAGCGACAAATTTATTGTTTTTGATTGGATTTTCTAACATCTGAACAGAAATCAGGTATAGCGTATATGAGGAAAAACCTGCATAATGAAGCCCTCGACTCTTTTCTTGTAGTTGTGGATCATTTGGTCTTGTCTTTCTGGAGAATGGTTACAAACGCAGAGATATTTCAGCCGTACCTTTGCGAACAACCGCCTGCTTCACGTAGTGTCGCTTCATTTTTTCGACGTCATCGTTTAGCTTGATTTTTCGGTCAAATTGATAAACGTTGAACATTGCTCTGCTCTTTAGAGATTTTTGTTAGGAAGTTGTATTTCAAGTTGCAGTTTATTGGCAAATTGAAAGCACGATTAAATAAAAAATAAATTTTTCTCTCGAAAACTTTTGGTTTGATTTTCGGACTATTTTTCTTAATTGTCCTTTTCAGAATTCATGGAAACATATTTCTCGAGATGTGAATTGGCAATGGAAAAAGGCGAAATTTTGAAACGATGAAAATATTCGATATTGAACTTGATGGAAACCTATGATGTTAAAATTGATAGAGGCAACAACAAAGAGTAAATCCTGAAATTATCTGTAGGAAGAAAATTGTTGATGAGGAATTCAGTTGAAGTAATGGACAAGGATAGAGCTGCTGCAATAATTCTTCAAGACTCACAAAACTGAAAACAAAATAAAAAAAGAAATCACAAATGCATTTGATTTGTCGTTGTAATAGTGACTTCATGCGCAAAGCAATCATTACGAACATATCTCTCATCAGCACTCCCAAGTTTTTTTCTGTGAAAATTTATTAATAACATATCATATTGTAATCACATTACATTTGCAGCTAATTAAGAAAAAATGAGGCAAAGGCCATACCACGATTATACGTTGTGACACTTTCAGCGTAAGTATGTTCTACCAATAGATGTAGCCTCTCACGATAATTCTAGTTAAGATACAAATTTCTATCTTTTAGATCCCAGATAAGGAAAATTTCTTTCGGTAATGCTTCAACGCCACGAAATTTCCAAACCTAGCTACCAGAATACTGAGTGGGATGCACCAATTCAGAAAAAAATCTCACAGAGCAGTGAAATTTTCGATAAAAAAAAAAGAGAAGGTCATATTCTCTTTTTTTTAGTTCCAAAATGACAAATCAAGCCTCTCAAAAATTTCTTTAAAATATTTTTTCAAGCGCATCCTAACTCAATTGAAAGCAGGTGTTCAGTGTCTATCCATTCGAATTCTAAGCAAATTTTTTCTGATTTGCTAGCGTTGATCAAAAGTTAATTACCTCTTGATTTTATGTCAGCAACTTCATTATTTCTGCTTGAGCCTCCTAAGTTAATAATTTAACTACTATTCAAAATGAAAACTACCTTGGCCCTTCTCTTCGCCTGCGCCACTCTCGTCGCCGTCAATGCTTGGTGGCAAACCGGTCACATGCTTGTCGCTCAAGTCGCTAAGCAAGACCTCCTCGCCAGATACCCCAACGTCTACAAACGTGCTGAAGATCTCGCTTTAGTTCTTAAAGGCAAAACCAACAATCTCTCCGACACCTTTGTCGAATCAGCAATCTGGATGGACGACATCAAGCCTGACGGCTGGAACGCCCTTGAAAACTGGCACTACACCGACAGACCTTACAACCCACTCGGTCTCAGCGTCGACCCACTTCCTCAATACACCAGTGAATATGCTGTCCAGCAAGCCATTAAGGTCCTTAACAACAGCAAAACCAGAGGCCAAGACACCCTTGCCAAGAGCATTTTCATCAGAGTCCTCGCTCACGTCATCGGCGACATCCATCAACCACTTCATAGCGCACAACTCTTCAATCTTAGCTATCCTAAGGGAGATATGGGAGGCAATTTGGAGAAAGTCTTTGTTACTTCCACGAACCAGACTCTCGCTCTTCACGCCTTCTGGGATGCCGTCGCATTCAAGGTTCCAAATGACTTTGCAAGACCTCTTGACGCTTCCAACATGAGCATTGTTGAAGGAATCGCAAAGAATCTTACTGATGAGTTCCCAAGACAAGCCTTCCAGGAGCAGCTCAGTAAGAAGAACGTTTCTGACTGGACTGTTGATGCTTACCTTGACGCTGTTAAATACGTCTATAACCCACTGAGAACTGACTTTGTTATTGATGAAGCTTATCAACAACAAGCTTGGGACCTCTGCAGACGCAATATCGCTCTTGGCGGATACAGACTTGCTGACACTATCTACGATTCATTGAGATTGGAAGTCCCTTCCGCATTCAGAGGATTCAGAGGTTAAATAGCAAAGTGTAACTCTATAATATCAGAATAATTGTGAGTAATTTGCTTTTGATGTTGTAGAGCGTATCTATCACAAAGTTTTCTGCTACATTCTGCTTACTCATCCTATATCATGGTTTCTTTAACTAAGATTTAAATCATGACGGAATACGGGTCATGAGAAATATGGTGTAGCTTTCATCGAACTAGGATGGTAGATGTGTATCAAAAACAGCTATGAAAACAAAAATTCAAACATCATGTGATTATTTAGAAATTGAATTAGCATTATCATGCTCTTTAATGAACGGAAAAAATATTGATAACACTCAAATAAACAGCAAAAAAGCAGCTTTTGTTCATTTAGTTTAGAGTTTCAAAGTTTCTTATTGGCGGATGATCGGTATAAGGATATTGTAGCTTTAGACAACGTAATAAAATCTAAAAAAAAAAAGGTGCTATCAACTCTTAAGGCTACACGGATTAGCAAAAGGAGTATTTATGAATGAGACTTTAGAAAACGAGGTTTTTTGGATTTTTATGTGGAGCACTATTAGGTTTGAATCATAATACTAGATATTTCATCTTCGTCTTAAGTGGTCCTATCTAATATTAATATTTCTGCTCTAATTTACGACGAAGAAGATAAAAGCGTGCTCTTTTTGAATCAAATAGAGCATTAAAACTCCTCGTTATTTAGGATGAAGAGAGAATCAAAGCAACGATCAAACCGTACAGTCCGAGCGCTTCAGCGAAAATGAGAATCAGAATCATACCAACGAAAACTCTCTCTTGTTGTGCGTTAGCTCTCACACCTTTCAATAACAAAAAAAAAAATCGTAAGCAATTGAATAAGATTTTATAAAGTCATACCGGCATCACCGACAACACCAATGGCAAGACCAGCAGCCTATGGAAATATTGTATTAAGCAAAATGAATGATAAGAACGAGAGTAAAAGTGTTGAGAAGGCGGAGTGGGTGTATATTATAGAAAAAAAAAGTGATACGAGATATATTTCGAGATAATTACCAATGAGGATAAACCGCAGCACAATCCAGCAGAAAGATGGCTGAATCCGGCGTAGTCAGAGTAGGTACCGTCATTTTTAACTGAGTAGGTAAATGGTTAGATGCGAAGAGTCGGGAATTGTGCTTACTTTTCTGGGCCAAGATGACTGAAACGATCATACCGTAAATACCCAAGATACCAGCCATGACGACTGGGACAGCCGATTTCAAGATCAACTCAGGCTTGAGGACACCCATTGAGCAGATACCAACGCCACTCTTAGCGGTACCGTAAGAAGATCCGAGGTCTGTGGGAGAGAAAAAAGAAAATAGTGAGTGAATGCGGCTCGTGGTTGAGAATTTTACTGGCGAAAACAAGGGCGCTAGCAATACCCATGAATCCGAAGAAAAACATGGAGTTATCAGTGGTTGCTTCAGCAGCAGCGATCAACATAGTGTATTGAGTTGAGGTCTTTTTGAGAGATTAAGGAAATATATGTTTAATTATATTAAAGATCGAATTCGATGTTAGAAGTGTAGTGGATGCCTATCGCTAATTTTTACAAAAACCTGGCCTGATTAAACGTCATAGTTGCTCAGAAAAGAGCTGCCAATATGCCTGAGAGCTTGCCAAGGTCTTGAATAAGTTCGCGCTGATGGTTATGGGTTATGGTCTCTTGTTTCTGGTTCCAATTCGCTGATTTAAAAAAGTGCGACTCAAAATAAAATTTTACGGTAAGAACTATGGCATGCCATAATGAAGACTGTATTTTTTAATTGCTATTGTGGCCACTGATGTAGCACAATGAATGTAGCGATGGTAGCTTTGAGCTGATAGAGAAAAAAGAAACATTTGGTAATAAAGATTATCAACTCATGAAGCAATGTTGGCAAGTGAGCACATTCAGAAGTTCTCCTACAACTTGAGAGGGAGTTAATAGGCGCTCTCGATTGATAAGGTCTCAAAAAAAAAAGAGAAGCAGTATCACCCCATGACAAACTTTGCTTGGCCACCCATCTCTACCCTCATGAAAATAAGCAGCTTATCCAAAAGAGCTGAAAATAATGAATGATACAACAAGAAAAGCTATGAGGTTGTTGTGGACCCTTCAGGAATCAACTGCGTTTGAGAGAAGTTATCTTAGAGAAGACTCTTCAATCCAGTTAAGTAATAAGTCCTCTTCATGATTGGGTAGCAGAGCTTTCTAGAACTGAAAGGCAAAGATGGGTTTGCAAGAGAGATATTAAATATCTTCTTTTTGAAAGCTAAAATTTTGAGAATTAAGGATGTAATTTCAGTTCAAATCGCTATTGGTCGCTTATGAACTTCCATCATGAGTATGCAAAAACTCGTGGTCTCGTTCATTCACCCTCAAAACTTAAATTTTTCAAACATAAGTAGCATCCCTGAGACTATCCGAAAAATTATCATATTCAATTTCTCAAATTAAGTCATTTATTGCACTATCTTTCAATCAAAAAGAAATAAAATCTCAAATCTTACTAGTATGGCTATCATTACGATACTCAAACGGGTTTACAACCCATCAAAGCCACGATCAGCAAATGATCGAACTATTCCTCGTCGTTTGTATCTCGCTGCTACAATTGTCGGTTCAATAATCGGCTTCAAATGGGGTTACGCAGTTTCCAATAAGTATTACTCTTTCTCATTTTCACCAATTTCACTCTCCACCCAGAGAAGATAACGAAAAATATATGACAGAATTTATAAGCGACGACCAACTCACAGATATCGTATTAAACCAGAAGAAACCCGTTTTTATGTATTACATGATCCCTGGAGAATGGGTAGCTTATGAACTTCGCGCAAGCTTTCATAAGCTAGCTAAACAATATTCAGAGTATTCGCCTTAAATTTCAAACAGAGCATAAACTAACCTCAATCAATAGCAAAGTTGTATTCACCCGAGTTAACTGCGCGAAGCATTTTGATGTATGTCTCTCCAAATCATTCAAAAGCATTCCTAAGATCGAATTGCTCAAACCATGGGATCCTTCAGAGCAAGTATTTGAGAACAGAGCGCCTTATCAGCAAATCGAATGCTTTAACGATGTTTCTGTTAACGGGCTGACAGAATTCCTCAGGGTAAATATTTTCGGGTTATTTGTGATCTTATAGCATTTATCCATACAAAGGCAAATGATGTCCTCGAGAAAAATGGCCCGGAGATTGGATTGCAAAAGAAATTAAACGAAGCGGCACAGCTTACACTGAAACTCCCTACAGATGTTGTTTAAATACAAAATATTAAGTATTAGACTTTTTTTTTTCCTCTCGTAGCTTGTACTATTAGATACGCTTGTATGTCGTAACGTTATCTCAGTGACCTTTTGTGCTATACATGCTTTTACCTACAATAAAACATCTAAATATTCCTCGTATTGATGCCCTTCAAAAATTCCAGCCCCCCAAAAAAAAACAAACAAAAATGAATGTCATTAAGTGATGTTTTAACAGCAAGCGAGTGAGCTATGTCCTATCCAAATACAAGATGAGAGAGAAAATCAGGTTTATTAAACTTTTTGAGATTCCTTCGCGAGTCACTAAAAACCCATGTTACTGCAGAGAAGAATTAAATTTATTTGAAAGCGGAATTTATTCATTGATATCTTATCTTTCTCATTTTTTCCAACTGATACATCACTGACCAATGCAAGAGCAAGAGGAAACGAAAGGACATAAGAACATGAAGATCTCAATTCAAAACGATCCTACATCACCTCCTCAAAAGCGTCCATGGTCATTCAGTTCTCTTTTCTTCTGCTGTCCATCCCAAGATCATCGGCTAGAAAGCGGTAAGAAGAAAGGCAATATAAATTCATTCGCTACAAGCCACTATTCTAATGGTGAACCGAATTCATTTATACATCTGGGCAAAGAAAAACCAAAAGACGATCGAATAGTCATTGAAGGGAATGCTTATTCAATTGGGCTCCTGGGCAAAGGGCTGAAAAGAATTATATGCCGAAGCGTGAAAACCAATCTGAACAAAAAGGTTTCTCCAGGGAGGGGGACTAATGATTTGAGAACGAGCAAGGGATACGAGTCGAATGAGAGTTTAAATCCGAAGAGGAGCGTATCAGAACTCGAAGAAATTACCAATAGATCTGAAGACCCTGTCTATAAATTCACACGACATGAAATTTTCTCATTATATTCTCAAGGAATTCGCGTGGAGAAGAGCGATTGGAATGAGGTAACGCCGGAGTGTGTCGCCCAACATATCGCTCATAGACTGAGTGGGAATTTTGTGATAGACGCATTAAGCGGCTACGGCGGAAACGCTATACAAGTAAGGCATTTGATAATTACCTAATAAATGGGCTTTTCTATTGTAGTTTGCAAAGTACTGTCCATTTGTAATCGGTGTTGAGATCGAATCGCATAAGATAAAGAAGGCCGAGCATAATGCGGGGATTTATCGAGTGAACCATATGATGGATTTGATTCAAGGAGACTTTTTCTTGTTAAAAAGGCTTCGCGCTGACGTCGTTTTCCTCGCGCCATCTGAGCTCCTCGTCGAAAGAGGTGAAAAGTTCTCCATAACAAAGCATCTTTCTCCGGGCCTCTCAGAGCTGATTCGACACTCTCTCACTCTTGCTGACTCATTATGTATTCTGCTTCCTTCCTATGCGAGCATTGAAGAGCTGCCAGCTATTTTCTGCGATATTTTCAACGAATCCCCTGAGTAACATTACTAATTGCACTTTTCAATGTAACCTTATAATTGCAGGAAGTACAGCCATTTGAATTATACTATTGAAGTCGAATCATTGTATCTAGAAGACTGTTTGGTCGCGACGGTTGTTTTGTTTGGAGATCTCAACAAAGTAACTTCAATCCTTGCCACTTGGTCACTAATAACCTCGTTACAAGATTAATAATGATGAAAAAAGAGAGCAGCTGCTGCAGTTCATGGAAAGTCTTGAGAAAAGCCAATGGCAAACGATCTCATCAGAAAAATTCATCAGCCGAGTTTTCAAACACATTGGATATCACCGCTCGCTCACCCTACTTGCTGAACTTGGGGAAAACTCCATAGCCTCGAGCTCTGTTTTAGACTCGTTTATCGAGCTTGCAAAGAGCAAAAAACTCATCACCAGTGAAATACTAAAGCAGCTACAACAACCAGATCATGACTCTCGTTTGCAATCAATGTCACAGCCCTCTATGCATAAGTTACTGCAGCCATGGAGCAGTGGCGAGTCAAAAGAAGCTGATAATTACCATGAAAAAGACGGGCCTGGAACGCTAGCTAAGACTCCTTCGAATAAAAAAATAATGGTTGATTATTCCCATCAAAACTCACATAAAACTGACGCAATGCGAGAAGTTAACCCTGCAGAAAGCTACGGTGTAGGGAGAGCCATAACTAATGAGTTCATTGAGGGATCTCCTGAGAGAAGCATTGGATCGCCGTTAAAGCAGGATGATGAAGGAAGAGATCAATACCCTCGTTCTATGGACACTTCGGATATGGCTGTGAGCTCTTATTCGATGAAGAGTGATGCGAGGTTGGATTCGCTTAGCGACACCGAGGCTCAATTTTCGCTGGCTGTTGATGGAGATCAAACACAGAATCGCAAAAATTCTGTGAGTTCGCTTGAGGAATACAGCAAACATACCCCGGTTAAGAAAGCGAAACACCGAAAGAGTGCAGAATTTGATGATGAAGCGGAAAAAGAAAAACTGTTGACTCTAATTTGAGAATAAATCTGTCTATTTACCTGATTGTTGGCTAAGAGATTCGCTAGATTGATCTCAATGAATTATTATAATATTTTCTCTATGTGAAGTAATTAATAATACATAAGTGCGTCTCTGTGTTAATTTTGCTCAAACTTGCCCGAAAGCAGTCCTGTTCAGCTTGGATTTACATTGCTCTATCGCCCTTCCATGGTAATGAGGAGCGCGATTTCATATTTTCTTTCTAAACACAATTAATCCTCTAATCAAGTGAAGATAGAAAATTAAACGAATTGTTAAGTTTAGAGAGGGCCAACATATGATAATAACCTTACAAAGCCGAGTAAATCTTCTATATACTGTCTGCATTCTGTTAATCTACGTTGGTTATAATACACTAACAAGATTTGAGAAGGAAATAGAGCGCTTAGTTGATTTAATTGGGTAAATATTTGAATATACAATAAATCATAAACGGATTAGTTTCTTTTGACTAATGAGTAATCGGCAGCAATTTTCGGAATATGCATCTCTAAAAGCAACAGACAGGCTAGTCTCCAGACTTTCACCCCGACGAACCTCACCAAGGATGCGAAACTCTCCCTCCATGGCTGAAACCCAAGGAAGGAGCCCCGAGCGCGATTCATCGTTTCAAACACCAGTTATCTCTGATCTCCAGGCCGCGTATGCGAAAGCATTGAATACTATCGATACTTTAAAGGCAGAAAAGGCACATATGAAGGTTTGGATAATGATATCTGTGTATTTGCTCATATCTGAACTAGAATACAATGAGAGTGCTCTTAAGCAAAAGGAATGGAGGTCCTGGCAGTCTTGAAGAAGCTGGTATCAGTCAAACTGTGCAAAAGTATTTTTCTTCTGAGAATTTGTCGTTGAGATGTGCGTGGTAGTCTGTCAAGCTCAAGGTCTCCAACCAACAGAAATTTAGAATCGAAAATCCGAGAGCTGGAGCATGAGAGGGCAGGGTTAAGGAGCCAATTAGATTCAGAAAGAGCAAAATATTCAGCATTGAGGCAAAAATATGACGCAGCCCAAGAGAAACTGTAAGATTGAATACCCCTATGAGCGATAAATCACACGTCTTTCCTTTGCTAGGAGTACATTTGATGATATTAGTGCGCTGAATGTTCAACTACGAGAAGAAATGGCTAGACTATCTTCGGAACTATTCGAAATAAATGTAATGAGATTCCTCAGGACACCGGGCATAATATGATATTTATCTATCTTTTAGAATACAGTACTTCAATTAGAGGTGGAGAAAAAGCCACGAAGCCCACCAATTTTGTATAATAAAGCAGAAATTGAAGAATGCGTGAAGTATGTTGAGTA
>ENA-UOTX01001983-UOTX01001983.1-compost-metagenome-genome-assembly--contig:-NODE-1983-length-11755-cov-11.830194_pt1 | contig 11755 bp, 5 predicted proteins | sample MGYA00238143_ERZ746982 | MGnify/ENA primary metagenome ERZ746982 (study PRJEB28758, sample SAMN06268862) | compost metagenome | isolation source: single cell | place: USA: California, Emeryville, Joint... | reverse complement strand
CAGAGTGTAAGGCATAATTTCGAATGTCTTCGAGAGCTGACATGCGTAGGATCTGCGGATTTCTTTTTGTGGAAATAGGTGATCTAATTGGAGAGTTTATATGATAGCGAGCTACACTCTCTAGTTTTCAATAAATAGCTGAATCTAATAATTCGAATTTATTAATTTTTGGCCAGTTGATAAAAATCCTGTATTCTATTGGTGTGTCAAATAGAGGAGATTGTCTTCGATGTTGTTATCTGAACTAATAGGCGCCAAAATTGTTGTGAAAAGTAATGTTATGCGGAAAATTATAGTTTAATGTTATTAAAGCCCGCAGCATATTATAAATAGAAATACCTGGCAAATATATTCCTTGATACAAGCCGTACATAATATGGGAACCTCCTGCTTCTAAATTATAAAGAATTTGGGTCATTTAAAGCCATCCTATTCAATATGAGCAATATTTTAAGTTGTGTCTCTCGTGCTTCTTTTCTCTTTTGATTCTAGTCTAAGTTAGGTTATCGGGTTTAAATCGCTAGGAAATCTGACGATACAATTCTTATTACATCTTCTAACTTTGACCCTTTTCGGGAAAATGTCTAAAAATAAATCGATACCTAACGAGTTTCTTTGGATGAACGATTACGAGAACGAGCTCAAAAAGAAAAAGAAATCCTACATGCTCGAAGAAGAGGCAGCCAAGCACGACCGTGATGAAGACACTCTCAAGAAAAAACAGAAAATGGACGGTGGTAGACATAAAACCAAAGAAAGCAAGCATGACCAAAAGGAAAAGAAGGGTGAGAGGAAGAGAAGTAGGAAGCTACCCTCCATTGGACATTTGAAATATAAGGACACTCCGAAGGAAATCCTCGCGGTTCGAACGATGACGAAGCCAGGAGTGGTTCTTTTTCGCGTGAGATGGGGGCAAAGACAAAACGGTGACACGCCTACAGAGAGCTACGTCAGCAGCGAGGATTTTATGAAATATAACCCGAGATTTCTGCTGGCGTTTTATCAGTCCAAAATTAAATTCAGAGTCCCAGAGCGAGAAAAAGAAAACCCACCGTCTGAAAAGAAGAGTCAGAATCAAGAGTTAGATGGTGGTTTGTATGAGAACCTCGACGCAAACCAAGTTCATGATGAGATTAAAGAAAAACTAGGGCAAGAGGCGGGAGAGGGAGGGCAAGAGGCCGGAGCAGCAGGGCAAGAGGAGGGAGTAGGAGTGCAAGCAGAGTCGGCGGTGTGTGAGAAGGAGAAGGAGGTCCAGCAGGAGAATCCGAAATATGATGATTACTCAAGCATTACTAGCCCAAAGGAGATTAGTTCAGTGCACCATGCGGAAGAGTTAGAGCGCCAGCAAGAGGGAGATAACGATGAGAACATGGAGATTAGTCCTGAGATGATGGAAGAGCAGCGAGAGGCAGCAGAGAATAACGAATGGCAGAAAAACAGAAGGAATAAGTGCCAGGGTGTAGAGAAAATAGGAAATAAACAGGGAGAGGGTGATGAGAACGAAGATAAGCAGGAAATTGAAGCTGATAACGATCAGGAGCATGAAAGTATCGTACAGGTTCAGGAAATGGAGAATGGGTCAAAGCGAAAGGAATTAGAAGAGGGGATGAATCAGTCTGAAGCAGAACACAGAAGCGATCAAATGGATGAAGAAGAGAATATGAAAGCAGGAAAAGATAATGACACAGAAAGCAGTTTCAAAGGTAAAGTGGACGAGCGGCAACCAGAAACGGAAGAGTTCCATGGCATGGCAGAGGAAAAAAGCCACGGAGACGAGATCCCATCTCCTGCAAGTTTAATCGAGAAAGAAACCGAAGCAAATGGGCCCGAACGAAGTGTTAAGGAGTCATTTCGTAATGAAGGAGAGCATGATGAAGTTGATTCGATTGAAGATGGTCACAGCAAGCCAGCGATTGATAATATCGGTATGACTGCGGAGGAATATGAAGAAGAGAACCAAAAGAAACTCTTGGATAGCGAGGGGAGTGAGGGCGAGGTAATACCCCAGCAGCCAATGCGCCAGCAAGAGAAAGCCGAATTCCAAAAAGAGACGCTAGAAAAAGAGCAGGTCAAGGACAAGGACAAAAGAGGAGAGCCGAAAATTATTCAAAGTGTCGAAGAAGTGGCTGTGTTTGAAGAAAATATTGTGAATGTCAGTGTAAAACCTGCGAACCAAAGTCGCGCCCTTTTAGAAGAACCAAATAACGCTGCTGAACAAGTTATGGATCTATTAAATCTGTCGGGCTCCGTTTTGAATCCTAGTCATAATGAAACATTGGAATAACTGTGTATCATTCAGCAATTTCTATATACCGGACAGGTACTTTGATTATAATGACTATTTATGAGTATGTTCTATAATAATGCGCGTTAAATTTCTGAAATCCAATTAAATTCAAGGAGTTAGGTTTGGATAGCCAGATAAGTATTAATAATCAGAGCGAAAATAAGGATATTCAAAGATCTTCCCCCTTTGAAACTATGTCTATATTCTCTTTCTGTTGGTATTGATTCATTTGGCATTTAAAAAATTTTCATAGCTGTTAGAAGTTTATTCATTTTTAAAACAATCGCGGAAAGTTGGTAATTCTTCACAAAGAATGGCGGATCTCAAGAACAAACGCATTTACTTAGTATTCAGTGTCTTTGGGCTCAATTACTAACTTCGCTATACTAGGAATACTGTCAAAAGAGCAACTCGCGTCCTTTGCAGGAGATATTAGCATTATTCGATCAAAATACAACGAAATGTGAGTTAGTTCGGCAGGAAGAGGACTTCGATAAAACTTTAGATGACAAAGCCATGCTGTCGCTAACCGTAGTGCTTTCGCAGAATTTAACAAATTTCAGAGAGCTTACAATTTCTAATTTCATGCTCAATCACGGCATGCTGACTGTGCTAGCAGCCGGAATCGAAAATAACAAATTTCTTACTAAATTGACTCTGCAAAATGACTTTATTGACGATGTCGGCCTGAGCAAGCTTATTGCTGGTTTAAAAGCCAATACGTCGATCAGTCAGTTGGACATTAGCCAGAACAGGATAAAGGATAAAGGAATGGAGCAATTATGCGCGTTTATGAAGTTCAATGGAAGCAGATTACATCGGTTAATTGCAGCTCAAAACCTGATCGAAACTGATTTTTTCGGAGAGATTCTTGTCAGGTAGCTACTTTTCGAAGCTAGCTAGTATTCACATCTTCATTATTATTTAGAGATCAGCAATTAGAGCATCTGGATCTCTCATACAATAGCTATTCAGCAGAAAGTTTCGAATCGTTGTTTAAAGGTCTCGGAGCAAACGCGAAATTGGAGTCTTTGGATCTGAGAGTAAAAGCGAATCAGGCCATATCATCTTATACCTTGCTAGGGAATGAGCTTAGCTGCGAATATCAACGCAATCGCGCTCAGTGAGCTCTTCAGAAAAAATAAAAAGGTCAAACATTTATGCATTGATATAGACTTCTCTCTTCTCGATGATGATATGGTAATTGCACTGTTGAGTTTGCATTAGAAGCAATTTTGACCCTTTTTCAGATACGCGAGCTGGAAATTTCCCTTCTGAACAATATTTACATGCTGAGCTTGCGATCAATGAAGTATCAGCTTCAGCGTGGAGACGGATTGACGGACGGGCTGTACAAAACGTTGCAAGCTAACCAATGGATTTGCGATAATTTCGAGAGGCTCTGTAATAATCATACAGCTGAATGCGATGTAATATTTACAACAATGAGAGTGAATTTGTAACACATGAACAGGAATCGATTCAAGAAATCGTCAAATATAAACTGGACCTCATGGCACAAACCGCTAATTTTAACAGTTTATCAAGTCAAAGGACATTAGGAGACTTCCTTTCACCAAAAAGTATTTATAATTTCGCTGTAGCCAGCCAGCTCAATGCGAAATTATTAGGTACTACAGGAGCAGAATCCGTCTCACCTGATAGGATGCCGCAATTTAAAGTCAATCATAATTATGATAATGGTAATTAAATTCTCTCTCTCTAAATTTGCTAAGCTAATTTCCATGTCACAGTTAAACCAAAAGTCGAGCTGGAACAAGACGCAAAGGCCCCACTCCATCAAACTGGCGATTTGCTTGCCGGAAAAAGGATTTCTCCTTCAATCGATCACTCGAATAACACCAAGCAGCTGACAGATTATATTGACACAAGAATAAATGAAATTGCGCAGAAAGTGAATCAAAACCAGATTGAAAACTCAAAACGCTTGGATGCACTTGAGCAGAAATTTACAGTCCTGATAGACGCAGTAAGTCATTGCTTGTTTCTTTACATTAAATATGCACTTGTTCGTTAGCTTAGAGGAAACGCTGCTGAGAGTGATCAATCTAATGAGAAGTCCTTTAGCAATATTCTATCTAAATTGCACGCTGGACCCTCTGCTGAAGCCACTAGCAAAATATCATCGGAATTAGAAGGCTTTATGAACGACAGACTCAAATTTGAGAACGAGGCTCAAAATTTCTTCACGGACATTTTCTCGAAACTTGAGGATCTGAGTCAGCTGCTTTCTCAAGCCTATCTTACCGGAAACCTTCAACTCGACCCTTTGAAAGAGAAATCTCAGTTTGTTGAGAGCATTTCAAAGGAGCGAGAGAGACTGGAAGGACTTGTGAGTCAAAAGATCGATCAAATCTTCACTTCGAGACTCAAGGATATGAGTCAAAGCACTCAGCACTTCAACAAAGCATCTATTTCGCAAAATTCTCATATTGTAACACATTTCTCTTTTTATTGACGTCTAAATTCCTCAATTCCAGCGCATTGAAGCTGAAGATCACTTAGAAGCTCAAGAGGATTTAAAACTAACGTTCGGATCGGTGAACCAGGTCGACTTACCTCGAAAAGCGTCGATTTTATCACAGTCCAAGGCTAGACAAGTATTCTAATAAACTCATATAAAATATCCAACGCTAATTTCAAACGGCATTCAGAAAGAAAATTATCAAGAATTTGAGAGCCCTTCAAAATCACTGTATGGCTATCCAATGAGCGTAAAAGAGCTCGCAGTAACGCCGGTTCATAAAGCCTCAGGAAAGCACCAGAGCGCGACTAAGTCAAAGCACACTGAAGGGAAAAAAGGCGGGAAAAGTAGCAGCAACAAAAAGAAATCGACAACGAAAGTCGAATTGCCTGAGAGCATTCAGAAGATAAAGCAGAAAATTCAAACGAAAATAGATAAGTGAGGATTAATCACTCTTTAAACCGTGGCTAATTTGTAACTAGTTATAAGCAAGCTGTAAGCCAATTAGAAAAAGAGCGCGAGCATGGTTTTCTGTCTCAAAGCGGTAATTACTCGTGAAATAGAGTGTTTCTAACCGAAAATTGCTAGACTTACCAAGCAGATCGCGGTCGAACTCCATAGAAACGATAAAGGAAGCCATGGGTTCGACTCCGAGCCCTGAATTAGTGCAGATACTACTGAGAAAAGGTTTCAACTTCGATCGTAAGTAATGTAGCAGTGAAGACACAGACCAAATCGACAGATAGAGATAGACATTTTCCAGATATTCGTATTAAAATGCAATCCACATTAGGGATTTTAAATTCCTTATTCATATTTTAATCCAAATACCCTTGTTAAATTCATTGTGATTATCTGCCAAAAAAGCAACAGTTATATTGAGAATTCTTGCGTTTCTTGTACCCGCATGAATGTGGATAAATGCGAGAGCCTTTAGAAATCGGATCTTGCCTCATTATTGACTTAGATGAATTCTAATAAACCATTCGTGAGAGAAATTTATCAAAAAATTTCGATAATTCCGATAATGGGATTGGGAATTTAATCAAATAGCGCTTTCTGATAATCACCTATTTATATCGCTCCTGAAATTAATCACTCAAATGAATAGCGTTTAAAATTCAATAATTATTTCCACCTGCTGTTCTTTAGATTATTAATCAAAATTATTTGAAAAATTTAACTCATGTTTCTCTCGGCTTTGGACATATTTCCCAATCGAGTTGACCTTAACGTCAAGTCAAATTCCCAATATCAAACGAACACAGGAGCCATACTTACTGTAGTAGTGGCCGCTATTACAATACTTCAATCAATCACAACATTTAGCGCCATCTTTCAATACCAGTCTCCTTCCGTCACAACTCAACGTACTTATAACAGAGCACCAGGGAGCATTGGCTTAAACGATTCAAACTTTGTGTTTGCGCTCAAAGTTAACGATCCAATGTACAATTTATCTCGATCTTATGTCTCTTTCACACTCGAAGTCAAGAGTATCATTCGTCACGCCAATGGAAGTCTTGCAATGGGTGGAAAACAGATCCCTCTGGAGAGATGCAGTAAAGAATATCTGAAAGGGTTTGAAGCTGAGTATGTGGCGTTAGGGTTACAAAACGCCGTTTGTCCGAGCAGCGGCGATTACGACATCAACGGAACCTTCTTATCCGATAATTTTACTTTTATCAGTATTTATGTCAAAACCTGTCAGAACGATACCACTCAACCTGACATAATCTGCCAGCTTATCGAGCAAATTCGTTCAAAAATGTCCGGTAATTTACGAGTCCAGCTTTTCTACTCGGATAACCAGCTCATGCCTTCAAATCATTCGCATCCTTACTCAAGGTTCATCAATGAGATTTATTGGGACACAAATCCTAATTTTTCAATGGTGCAGACAGATGTGATGGTTAACGAACAAGAACTCATCTCGAACGATTTTCTTTGGTGGTCTGGATTTAATGTTAAAACTCAAAGGACATATGGAATTGACCTTGCAGAAATCCGCACGAATTACCAAAAGTTGGTAGTAACGAATCCTGACAAGTTTAACATCATGCAGCTTATGATGAAAAGGAGTAATTATGTCTACACGACGACAAGAGAGTATGAGACTGTATTCTCAGGGTTGTCAGCGATAGGAGGTATATCCAGCTTAGCCATTGGAATATTGGGTGTGATTGCAGCGATGTACTCAAGAAACGCGTACTTGATCAGCATCGCAAACGAGATGTATGAATTTGAGCTTCCTGAGAGTCTTAGTAAAAACAAGAAAAAGCCTTCGAAATCACGATTTTGCTGCTGTTTCCGCAAGAAGAAGCCAAAGACTGAGTTGCCTTTCTCGAATAGTCCTAGCGCAGAAATGAATCCAAAACGTGAAATGGTCGCACAATATTACATCCAGCAGGCAGCTGCGAGAAAGAAAGTGACATTGGCGTATGGATTTTTGGATTTCTTGCGTGGGCTCATCTGCTGCAGAAGAGGAGTGAAAGACAAGATTATCAAGAGAGTCATTGAGACCGTAACCAGAGATACTGATGTGCTAAACTTGATTAAAGGGTCATATGAGAACGAAAGGCTCAAGAAAGTACTCCTTACGAAAGAACAACATAACTTGCTCACCCAGCCATGCTACCCGACTGTTATGACGAGCGATCTATGGGAAAATAACAAAAAATCGAGTGGACGATTACCAAAATCCGTGTCGATGCGAGAAGAGAAAGGGGCTCCAGGTAGGAAAAGAGGACGATTTGAAGAGGCAAAAGCAAAGGCCAAAGAGGAGATACACCCACTATCCCAAAAGGAAAGAGAGTATAGAGAGTTTATGACTCTCTTTAAGAGTTATCAGAAGGTGTTTAGAGAGTCTAAAGATCCCGTTAATTTTAAAATATTGGAGCTTTTGGATGCTAACCTCCACGAAGCTCTTTACGAAATGAGTAAAAATGTCAAAGGCGACTCCATGGATAGCTGCGATGATGATGCAACGCCGACGACGGTGCATAGAACTGTGTTGCTGCATAAGAAGAACCCTATTCAGTACAAATTGGAAGCAGCGACCAAGATAGCGCTGAGACTGCAATCGAGATTTAAAGAGAGGAAAAAGAATTCAATTTCATCGCCAACAGCAGGAGGAGGCTTCTCACCAACAATCGGTGGCCGATCACCATCAGATAGCCAGATATCTATAGGAACGAGATATTTCGGTGGGGAAGAAATAGACTCGGCTCCTGAAATTCCAAGTATGTTTATGCACAGGAATCATCTACAAACGCCAAAACCTGGTGCCAGCAGAATATTAGAGCTCAAGGACTTAACGTTGGAGGAACAGCCAAAGCAGGGTCGAACTCACCCCAATTCGCAGGGACAGGAGACATTTGATTGATCTATGAACGATGGATTTTATATATATAACTAAGAAGATTTTAGCTTCAAATTTCAGAGGGAAAATGTTAAGAAACACCAAATTAACTTACTAAAAAGCCACGTACGGCGCCTTATTAGCTGGGCCTTCATTTGTTTATTGTATCACAAATCCATAAATTTTTGAGGATATTTGCATTTGCAGGATTAGAGATGAGGTGTTTCTTTTCTTAATCATCGATTAACATTTATTTATATTGAAATAATTATGCCTCTAAAATGAAATAAATGTTTACCGCGATAATCCTCTGATTCTATGGGAGGAAGCAGAGCGTAATGGCCACAGGAACGTTTTCGCCTCTCTAAAGCGCTTGATTTAATAACTTCCTCTTTTGAACGCTGCTGTCAGAACGTTCATTAGTTTAATTTGAGATTCCAACAAGAATTCTCTATCTGAGTTGTAAATGTTGGAGAATCAAACTTTTCAAGCTGAAAGAAGATCTCTTGTCATCTCTAATGTCTTCATTTTTCATTTAAATATTCTGACTGCGAGAGAGGTAATGATAGCAATCACAATACTCGATACTCCATAATCCATAAAATCACAGTTTAGACTGAATTCTTAGACACAGGAGGTAAATTCTAACAATGTTGGAGACCTAGATTCCTTTCTTTCAAGTGAACAGTGACATGTAACGCGAAGAATTTATCCCGAATTAGCTTTATTTGATAAATTTAATTAGATCGTTCTATCAGACTCAACTGAAAATGCGTTCGCGATTCCTTCATCTGCGCTATTTTACCACTATTATCTTTCGAAAATGTCGAGAAAAGTATCTTGTTGGTGGATACTGAACAATCAGAGCACCGTTTAAGCAAAAGGAGCCCTAATTGGACTTTCAATCAGTTGGTGATCATGATCAATAAAAACTAGTAGTCGCACACAAATCGGTTCGTTCGCATGTAAAGATAATGCTGCGGGGCCTTAATTGAATGAAAAAAACTTTTTTTCATGCATAAATTTATTTTATGCATAATCTGAGCTACGGCGTTCCCCGAATCATTATTTCAGAATCATTTGGTCTTGAACTGCTTATTTAAGTTATTTAGTTTTTTAGTAGATGAGTTATTTCAGTTATTTAAGTTATTTATTTTCTTGAAGCTTTTATCGAATTTAAAATGCTAAACATGTTTCTTCTTCTCGATCTTTTTCCCAATAAGGTCGAACTTCACGTCAAAAAGTCAGACAAATACCGAACGAGTACCGGCACCGTCGTAACTCTCGTCGTCATCGCTATCGTTCTGCTTCAAGCTGTAACAGTGTTGGATGAGGTCTTCCAGTATCATTCTCCACTAGTTACAAGCACGCGTTCCTACAACCGATTGCCAGGCGATCTGGGTCTGAATTCTTCAAACTTTGTGTTTGCGTTTAAAGTCAATGACCCTTTCTACGATCTGTCTCAATCATACGTCTCTTACGAGCTAATGGGAAGGGCTATCACTCGTTCTCCAAACGGAAGCGTCTCATTCAGCACAACCAAAATTCCTCTAAAAAAATGTGACATCGAATATTTTAATGGATTTGAAGCCGAGTTTGTCGCACTCAAGTTAAATGGTGCTCTCTGCCCTAATACTGACACCTATAATATCTCCGGGAATTTCTTATCAGATTACTTCGCCTTCTTAGAATTCTTTGTCAAGCCTTGCCAGAACAGCACTGATTCGCCCGATGTGATTTGCCAGCCAATTGAAAACATCCGCGATTATATGAATACTTCCTTTAGACTCCAGATGTATTTCACCAACACGCTTCTCACTCCAGGAAATCATTCGACTCCTGTTTCTAGGTATATCGATGAGGTTTATTGGGACATTGCTCCAAATGTGTCTCATGTGAAAACCGACATTATGCTAAATGAACAGGTGGTTCTCTCAGACGATTTTATCTGGTTGGCTGGCTACAACATGAGAAATGAATCAACTTACCAGATAGATTTGGCTGAACTGCGAACAGGGTACACGAAGCTAGTACCTGGGGCGGATCCTGATGACTTTACCATCTTGCAGGGCAATATTAAAAGAAGTAGTTATGTCACCACTACGAAAAGGGAATATTCGACAATTTCGACCGGATTGTCTGCAATCGGAGGTATTTTTAGTTTTATTTTCGGAGTCTTTGGTGTGCTTATTGCCACCTACACGCGAAGAAAGTTTTTGGTCAGCGTCGCAAACGAAATGTATGATTTCCAACTCCCCGAGTACTTGAAACAAAAAAAGAAAAAGAAATCTCAATGCTGCGGCTGCTTGAGGAAAAAGAAAAATAAACCTCAAAGCACTGAAGATTTGAGCAACTCTATGAAATTGAATAGCACAGATTCTTACCATGAGAGATACGAGAGGGTCGCCCAATATTATAAAAAGGAGAATGCCAAGGAGCAAAATAAACTGAGTTTTGGATTTTTGGATTTCTTAGTCAGCATTGTTTCCTGCTGCAGAAGAGAAAAAGACAGATTTGTGCAGAGAGCCGTCGAGACAGTTACAAGAGATATGGATATTTTGCATTTGATACAAAATTCTCACGAAAACGAAAGACTCAAGAATGTGCTGCTTACAACGGAGCAGCAAGATCTGTTTTCTCATGCGTGTCGTCCAGTAATCGTGACAAAGGACTTGTGGAAAAAGCCGGCGCCAATGAACAGAACATTAACGCATTCGCCAATGATAGAGCAAGGTTCACCAGTAAGCAAACAAAGCTCGCCAAAGTATGAAAGCACTCAAGAGGATCCACCAAGTCCAAAGAACAAGGCCGAGAAGAGAGAAAGAGAATATCGGCAATTTCTGGCTCTTTGCAAGAGCTATCAAAAGTTATTCAGAGAGTCGAAGGATCCGACTAATCTTAAAATTTTGGAATTGCTGGATGCGAACTTGCACGAGACTCTTTATGAGATGAATCAAGTATTCAAAGATGTCCGTGTGAGTCGGGCTAGACTCGGCTCTACCGTAAGGCCGGGAAATAAGACTGTGATGATGGTACAGAAGACTAAAATTCATTCGAAATTAGAAGCGGCAAGGAAAATAGCGACGAGCATCCAAAAGAAGTTTAGGGAGAAAAAGAAGAATAAGCTGAAGATTTCGGAGCGAACGACATCTGAGATTCAATTATTCAAACCAGAAGAAAAACAGAATGATGAAAGCCCAATAACAAACCAAGATGTAGGAATCCAACTAACGTCTTCTCCTCAATTTATACAGCAAGATGAGCCATCAGCATCATATGGAGATATACCGGTCGATCAGTTCGAGCTTACCCAGCCCAACGAATTTCCAAAATACAATATTGTGGTTAGTAAAAATAAAAAAGATATTGAGCTGAAGCCTTGGACTTAGTTTATCGTTACTGTTACCTAACATTAATAATCGAGTGAATTCTGAATTGTTTAACTTGATTATTTAAGAGACAGTATTTAAAACCATAAAAATGGTATAATTTTCATGAGGAAAAAGTTGAAGTGAATCTGATAAAATCATATTTTGAATTAATTTATCTTTCAGCAGATTTCATGGCGGTCAGAAAATCATAAATACTGGCATTTTTACATTGAATTTCATGTGATAGGAGA
>ENA-UOTX01001982-UOTX01001982.1-compost-metagenome-genome-assembly--contig:-NODE-1982-length-11756-cov-4.200959_pt1 | contig 11756 bp, 7 predicted proteins | sample MGYA00238143_ERZ746982 | MGnify/ENA primary metagenome ERZ746982 (study PRJEB28758, sample SAMN06268862) | compost metagenome | isolation source: single cell | place: USA: California, Emeryville, Joint... | reverse complement strand
AAAACACCTCACGATATTCGATTTCTAGCGGTAAAATCATGTTCCCTCCACTCATTTTCGGCCTCTACGATGAGAACGGAAATCATATGGTCAGTGATAACCTCACTCGCTTAGAAGTTGCAGCCGTTAGCCAAGACGGAGGTCAGTCCCCAACTATCCTAGCCGGAAGCACATTCCAGGCTTTCATGGGATATTTTATTCTCTATCCGTTAAGCATCGCATTTTCACCAAACAACACGTTTTCACTGTCATTTACTAGCCCGGAAATCATCGCAAGACTTACGAAGGCCAACAGAACAGACCTAAATCAACAGAGCACTACCCATATAGACACCCAATTTTTCTCTCTGCCTTGTCCATTAGGTGAGAAAATTTCCATTCACTCTACTTGTGAGGCTTGCCCTGTGGGATTTTATACCGATACATTGAACTCAGCCAAAGATTGCCTCGTTTGTCCTGCAAGTCAAGCTGTTTGCAATGGGGGAAGCGCAGTTGGCCCTACTAAGAATTACTGGCGAAGTAGCTCGCTTTCTTCGAATTTCTTCAAATGCAAAAACGAAGAAGCCTGTCTCGGCAGCCTGATAGTTGACCCAGATTTATTAGAATCAGCTTATTGTCAAGAACGTTATAACGAAACGTTTTGTTTAACAGGCTGGTGCTCTGAGAAATATGAAGGGCCTCTCTGTACGCAGTGTCAAACGGGATATTCCGTAAGTAATACCCAGCGCGCTACATGCAAAACCTGTTCGAAGGATTGGCAGCTTTATCTCGGCGTCGTCGCTTTCGGGTTGTTCGCTATCGCTGCCATTGTGTTTGCGATCAGAAATGTGACGATTGATGAAGAAACTTACATTGCCAAGAAGAAAAAACAGTTGGAAGATCGCTACAAAAAACTGGTCGCTTTAAAATCGCAGCAGCCAACAGAAAAAAGAATGCAAAAGAGAAGAACAGACGATTTGAGTCCTACAGCACGAGCGCTTTTCGAAGCGGCTGATTTCTCCAAGAAACGGTCCATCACGACATTAAGAAAGATGACGCGGGACAGAGGGCTCACAGAAATGGATCCCGCTAGCCTTTCACACAAGATTCAGCTCGAAGACCAGTCATATGGCCCGCCTCTCTCCAGGGATGAGGAAGCAAAGAAACCGTCGGGAATAGAAATTCGGCGTCAAAATAGCCAAATAGAAACCGAGAGGGATGGTTTGATGGGATTCAAGGTACATACATCGACTCAATATTTGACAGGGCGTCAAGGACAAACTGATCAAGAGAACAGCGAAGTTAATAATGTCGTGGATACGGACATCTACTTAGTGAACTCGCCAGTCAGCAACAACATGATGTCCAGGATGAGATCGTTCACAAGGACCAAAACTATGAATTTTAATATGGTCAACGACTTGATGTCTGCGCGCAATTTATTCAACAACACTCTGGGAACTGAACCTTCGCAGCCCCATAACTTCTTCCAGCAACAATTTGGGTCGATTTCTGAGTTGAGCTCGATAAAAGAAAACGAAAACGCTGATTGCGAGAGTAATTTCGCTGATCCGAACATCCTTACGGCAGGAAAAAAGGTCAATGCAGGGCCTTTCGGGATGACGATCGCTGAAGGAGACGAGGATGATGATATCCTGGCCTCAGATGATAGCGAAATTGATGCAAGGGACAATCATCAGCACGAAGAAGAGATACCAGATCCATCGAAGATGGAATCTATAAGGCCTTTACAGCCATTGAACCTGGATCAGCAATCCCAGCAACCAGCAAGATCAGAGAATGCTCAGTCGGAAGAACGAAAGGGGGAGAGTGAAAAAGAACCGGCTTCATCGCAAGCAGAGAAACCAGAAACGGATTACTTATGTTTTGGAGATAAAAAGTACTCTAAAGACGAAATTCTCGATTACCATGCGAAAAGAATCAACGCGTTTTCAGTGTTCATGAAAATCTTGATTAACAACATACAGATAGTGGCAATCATCGATACATTCCAATTCAAATGGCCTGTTCAACTCGAAGAACTCTTCAATATTCATCTGAACATCAACCTGGCTTTCCTCGAATTCCTGAGCTTAAGTTGCATTCTCAAAGACACTCATATAGCGTCAGAGGGAGGAATTCCTATAGTATTCCTCAAGGTGCTCTTTTATTCATTGCTTCCTATAATGTTGTCGTTGGCCTGCGGAATTATCTGGATTGCGATGTTCATTTATAAGGTAAAACGACTCCGTGCTAGCAGGCAAAAGGCTGTCTCAACTCTGAAATCGCAGTTCATTGTCACGATTACTGTGATTTCCTTCTTCATGCATTCATCCCTAATGCAGACGAGTATTTCTGCCTTGAAGTAAGCTATTACCTCATTAGTTTTCGTTTAATTCTCATGCGCAATTTAGATGTATCAACTTAGGCACAGCTACCAATCCCATGAAGGTGGTAGATCAAGATTTGAATCTCGAATGTTGGGGCCCCGAGCACTTCAAATGGACTCTTGCAATCACGATCCCAAGCCTTCTTTTCTGGGGCGTGCTCGTTCCGCTATTGGCCATGGTCATCTTGATGAGGCACAAAGACAAGTTATTTTCATACAAAATGAAATCAAGATACGGGTGGCTGTACGAAGGCCTCGACTCCTCTAGCTACTGCTGGGAATTCTTCATCGCCTATAGAAAAATCGTCTTGATCATCCTTTCAGTCTTTTTTGTTGATATCGGAGATACTATCGCGGTAAACATTAATTTTACGATTTTCATCTCATTTGTCCTTAAATGCACAGGCACAATCAGTATTAGGAATCCTTATCATAAGCTTTTTCTTCCATCTCTTCCAAAGGCCTTACCGAGCGAAAATCCTCAATAAAATGGAGAAATATTCACTCATTTCCAACGTTGCAATCGCCTATTCTGCAAATTATTTCACTACACGTAACTACTATTTTATCCTTCACTTTTTCAATGATTTTTGGGTCAGCGGGCGTATCAACTCCTGTAAAGATGATCTTTTTCAGTGTGCTGGTGCTCAGTATAGCCTGGTTCTTCGGTTACTGGCTTTATCACTTTATCCGAGAACAAAGCAGACAGCTGCTCAAAGTCAGATGGATTGAGGTTTGCTTTGGAAAGTGCTTGCGTAGAATCGCAGGAAAATCGTCCCTTCAAACGAAGGATTCGCAGTTCGCTGGAAGTCATACAGCGAGCTATGGCCCGAAGACAACATACGCTGACTCATTCTCAGATTCATTCTTCGCGAATTTAATGAAAAGAGCCGCGGGAAGCAGAAAAGTCTCATTGCGACCTGCAAAAAGCGAGCAAGCTGAGAGCGCTACACAAAATATCGATCAAAGCCCCATTATTCGAGAAACACCGTTTAATGAAGTTGCTTTTAACGAGGCATTGGGTCAAAAAATGTTCCATCGAACGAAGCCAAAGTTCGGAACCTCATCACCGCATCAAGAGAATAATAGTTCTGGTGGAGACCCTGCTGCCTCCGAGCAAAAGCTGAAAAATACTGATGTTTCACCAAAGTCAGAGCATAGAAGGTCGGAAAATTTTCAACATCTGCGAATCGACCTTGGGACGTACAATTGTGATAGTACACCAAGAGAAAGTGAAATTAGGAATCTGTTGACTTGGAAGCTTGAGAATCAAAGCTCGAAATTTACTTCTGAAAGGCAAGGTTCATGGTCTGGAGGAGAGAGAATTATGGTTGAAGTTAACAGTAATCCGCACAGGGCGGGTGAGCCCGCAATACAGGAGATAATCGAGGAGTATTTGTCGAGATCATTGCAAGACAATGTGGAAAATTCAAAGGAAAACTCCTCGTAGTTTCATTTTTTTTTTTTCAGTGCGTTAGTTGTGATATTTGCGTATTTACTTTATATATTATTCAATTTGATGAAAAAATTGTCATGTCTGAAATTTCTGAGTTTCTTAGTTCTCTTACATGTTGAACGTAATTATTACGAAGTTCTTAAATTTTCATTTCTGGTTGCTTACATGTTCGTTGAAATTAATATCAAAACAAAAATCAGAGTACAGCGGGCCTGATTTCGACTTTTTGTAATTCTTTAGAGGTCCTCAGAAGAAATTTTTTTGGGTAGAGTTTTCTTTTCAGAAGCAAATTGTTTTTGTTTGGTTGAGCATTCATTTTTGGCAGTTCAACTGGAAAATAGAAGAAAATGAGTAAAATGTGTTCAAGGTACTCTCAGTCAAATTAGTATCAAAGCGATGGATTACCATGAATTGTCTTCAAGATAAGTTCCCTTACACAAGTTTACATTCATTACAACAATTTTCCTCTTTCTTAGTGGTGCTTTTATCTTTCAATATCATGAATATTTTATGAGTTTTGACCGAGAGCTTCTGTGGGAAGTTTCTCTGTAATATAAGCCAGCTATTTGAATATATCTTTATAAAGTCTCCTTTCACATGTTTCTCCCGATAAAAGATTAAACAAACCTTAGACCTACTTCCTTATGTAACTTTCAGTATTTATTTAATTTTAAAAGTGACTATTGAACTGTCCTAAAACTATAAAACCCTTGAATTAAACTGCAACTGAGAAAATTATTGCGAACACAAAGCATATAAAAACAATGGACAGCCAGCACTTCGAAGTCTTTGGGAAAAAGGTTGCTATGTTTTATCATCCTCTTTTCCGCAAAACCATAGAGGCTTGGTCTTCAGCCTTCGCTCCGAGCTCCAAGCACATCAACATGATCATTTTCATCGAACTCAATGTCAGAATCCAAAAAGCCATGATATATCCGGCCGATACGGTCCACTCGATGAACTCAGCACTTACCGACTGGTACCAAAAGCTAGAAGATATTTCTCTTCGAGAAAAAAAGCCCTCAGCGACCCTCAAAACGCAGACTAAATTTTCTTTACCTGATGTATCTGCACTATTCAGCTCGATCTCATTCGAACCGTGCCAAACACAAGAGCAGTACAACAATTTTTTCAAGGAACGCTCACAGCATTTAGCCATGAAATATGCAAACACCTTCCTCTCTTTGACAGGGCTATCGAAATTTGTTTTCGACTTATGCCTTTCCTGGTGCGATACGCTCGATATTGAGCTGTTTGTATATTTTTTAAATGGACTCTTCCTGCATATCACCAAAGGAGAAACGCTGAAAACGTCCTCTCTGAGGAGCATCGACGAGATTGATCTTTTTATTGAACCATTTTTCAATTTTTTCAAAATGCAAAAGAGCCACTATCAGCGCTACGTGAAGAACACGCTGAATTCATTTCAGCCGTGGTGCGAATGGAACTATTTTCGGATCAAAGAGATCAAAGGGAAACTCCTCGAAAATTTTTTGCAGGCCTTCCCAGCGAACGAAAAGCAACGAATTCTTGACATCGAGCAGATATTTGATGAAGCTCACGCTTTGATCCCTGAGAATTTAAAAGTATTTGACATACAAACTCTCTTGCAGTTTCATGCCGACGATTTTTGGGGAACCAAGAGCAATGGTGCTTCTACAGAGAAGGAAATCATCAAAAAAGAAGCAATCGCAATCAACAGCAATAGAAAGCCTGTAAGTAGCAGTTATAACCGCTCTCAGCGTAAGGAACCGGAGAAGATATCCATGCCGATTATTGGCAAGTCGCTGCAGAAGTTTTTAGGTGGAGAGGGACAAACTCAAGTTGTAAAAACGATTGAATCAGTGAATTTCTTTATGGAAGGCGGAGGACCGCTGCAGGACCCTGGTAACGAAGCAATTCAGGTAGGTCTTTATCCGATCTGGGAAAGCGAGTTTTCGGATTGTAACTCGATGATTAGTTTCCGTGACTATAATCAATCCTTTGGAAATGTGGGCTCAAAGGGGTTTATTCTAGACGAATTGAAGCCTAAAGAGGTATTTTCTGACAAACCAAGCATGTCGCAGAAAGAGGAACACCTCATTACCATAGTAGATAATCCTAAAATCTTTGGAGAGAGGTCGAAGACACCTACACTTTTTAGCCAGAAAACCGGCGATGAAAACGGCACAATGGGGCCTTCAAAGCATCAAAGGAGTTATAAAAAACTTGTTGCTCATCTCCCGACTAGCGAAGACGAGGCTAGTAAACTGAATGACCCGAGAATCCAAATGAACAGATCGCTAACGGAAAAAATGAGAGTGAAGCCCGAGGTTAAGCGCGGGGGATACGCTTTTACAAAAAGGAAGCAAAATTTTGTGCCTCTGACGAACATAGGGATCGGTCCGATCTTTACTGAGATAAACGCGAAATTTGGCATGGAAAAATCTCTTTCCACTCAATCCTTAGCTGATCACGTCAAACCTCAAGGGTCTAAGTTTATTCAAAGGCCAGTAAAACCGCGACAGGCTCCTAGCAAGTCGAGGGAAGGAAGAGAGAGCAGCCAAACGATCCAAAGGAAGATTAGTAGCAAAAAGCTCGTAAAAGCTCAATTATTTAATCATGACGAGCTGTCGAGTACTAATTATGATAGCGGTTTTCCGTTGGAGAGTTCGAATGGTACAACAAGCGTAGGAAGAGCGATGGTGAGGTTAAATCAGTTATTTGCTGAAGAAAAAAGAGCGGATGCTTCGAAACTGCCCAAGTTAAAAGTGAATGCAAGGAATAACAAACCTTTTCAGATAATGCCAATAAAATTTGATCAGATAGAAGCGGTCGGGGAGTAAAATTCAAGGGTTTTTCTTCGTCAATAGGAGCCAGGTGAAATTTATTCAAAATATTCAGGAATTTTTATGAATTTGTACTTTTTCAACCTGCTTGGTCAGCGGAGGTTCAAGATTATAGATACTGAGTAAGAAAAATAATATAATTATTATATACTTCAATGCTGCTGCTGACGATCACCATTTATTTCGTATAATGTTTTATCATAATCTATGTTTGTGAAAAGTATTAACCATTCAAAAGTGAAGAGTAAGGAATATTTTTTAAGCAAGAGGAACACTTATTTTAGAAATCTGTTCAAGGGGAATTCGTTTAGGATTAGAGATAAGATTTTTCGAAGCTTAACCCAATGTTGAAGAAGAAGGGATGATAAGACTTTTTATTGGTTTTTCTGGATACCGACTTTATCTTGAATTCAATTTTGAGAGAGGACTAAAAATAAAATTTTGCATGATTTTCCTATTAGTCCGATAGTTTATAAAGGGAAAAAATGAAGTTCCAAAGAAATTCAGAAAAGAATGGAGCTGAATTACTTCAAAGACATCAGAATTAAATTTTGGAGAATCAGATAAACATCTGTACCTAGCAAATACAGCTTATATGTATACATCATCTATCCGATAAAATTCTTCAGCTTTGGGGATTTCTTTAGTCACCTCCTCCTGATCCAACAACAAAAAAGTAAATTGTGGACTCGTTTTGAATATTATAGTCGAAAAGAGCTCTTCCTTTCTCTAGCTCAGTTCCCATGAAAATTAACCTTTGATTTCTTATTGGAATCCCTTCGTTTTCTCGAATCAATTGTTTGATATAATCTATTGAGTCCGAAGTTTCTATTTCAAGGGAACTATTTCCCGTTACTTTCTTGAGATTGATCAGCATTTTCCTTCCTCCTCCTTTCAATCTCAAGCCAACCTGAATCATGCATTCCTTCTGAATCTTGTAATCTGCAAGTGGAGCTATGCCGTCTTCGAGTTGCTTTCCTGCGAATATCAGACTTTGGTCATTAGAAGGGATTCCTTCCCGGTCTTGGATCTTAATTTTCAGGTTATCAACAGAATCCGTCCGCCGTACTAACCTCAAGAGGGAGGGTCCTGCGTGAAGGCGTTTGAACAAATATTTACATCATTTCAACGATAATTTATTTTATTTAGTGCTCGAAGAGCGAATACATTTAATTCGAATGATTCCGATTTAATTGATGCAAATGAAATAGGATAACTACAAAACAAAAAAATCATTGTTGTCTCGTCATGCTAATTATCACACGTGAAGAGTAGAATCGGGGTCTGGTCTGTATTCATTAAGTATCAACAGATTATGAAAACATTGAAATAATTGTGTGCAAAGTGGTGAGAGATCTGATGATAACGTTATTAGATGATGACCATTGGAATGGAGCACGAAATTATAAAGAAATATCATAGATAATTGAAGAAACCTCTAGAGGCATAGCGCCTCAAGACGAGAAACAATGAATATCTACGAAATGTTCTTTATAGATTGAGCCCTTCTATCATCAAGTCGTTCTCCGAAAAAGTGAAGCTTTCTTGCCCTCAAATGAATTGAAGATATCAAATTGTAAGAGTAGGAGTCTCTCTTCTCTAAAATAAAGGAGTCACCGAAAATTTACATGTCTCCTCTCAATCTTAGGACATTAAGAATCACTGATTCATTTTTAATGTTGTAGTCAAAAAGAGCTCTCTCCCATTTTCGAGTAGAGTTCCTTCAAAAATAAGTCTTTGCCGATCGAGTGGGATTCCCTCTCTGTCCTGGATTTGATACTTAATACCGTCAAAGGAATCAGAGGGTTCGGCATCAAGCGTGATTGTTTTTGACCTAATTGAAATTTTGATGAAGATCTGCATTTTCCCTTCTTTGAGCGTTTATTATTTTTGTTGTTTGTGATAGTTTTATTTAATTCTCTTTATTTTGGAATTTAATTTAATTTTCGCTAATCCTTGAATTCTTGTAAACTCGAGGCTGTCAGAATGACGGATTTAATTCTACACTAATTTCTATTAGAAAAAAACTGATGACACGATGAGGCGATCATTGAGTACTGAACTTGTTGACAAATTCATTTAGTTTTTCGATGATGATAAAACTAATTCTGAGTCCAGCGGATCAATTGCTACTGTTCAAACGCGTTTTTAGTTTTGGTCTGCTTAAGCTGAAACTCTCATCAACAGTAGGAATATTGAGCAGCGACAAGAGGAAATTGTTTTGATTTTATCTACTTTACATACTGGTGTATCACTATCTCTCATTGATAATTTCATTGTCTATGAATTAATGGTAGGTCTCGATTAGCAAACATTCAAAAAGCTGAAAACTAATGTCATTGTTGTGCCTTTACTTGGATTTGTTTGCATGGCTCATGAAATTCTGGTATGCTAAAGCGAGAATATAAATGATTTTTCAGAAAAGGAGAAAATAGTGCTATTGCATATGCGATCAAGTTTTTAAAGGCAATTAGTGTATTTACTTTGATAAATACTTGAATTAAATATACTTTAATATTGCATCCTCATGATTTACTCGAATTTACGGCCATCAAAGGAATTTCGAAGTATTTTGGAAGGAACTTATAAACACTTATTCAATTAGTTCATAGATCACTGATTAAACACAACATTGAACAAATTATGTAAGGTCTATCATAATAAAACCTTGATCCATATCACATATTTTAGTAGAAGATAGTAATTTCATTATTGTCAGTGCTCGATATTTCCATTCAATATCTGAAGATAAAGATATTTAAAGTTCAAAAGCTAGATATTAATTAATAAATTTTCATAAATGTCAAAAACTTCCTGGATTTGTCAGCAAGAGCTTTGTTCTCACCTCACAAGCTCCTGACTCATCTTGAACTCCAGAACTTAATTGAAAAAGGTTGACTGAGTACGAAAAAGACTCTTCTTCCTGAAGGAGTTTGAAAGGAATGTTTTCAGCAAGACATGGTATGAAAATTATCGAAGTAAAGGGGATGATTCTTGTAATTAATAAATATTTATTTCATTCGATAATAGGTTATCGGTAGAGCAACTTACTTTGAAAATACGTTAGTATTAAAGATCAAATATGTCATGAAGATCATTGGGTTCGTCTGATTAAAAATAAGTTCCTTATTTTGAATTAATGAGAACTAACTAAACAGAAAGCTATAAAAATTATTGTATCAGTAGTGATTGTCATATGATAGCGGGATTACTAAATAAAGAGATTTGACGAGGATTTAAGCTTTGATAAATATGTGATTTAGCCCTCACGAGAGCGAAGCAAAAGTCCACTATCACAAATCTTTCAATTCTTTCAATCAATAAAAAATGTCTATAAGAAAATTCAAGAAATACATGTTGTCTAGCAATCTCTCCTGGAGACGAAGTCATTCGAATTTTCACATCATATTCCAATTTAACTCCACCTCAGAAAAGGCATTTTTTGGAATACAAGCAGTTTAAGAGCAATAATAATATTACTGCTCTCATAATTTTACACCGAATTTACACAATTATTGAATAGATAAATGCTACAAATACTTTCATAACGACTGGGATTCAAAATTGGATTAAGCTACCTGATCTTTATATATATTGTCTCTCATTCCCTGCAAATAATAATCCAATATTATTATTTGAGGCTACTATTATGATGACTACTAATATTTGCGTTAGAACAAAATCTCAATAAAGATATAATAGCTTACAAACTTAGTTTCTTTGTAACAACTGAAGAAATATTGTTCGGTCCATCCCATTCGAATCTATTGACATCATCGTCATCATTATCATTGTCTAATATGTTAATTTAAATAGTTAGAATTCCGTCAAATCACTTTTAGGTCATACTCTCACTTGCAGAATAGTCAGAATGACCTCCATCACTTCCTTTCACTGTCCTCGAGCGCGGAATGCTGAATTTCTCTAGGTCATCCCCTAGATGATGAGTATTTCGTCCGATAATAATACTCGATTTTTGTTTTTTTACTCGCTCCTTCGGAGGCGCCGACCCAAACCCTACTGAGCTAAGCAAATAAGTGCTTTGTTTCGGCAATACAATCTCTCCAAATCTCATATACACCGCGTTTTGAACTCTCTGATTCAACGAACTCTTTGGATCGATTTCAATCGGAATCTCCTCATCACTACTATCGTGTGTGTTGCTCGCAATCTGATTGTATGACGCCGCAATGATTCTACCCTTGCTTGACTTTACTATAAACGGCCCTTCAAATTTGATATCATTATAATATTTCTCTTTAGAATTCATGTTCTGAGTGTCCACAGCGTTCCCCATTTTATTTTCCAAATCCTTCTTCGCTTTATCCCACTTATCAGGCATTGCTAGAGTATGCTGTGCTTCTTCATAATCGGCTTTAGATGCCTTACTTTGAATACTGCGGGTATCAGAAGTTTGATACTTAACCCATGAATAGCAATAGTCAAAATCGAATCCTTTTTCTATAAACAGCGTTTTAAATATGGCTCTGAGGTACTTATAATTCGGCGTTTCTTGAAACCCGAGCTTTTTGACGGTAGCCATATAAATAACAAATTCTTTAGGGAGATCTCGACAAAGCGTTTCGATCGAGAGATTAAGTTTCATATCAGCAATGAGCTTGTACTTTTCCTGCTTTGTCCCTCCTTTCGCGCTCTGCCAAGGCAACCTTCCATTCATGAAATAGATTAGCATGTACCCAATAGATTCGAGATCATCTCTCCGACTGAGCTCATATCCCATATGCGCGTTTATACTTGCATAGCGAGCAGTTCCTACAAGTCCTCTATTCACATCAAAATTGATATGACGGTCTAAAGGGTCTTTATAAGGCACAGAAAGCCCAAAGTCGATCAAATAAATATTTTTTTCTGTCGCTCCTCTCCCTATTAAGAAATTATCTGGCTTGATATCTCGATGAACATATCCGTGCTTGTGCAGAGCCTCTATTCGTGTTAGGATGAGGTCAGCCAGCATCAGCGTCGTCTTCAGATTGAATTTTCCTCTGCATTCCTTAAGTAAAGTGCCCAGATTTGGTCCTAATAGGGTCATGACGAGGTATTGATAATTCTCTTCTTTGCCATATGCGATTAGATGAGGAAAGCC
>ENA-UOTX01001980-UOTX01001980.1-compost-metagenome-genome-assembly--contig:-NODE-1980-length-11765-cov-5.314596_pt1 | contig 11765 bp, 7 predicted proteins | sample MGYA00238143_ERZ746982 | MGnify/ENA primary metagenome ERZ746982 (study PRJEB28758, sample SAMN06268862) | compost metagenome | isolation source: single cell | place: USA: California, Emeryville, Joint... | reverse complement strand
TACTTTGATCTGAAGGCGAAGGGGATTTCTTAGGCCGGATGAAACACAGAAGCTTGTACCCATCCATTTTTTGCACACCATGTTCTTCAAGAGTCTTGTTGTTATCTAAATATTCACCTGGTTTTGAGGTTAAATTCTGGAAATAGCAGCCTAAGTCAGATCCAGTTTTGAATTTCTCTTCAAAAACTTCTGCTATATCTGACAGTACAGTGTTCCCTCCTTCTTCAAGGTCCAATCTGACTACAAGATCTTCTTTTTCTGGAAATATGACATTTATTTCGGTATTCATTGTTACGTTTATTCTCAAATTAAAAAGCAAAATTGAGGTTCGAGTTCATGAGAGAAATTTTATCAAGTATTAGTGATGGGCCTAGAATTCTGGAAAATCAAAAGGTAAATTTATTTTTCATTCTCTTTTAAACGGCTTTAGAACGGAATGAGCCCTCTTCAGATACTTTCAGATAGAATCTAAGGACTAAAGTCACGTGGCTAATGTTAATGACTCTTTAATATGCAACATTGTCATCAATTTCAAAAGAAACTCGCCCCATTTTCTATGTTGCTTTCACATATGCTCCACAGGAATGATGATTTACTTTATTGGTTATGAAGGCTTTCGAAGGGAGGAGTTATGACACCAATATCGAGGTTCATTTCCATGATAATAAGAGCAATTATTTCAGAGAATTTAGAGCAGTAACTCAAACAAAGATATACTCCTTATTGCATAATTTTCAACCCAAAAAGGGAAAGAATTGGATTGTTCGTGCACGAAGAAAACCTCAGTTTCCGTTGCACCTTAAGAATTTTCATAAAACCATCGTCAACATAGTAATTTTACATTGAGAGCGATTTTTTCCGAGCGCTTATGTTCAATTTTCAATTAATAAATTTTCATCCCCATGAAATCGAGCCTAAAGAACATACCTTGATTGAAAACTATGATAGTAGAACTAATAAGCGAACAACCAAGAATACTGAATTTCTCCCAAAGATCAGAAGCATCATATCATCTCCCTGTCTTATATTGATAGAAGAATCGAAATCTCTCAGATAGAGCCTGGGTGACCGATTTGGAATTGGAAGAAATCTTAAACCTCGAAAATTTTTTCTTAGAATATATTTTTCAAGTGGTCAGATTTGCTATTTTTCAATTTACAATAGAAAATCATCAAATATTGGCAACAAAGTTAACGTTTTATTAGAAATGTAAATCAGGCTAGTCTTCCTATCTCTCATTCAGACTTAGGTGGTTCCTCATCCTTCTTAAGCCAACTGATCATTTTCTTTGCTGCATACCCTCTAGCCCAAATCGAAATCGGAGAAAACATCTTGGTTAGCTCCAATGCAATCACATGGGACAGAGCGCCGGGAACATACGTCTCATGTCCTAGAGAATTCAACACATCTCTTGTGCATTCATCAGGATCAGCTGCCATCGTCTCAAGGGTGGCAACCTTGGACAGATGCTTTGGATCAAGTTGCTCCTTCTGTCTGTTTCCGATATTCGTTCGAGTAAACCCAGCCACATGGAGCAAAACATCGATTTTGCCCGAGTTTTCTGGCTGAAGACTCTTCGTAAAGTGATTTATATAAGATTTCGTCCCGGAGTACACCTGCATATAAGGGAACGGTACCTCGCCGTTTTCTGATCCAACGTTGATAATCGCTGACTTTCCCTCTCGTTTTAAGAATCTGCGCTCAAAAGCGTGGCTTAAGAATGTCACGGGAAAGACATTTGTAACTAAAAGGTCATTAATCTCCTTTGGCTCAAGATCGACAAAAGATTGGACCGCTGAGATACCCACGTTGTTAACAAGGATACTCACGTCAAGGTCTTTAGTTTCCTCGTCGATTTGTTGCAAAGAAGTATAATCGACAGAATTAAGAAAATCGTATTTGACCGTTTGGACGAGCACTCCATATTCGCACTCCATTTCTGCCTTCATGCAGTCGAGTTTTTCTTGGTTGCGTCCAACCAAAACGATGTTTAAGCCTCTTTTCGCTAGGGTTCGAGCATACGATTTTCCGATGCCTTCAGTTGCGCCAGTCACGAGAGCGTAACTTCCTTCGCCATATCGATCTTTCAGGTCGTAAGGCTTGCGGTAGTTTCTTGCGTAAATCTCGTGCCCGATCTGATACAAGTAAGTTGAGACTTGGAAGGCACCGACCGCGAAGATACACCGCTTGAGAGCTTTCATGTAATGTGATCAATTATTATCTGAAATCAGATATCTGAGTTCGAATCTTATGAACCGAGCATAAATTTTAAAAATCTAATTTGATGATAGAGAAACTGTCTCTCTTTTTCGATGGAAAGTACGAAGATTCAGTGCATTCATATGGAAAAGAGAATGCAATCTGAGAGTTAAAGAAAGGTATTTCAATAATATGCAATGAATTATTGATTTTTCTAATTATGCAGTTAAAATATTCTCAATGACCACAATATAGATTTCATGCGTGTTAGCCGTAAGTGGTGATTACTAGTGTAGTAGTGAATCATAATAGTAGTCATTGAGAGTTATAAATCACCAATGGCGTTTAGAGAACGTAGTAAATGCATATTAAGATTTTCAGCTAATTATTAATTTCCGTAGAGGTTGGTGTTCAGGAAACAAACTGAATTGAAGTATCCTAACAAAACGAATAAATAGGTCGATAAACGATGGTATTTGTTACCTGTAGACGATTTCTCTGTGCAGTAGATTGTCTTACAGGACGAAAAATCTGTCAAGACAAGTTTATCTGAAACAGATGCCAAAACTTCACCGCATGGACTCCACCTGACGGAATTTACGGTATCTAATGCATTAGCAATTAGAAGGCAAACAAAACCAAATAGTTCACATTCATGTAGGTCAACCAGGTTTCTCGCAGGTTTCATCGTGCGGATATCGTGGACCTTGACGGTTTTATCTTCGGAGCAAGAAGCAATAAGGTTCCCGTTTGGATGCCAATCAATCCAACGCATCGCTGAAATCAGTCGATCTTAAAAATAGGAATAAAAGTTTCACAGTTACCTTTCTGATGTGGGGCCGAAACAGCAATAGTTGATTGCTTTTCAACATCAACCATTTCGAGTTTGACGAAATCATAGGCAAGAGAGATCAATGGGAATACAGGATTCCATCTGAGTTTATTCTTTGTATACCCTTTAGCAAATTTAGCTATGCTTGGGAAATAATTTGTTACAGACAGAGCCTCTTTTGCCTAGTTTTAAGTGGAATAGAAATTTATTCGTGTTTATTTCAGAAAGCAGAAGCACGCCGTCCCAGTCTACCGTTGCTATCAAGTCACCTTCAGGATTGAAATCTAATGAAGTAATGCTGTCTACAAATAAAGATAAGTGCGTCAAGTCATGGGGGAGACTACTTCGATGCGCTGGAGGCCAAATCGCTTTTTTGATTATCTGCAGAGAGTCCAGGTCGATTAAATGGTAAGCGATGGAGTCAGAGACGGTAAAAAGCGCCACTCGATTGGTTTTTTCGTTCCGAGCGATATCCAACAAATCTAAGAAATTCGTATAAAAGCCTCGTGATCAAAAGCACTTTTTCAAGTAGATACCTCCCTGAGTCTCTCCAAAGCAAAAGACGTTCTTCATATTTTTGGAGAGATCGAAAATATCGAAATTCGAGGTAAAATAGCCGTCAATGGAGGTAATAATGTATGGAGTGCCAGTAAGCTGCTCTGCTAAAGCGTATCCGTAGCCTAATAAACAAAAAACTACCGTTAATAGACGTCATATGAAGTTTGTCCACTGCCAATTGCCATATGCGTTCCAGGGACCGTGTTAGAGTCCAAAGTTAAATTAATTCCGTGCTTGTAAATCTTACAATCACTGCTGCTTGTGATCAAAACGAACTCTGGTTTGTCTTTGTTCATCAAAGGATGATCTTCCGCGGATTGAAAAAAATTTAAAAAATCTTACTACTCAAATACTGTTCCAAAGAAATGTTCGAAAAAATTTTTGGAATAAGAGAGCAAATCAAATATCATTTGCTGATATGGCCTCGATTTATGCACAATCACCGATAGACTGGATATCATATTGCATGAACGCAATTCTCAGTATCGTGAGATTGCCTGGTGAAAGAGTGAGACTTTATTGCGAGAATTGTATTTATTCTTACATTGCTAAAAAAGTTTTTTCTTGTTGTGGTTAATTTTGAATACACTGGTAAGAAGGGGCTGTGTTGGATATAAAATCTGAATGAGAGCAATCCTTCTGGAAAAGATGACTTAGAAATTCCCAAAGAAATAATGTGATATCAACAATCAAGGTATAATATCGGAGATAGCGTTGAGAGAATGAAAACAAAAGCCTTGTGGACAAATAATTCCTTATGAATAGCACAGTCTTCTATCAAAGCAGAATGCGAATGAAGGCAAGAGTTAGTTAGTTCATCAAAATGAAAGATAGTCGGTCTACTGGACTGAGTCAGCTTGATTATTCTACAAAAAGGAACTTTGAAATTTAACATTGTTTGTTTATGAAGTTTACTTCACATTGGAAATACAACAAAAAAAAGAGATCTAAATCAACAATAAAAAGTTTTGAAGTTGTAGTTGACTGTTGTTATCAAAGTATATAAAAAAACATAAATTCATACCACGAAAAAAAATTCGGTGCACTTAACATTTACTTTAGACATAGCATTAATTTTATTTACTACCCATGACTGGAAAATATGAACAAGAGTAGGCCTTCACTAACGAATTAAAGCATTATAGGCATTACGATTGGATCCCAGTTTCCTGGAACCCATTTTAACACTTATAAGCGGAAATTAATTACTTTATTTCTTTCAATAACTTCGCAATCTCATGCTTCTGAAGTGTTGTGCCATTATACCACGCGCTCTTTTTAATCTCTGGAATTGTAAGTCTCTTGGATGGATTCGGATCAAACATCTTCGTCATCAGCGTCTTAAAGTCTTTATTCGGCATTCTCGTCACTCCTTTCGACCTGGCGATCTCTTCGTGCTTCGTCCAAAACACATGCGCCTTTCCTCTGTATATGAGACTATACAATCCATCTTCCGGCGTGGCTTTCATGAACGGCATATGTCCTACAACCATCGCAAAGACTACAATTGCAGTCGCAAACAGATCAGCCGCTGGCCCTTCATAGGGCAGATTGAGGTGTTCTTCGGGTGGGAAATACTTGGATGTTCCTATAGGAGTTCTGAAGCTCCTCGAGGCGGAAAACTTGCTGGCGCAGCCAAAGTCCGAGAGCTTAATGCAGTAATCGGCATCAAGCATGATATTCTCAGGCTTTATATCTCGATGAGTGATGAAGTTTTTATGTAGGTACTCTAACACAGAGATCAATTGATGGAAGTAGGTCCTAGCGAGTCGCTCAGGAAAAACGCCAATTTTTTGGATGAGGAGGAGAATGTCGCCTCCTTTGGCATAGTCGATGACGAAGGAAGTTACCAGGTTGTTTCGTCCTTCTTGATCATAGTGTGTGGCGTTGTCATAGTATTCTTGGAATTTCAATACGTGCTCGTGTCGAAGCATCATTTGGATGTACATTTCGTTCTTGACGGCCGGAAGCGAGCGAGGATCTAATTTTTTGAAGACTTTTACTGCGGCGTATCGTTCGGTCTCAGGGTCAAAGCCGAGGTAAACCGTCGAAGTGGCTCCTGTGCCGAGTATTTTAAGCAGAGTCCATTTTCCGAACTGAACCGGCTTGAAGTCGTTTTTGCACTGGGAAGAAGTACTCATGAGATTGATAAATGATTACTATAGGCGCTTGCGCGTAGAAAGATTTATAAAAGAACAATAACTGATCTTCAGTGCGCTGTGTGCAGGAGAATAGTCTGGTTTATTGAGATTGCGTTTACTGATGCAAGCTTGGAACGAGGTACTGTATGAATGAATCAACCACGCCTACTATCGAATTTTATTTTCTGATATTCAGTGAAATAGATATTTTAAAAGAATATTCTGCTCAGATTGAAAATTTGAAAATTCGAAATTAAAAATTTTACCGGAAGAACTTCAGGCTCTTAGAGGAATTACTGTGAAAAACTGGTTCATATGAAGCTATCAATCCGAGTGTGAGTAGTATTGTGATATCGAGCCTTAACATTTGGTATCTCATCCTTAAGATATGTATACAAGCGAGTTAGATTGAATGGAGTCTTTCTAATCGAAGAGTTCGAATTTAATATCTAGAGAGGCTGTCTTTCCATTTCAGAGAGAATAAATTTTTTTGTAAGTAAGGAATGTACGAAAGACTATCCAAAGGTCCGTTATAAAAACGTTTATTGTTCCAATTCTGATGGAAATTGCACATGGATCAATTTCGAACAGCTCTTAAGATTCTCTCGCTCAGTAAGTGGTTCTCAAAGGAACCTTGAATTCTTGTTGATATGCTGATAGTTTTCTTCTGATAGTCTGAATTAAGAAGCAGTATTTATAAACGGTCACGTAACCACAGATCGATTTTTCTGGATCCGCTATATCAGTATGTTAGAGAGAGAGAAGAGTTCATCGACGAACTCGTGTGCACCGAAAACCAATTCTCCTTGAAATACAGGAAAACCTAACAAACCAAGATAATAGCAATTAAGCAAGTGAATCATTATCTGATGAATTCAAATGTTTAAGTTAATTTTCTATAATTAGCGAAATTCGATGTTTTGGTAATAACTTTCATGAAAAGTAAAAGAATTTTTATGAGATTAGCGAAAAGGAGGCCTAACTGAGGTGAACTCGAGGGAAAGAGGGCTGCTTCAGATAATGGCTTAGGATCGGTTCTTCGCTCCAACGAAATTAAAATTCATTTTTATAAATTAACTCACCAGCAGTGATTTGGTACATGCTATTTGTAGAGCCGAGTTAATTCCTCTTATATAAACGCATATTCAAAAAAGCCCCATGGAAAGTGAAAATTTCAATTTAGCCCTCGAAGGAGCTCACACAAGACCACTACACAAGAGACGTTCATCTCTAGATCACGTGACAGCCGAAGATATCATTCAAGAGACGCCTATCGAGGAGAGCAAAAGTAACACTGAGCAGCAGAACAGCTCATTCGCGAGAAGAAGAGCCCATAGGATGACCTGGCCCATAGCAAAACTCACCATACGAACGGAACCAAGGTGGAAGAAGGGAATTGCGCTGACTCATGACCTCTTCAACGGTCTGAGGTCAGACAGAAAAGCGAAAAGTCTCATTTCCACTCCAAATGTGATTAAATCTGCGAGTAAGCTATTGGACAGCGACTCAAAGGAGCTCTCTGACAAACCGAAGCTCATGAGGGATAGAAAATTTAAAAGAAAAGCTACCGGAAGCTTGATCTATGAGAGTCTCAGCAGGCCGATATTTGAAAAAATGAGCTCGGAAAGTTGGGTGACGGACTATCTAAAATCATCTGTTAAGGTAATCACACCTCACGAGTTGAAGCGACCATATGATAGTGACCACTCTACGGTTGCTAGTCTGAAATCGCTTGATCAAGGCCCAGAATCGACCGTTCAATCTTTGAATGATTTGGCTCTGGATGGCGAGCAGCTGAGTGCTCTGAGTAAAACCAGCAGCTTAAAAGTAAGGAGGTCGATTTTAAAAGTGCCGAAGAGCAAGGAAGAGCTGAGTCCTCTTCTTGCTGGTCTGTCAGTCTCAGAGGGGGTTCACGATACGAAGAAAGTCAAATTTATGTGGAATTTATGATGTTGGATGCCTTTTTCCCCCCCCTTATCTAAGCGCATGAAATCCCAGATAAGAATATTTATTTTGAAAGTGATATAAAAATTGTTAACAAATTCTATTTTTTTTCTTTTATTCATATAAGCAATCAACGATGTTATATGGAGGCCATTGCAGGTCGTTTTAAAAATTCATAATTTTATTTGATTTAAATTTCTCGTAGGTGTTTTGTTTTTCTATTCAGTTATCGAGTAACAATTTAAATATCTAATCAAGTTGGTATTTTTGGAGATTTTTAGAGATTACTCTTTAGTTTATGTGAGATGTTTATTCATGAATTATTTCATGGAGTGAATACAATATTAATATCATCATTGAAAGGCTTTACCTTTTCTAATCTCCTAATCTGTGGAGAAGGAACAAGGAAATTCTCTTCAAATTCAGTAAGAAGAGAGGTCGGTCCATTTAGAGGCTTCTTATGACCACTCAAAAAGTATAAATTAGAATATAAATTTCCGCGAAATGCGATCAGCTCTCGAAAAATTTGAAATCTCTTTAATAGCAGATCAAAAAGTAGCTCCTCATTTTAGACATAGCATGAAGTCTTTGAATCGTAATTTCTGAACAAGAATAAACTCAAGTATCACCATTTACTTACTATTTACATTTATAATCTGCATTCATACTAATTATCTTAATGTTATACTTTTCAATTATGGATTACTAAAAAATCCTCTCAGAAATGAATTAGAGCAACTCAGGCACATAGACCCTAGCTCCTCTCAAACAATATCGTTTGTCTCTTCCCAAACTCTTCAAGATAATTCTGCACAAGCGAGTCCGTGTTTTTATTTTCACGTTGTCCTTCAGCAATGATCCTCACAAATTTGTAAACGAGTAAAGATATCAATTCCAGAGTCTCTTCAACTTCCGAAAAATACGTTATCTGCTTGGTAAACAAAAGCATTGGTCCACCAAACAACGCATTATCCATAAACGAAACATGATCGGTTCTGCCAACGACACTATACAACGTTATCTTCCCATTGTTGCATTGAGATTGAGCAATCAGTTTATTTCTCTTACGCACCTCAAGATGAGGCTGCTGAGTGTCCCAGGTCTCCGATTCCAAAATAACCAAATTGCAATGCACCTTTCGCTCTAACTCTCCTTTCTTTAAGGCTCCAGTATACGGGTCCAATAAAATGCAATTCTTGATTCTCTTATCTCCAATACACGTTAAATACGCTGCTGCTCCTCCATACGAATGTCCCATAATAATTACCTGATCCAGGGCCAATGGTACTGCCTCGTCAAATATATCATGGAGCAGTTTCTCGTCCTGGAGGCTGTCGAGCAGCTGCCTGCATTCCTTTACCCGCTTCTCCAGATATTCCCTTTTGAGCTCAGGCACATCGTCTTTGACAATTCTGGCGATGTCTTCAGAGTGATCCAAACAAAAGACAATGTATCCATGACTAGCAAGTTCAACACAGAGACTCGAAAAAGCATTCGCATGCGCTCCGATTGAATGCGAGAAGATGATCGGGATAAACTTATTCTGAGGAAGGTCAAATAACGGGTTATACGTTGAGATAATTTTCGCTCCCTTGTGAGCACGGATCTTCAGTTTCGTCATATAGTGGTTCAATATATTAAAAAGGAAGCGAGGGATTCGTCCTACGAAGCAGACGATGACTTCGTAGTATTTATCTAGTGCAGACTTTTCCTGGATGAGGCTCGCTAGAGGCTTCTCGATTTCGTCGGTTGGATAAAACGCTGAAAACGTGAGATTTTTACGCTTGGTGTAGAGAAAACCCGCTTTGAATCGGCCGGTGGGCCTTGGGAAATCGTAATGATGATAAAATGCGACAAAAGCTGCGTGGATAACCCAAGTCAGGAAGGAGAGTGCACAGAGTATCCTGCTATGGTAGTTAACAAGGACTAAGATTATCGTGAAGACAGAGCAGAGGATGTGAGGGATCGTGACGACGCTCCAGCCGCGTACAAACCTGGTAAAGAGAAGTGCAGCGAGCAATGCAACGATTGTATTAGCTTTGGATGGATCTGAAGAGATATATAACAATGATTTGAGGACTGGGAAGGAGTAAGGGATGTGGATTTTGAGGAGGGTGAGACATTGGAGCAGGACTGCAGGCAGGTTTGCATAATAATGCACTCTTGTCATTTTTTAAAGATTTTTTGTTCACAATCGAATCGAAGGAATTTAAGCAAAATAGCTAAATCTTCGAAGAGTTATAATTTAGCGGCGCTAATTTGGCTACATGGAGTAAAGGTTTAAGGATTCACTCAGCGATTCATGCCAGCCTTTCTTCACAAAATGAGAATGAGTTATAACTGGCATCTTTTTTGAAATAATCTACTACCTCAAGGCCATTTTCCTTTGAGGGATCTCACCAAAGCTCAATGTACTCCAGGGTAATTGATCGGATTCAAGTTCAGTCTATTCGCTTTGAATTTTCAGATGCTTAAGTTCCACAGGATAGACAAGTTTGATATTAGTAGCAGTATCTGTTCTCTTGAATAATACGTAACTGTGAAAGTCTTTCGCTACAATTTATCACAACGTAAGATAGTTATAGATAGTTATAGATTGAAATAGCCATTTGCATATAGATTTATAGACAAGTAAATTTGATAGATTGTATTGTACATGCTTTTTACAAATACATTCTTAGACCTTCTAATTTATCCCATATCATTAAATCCCAGTATTTCTGGTTTTCCCTGTCCAAATAATGATCGGTCTCATCGTCATACAGCTTTTCCCATTTCACATACTCACTCATTGTTTCTTTGAAAATCCGCTTGATTTCAGTATCAATTGCCACTCTTGTGGAATTGCTGAAATCTGTTGCCAACACTCTTCGCTTGAAATCCAAGGCACAAGCCCATCCGATTAGATAGTGGCCTCGCTCATGATCGAGAAGACGCTCACTCTTCACTTTGACCCAGGACTTGCTTTTGTTAAGAACGCATTCAGACTTCAAATTTATCACGTTTTTCCCTTTGGGGTAGGTGATGCTGTAGCTGTATTTGACGTACCAGATAGTGTATGCGAGCCAATAGCTGCCCTCAGCAGGATCAGCTGCGAAGTCATCCCAACTGATAGAAGGAATCAGCTTGCCGCAGATATCGCAATCAGCTGATTTTTTTGATATTGAAGGCGCAGTTGATTTCGAAGACTTTATGGCTTTAGTTTCTTTTGCCTGAGCATAAGTTATCTTTGGTGCTGGAGAGATTTTGATCATCTCGTCTATTTTTCAAGGGTGATTAGAGGGTGAAGATGTTGTATTTTTGTATTTTTGATTTTCGCGAATTAATATCGCTTAAATAACAGAATGCACACTGAGTTCCTCCAAGTTTTTCGGATTTCTGATCAGAAATATCTGATGACTGGATTTGTGTTTGAACATAGACAAGTCCGAACCAGGACGGAATCTAATCAATACAAATTTGGTTGCGATTATGTTGAACAACCAGAAATTTCTGAGTTTCGATGACAACTTTGCAAGTGATGGTCTGGACTAAACCTAGCAGATACGAGCCCGCAAAAGAAAGCCTATTCTACATAATAGCAGAAACTTCGATATTAGACGAGAGGAAGCATCATTTGAGGAGAGTGACGTGTATGACGACAAATAACTCTAAGTAGCAATTAAATTATACCAGGTTATGTTCTCCTAACGTTGCCTTTTTCAATGAACTTCATTCTGTAGTATACTTTCTATGCTTATCGTTTCTGAAGGTTCTGTTCAACAAATGACAAAGCTTTTTGAATAGCCATTCAATGGCTAATGATCAGGAAGCTAATGAAATAACGAACTATGTATGATTTCATTGACCTCGAGAAATGCTTCAATATGTTTACAACGTTTCGAGTAAAATGTGATTCTCAAAGGATGCAGCAATAATCCTCTCAATTTCATGGCAATCTCATCTCATGAATATTATTTGAATTACCACAATCAATATATATTCTTTCTTGTTTAGGTGTCTTAGATAATCACATCATCATCTTTAGCATAGGTAAGAGTAAACCTCCAAATCCCATTCTTTAGATCTTCCTTCGCAATTTTCGGCTTATC
>ENA-UOTX01001978-UOTX01001978.1-compost-metagenome-genome-assembly--contig:-NODE-1978-length-11770-cov-22.678269_pt1 | contig 11770 bp, 9 predicted proteins | sample MGYA00238143_ERZ746982 | MGnify/ENA primary metagenome ERZ746982 (study PRJEB28758, sample SAMN06268862) | compost metagenome | isolation source: single cell | place: USA: California, Emeryville, Joint... | reverse complement strand
TAGGAAACGCAGACTAATAAAATCGATCAGCCACAAAGCATCGGGAAATTCCAGGAAGTCAATGCACAGAGCACAAAGGATACTTATTATAGAGGAAATGACGAATTAAATGTGATTACCTTCTTGATAGCAGCCCCCACTAACTCTATTTTTGAAGAAATCATCGGAAGAGAGCGACAATGAAAGCGAAGACAATGACAACTCTCAACCGCCAGGCCTTAATATTGGCGAAATCGTCAAGAAGCGACCTACAACTACCTTGCAAAATGAAACGAAAGCCGATGATCAAGTGACTCAAGTCTCAAAACAGGACGACCGCCCAGATAATGTTAGTTTATTACGGCTTCTGGATTTAGGAGAACCACGAAGCTTCGCAATAGGGTATGAAATCGATTTAACTATCACATGCGTAATAGCATTCTATTCAAAACAGGCCAGCTCCGAAAAATCACGTGATTCAGTGCACTATCAAGAGATTCAAAGGGACTTTTCCTAGTTTCTATACTAAGTACTACGTCTACCTCACAGTAAGATAATACATTGAACAAAGACGGCTGAGTTCATATGAATAGAACGAATATCGCTATATTATGAGCGCCAAGAAAAGAGCTGGAAACAAAACTCCGAACTATGCAATCACGATGAATCCAAAAAATTTCAGCACTAAAAGCCTTGAATATTTGGGAAAATTAAGGTAGACTGACATGAGTTACAGAGAAACTAAACTGTTTGGATATTAAATTATTAGAGCTAATTTCGCAGGAACGGAATATCAGATCTGGGATAATGGCTTCAATCCGAAAAAAACACAATCGGTGGAAAAAATCAGAGAACAATTAGGTGTTGTCTTATATGTATACAAATATTCCTTTAACCTGAGACTTATTGGGATTAAACACGCAGGATCAAGGTGTATCAGGAAAAAAATCCACAGCGAACACGAAAGTGTTAATACCAACGGTATTTGGATTTGGAGAACAAGCACATATAAAGCCTCTATCGGTAAACATTTGAAAAAAATGCATGTGTATTAACGAAAAATCAGTCAAAAGAAGGCATGCTTGCAGATTTTCACGCTGGAAAAACGGATGGTTTCGAAGTTTATACGAGCAAAGTGAGTCAAGGTGAGATAAGAGATAGCTATATATTCAGGGGGCTAACATGTTTTCTAGATTCGAAAAGCTATGACTCCAGTAGTGGGTATTTCCAGTTAGTCAAAGCATGGCCTAACCAGAAAGCAGGTAAGAAATTTTCGTAGCATTGGAGTTTGAATGGTTTCTTGATTCAGATCAACAAGTGGTACTGCAGTTTGGAAGGGTAAGCGATGATACATTTTCAATGGATTTCCAGTGGCCTCTATCTCCATTCCAGGCATTTGCTATCTGCTTGAGTATTTTTGACTCAAAGCTTGAATGTAAATAAGTCACCTTGCATATTCCATTGTAAATTTATCGTCATACTGATAGAGTAGCAATTACTAAAGTTTAATTGTGATAATTTAATGCAATGTCTACACCACCTTTCTACAAGGTTTTATTAGTAATTCCATAATGAAATAAATGAACTCATTTTCAAGAGCGAAATATGCATTTAATTTTTTTTTTCAACCTTTCATATCAAAGCTAACTAACTCTCTCAGAACTAGGTGAGGTAGACAGAACAAAATGACGGAAAGTCACAACACATAAATAAAACACATTAAGATAAAATTGGTCATTATAGAAAAAATGTGGTATGGCATCTTCTTAACGCACGCCGTAAACGATTACGTTTCCTCACCTTTCTTATTAATTTTAGTAGTCTTTCTTGACTTTTTTGAGTCTTTTCTCAACAATTTCTTGCAGTTCTTTAATATGTGGATCCTCAATGTCAACATCCTGGAATTCTTTCTTGAGATTTATACGGGCTTTAAGCGCAAGTCCCTTGTATTCTTCTTTCTCTCCTTTAGACAGACCTTTCCATTTCTCTCCAGCCACTCGGTTGAGATGGTCTCCTTCACGCTCCTTCTCGAGCCCTATGTCATGTATCGTGTTCTGGAACACCAAATAACCCGTGACTCTGCGGTTAATCCAGTCATGAAGTCCCTTCACTCTAGCGCGTTTTCCAGAACTCTCACCCTTATCGTCTTCACCTTCAGCGTTTTGCTCTTTTTTACGTGATTTTTCCTTAGTGCCGCTTCGCTTCTTTGGCTTATCCTCAGTCTTTTCTTTGAGATCCTGCTTGAGCCAGGTATGTAGCGAAGAGTTTCTTTGCGATGAACCTTGGCTGCCATAATTTTGGGTTCCTTCTGAGTATTTCTTCGATGATCTTTGATTAGTTTCGTCATTTGCGAGGTGTGATTTTGGAGGAGTTGGAATGACCTGAGTCTGCTGGGACTGAGGGTAAGCAGAGTATTCGTTCACTCGTTCCTCCTTTTGATGGCTACCAAAGTACTCGTACTCTCTGCGGAGTTGGTCCTCACGCTTTCTCTCAGTCTCTCTGTTCTTAGTCTCGCTGACTCTTCGGTACGACTCAGCGTCTACTTTCTGTCTTCGATGCATTCTCTCTTCGTCATCATTGAGACGGTGTTCGTCATTGGGACTTGCGTTCATGCCAGCATTCGCCATATTATACATCTGAGTGGTGTTCTCCTTTCCTCTCTTCTGTGCGCTGGCTTGAGTTTGTTTCTTCTCATCGGTTTTCACAGCGCTTTGGCTCTGGTATGGAGAGCGGGAGGTTCTTTTCTCGTCAACATGATGAGTTCTGAAGGAAGGCACTTCGATCTCCATTTGTTTCTGTGATGAGGTGTTCTTCTTTCCGAAATCAGCCAATTTGTCCTTCAAATTTCTAAGCGGATCGGCCTTTCTCTGTGTGTATCTTTCGGGCGCTTGATGAACGATTTCTTTTTGAGGAGTCTTTCTTTTTTCTTCCGCGGCGCGGACCTTCTCCAAAGTCTTCATCAATTTAGGGCTCAGATTTCCCATAAGCGTCGCACTTTGGTCGTTGGGCTCGACCAAGTCGATTTTCTGTCTTATTTCTAAAGTTAAGTGTATTTGATTAGTCAAGTAATCAAGGATTATTACCATCAAGCATGGCAGTGCTGATCTTGCAGTTCATCATTTTCTTGTTCTTTTCCTTGAGTTCGTCCATCATATCGAAAATTCCGTTAAGCATTGAGCTTCCTCCCATAGATCCATGATGTGAAGTGCCTTTTTCATAAAGCGCTTTGATAATTCTCGCGCATTCCTTAACGTTGTTCGCTTTTCTAATCGTTTCCATTACGCTGTCGCGGCTTGAGTAGGTGAGGTTCTCAATGCGATCCTGATCCTCAAAGTATTCTTCAATCTTTTTAATGAGGGCATCCTCACGATTCTTGAAGGATTTGTGTTGGTTGTTAAAGAAGTCCTTGAATCGGTTCTCCAATTCGTTGAGGCTCTCTCTGACTCTCTCGATTTCACGGTGAAGTTTCTTCATTTGGACCTCAGTGTGGCTTTCATAAGCTCCCAAGTATTCTGCCGAATAATACGTCATGAGTTTGTCCCTAAGGAGGGTTCGATTTCTTTCATTGAATGAGTCCTTGGAAGAAGCTGAAAGAGCGTTGTTAATAATCTCGTGGATTGCGATTAAAGGTTCGTTCCTGGTTCTTCTTTCGATCTCTGGGTCGATCATGCATTTAATGCAGAGGAGTGGAGGGTAGAAGTTGTCTTTGGGACATAGAACTTGGAATTTGTTGCCTGGGTGAAGCGGACAAGTTAATTCTTCACGGTCGCAAGGTCTATATTCATTAGAGGATTGAGAATCGAGCTCGCTGAAGAGTCCTGGGCGAGCAGGCTCGTCGTGGATCATAGTTAGCATTGGGCGGTGTTTTTCAAAAAGATTTATTTTGGAGTGTTTTTTTTAAATTGCGAACTCGCTAAATACAAATATATCCCGCCCAAATACCTGAAAAAAATTTGATTTCGATCAGATTTGTGAGTGTTAACATCACTGCAACTCCTTTTTTGATTTGAATGAAAAAACACGCCATTCAACGGTCTTTTTTGATGTTTGCAGGCAGATCACAAATAAGGAATTTGGCAGTTCATATTTCAAACAAGTGATGAAGGGTTGACTGCATAAGTAAATGAATGGACCTTTCGTGGATACGTTTTAGGTGATTGTTTGTTAATCATCTTGATGTGGTAATGAGAGAAATCGAGCAGCTCAAATGAAGAGTAAGGAACCACTGCAATATCGATATTGAAGGAAAATCAATCCTTTCGAGGCGCACAGGAGAAGAATGATTACGAATTCATTTTGAAACGCTGCATTAGCAATTAACTTATATTTTCCGTGAAATTCTCTTAGCTTTTCTGGATGCTTCGAAGAGAATATTCCAATTCTTTTGGAAGCCGTCGTTATCTATCTGCTAAAGACAGCTGAACAAACTTTTCAACAACTGATTGGAACTAATATCGGGTAACTTCATCAGCAACGAGTTGTAAACGAATCAATAAGACCAATCGATGTATACAAACGCAAATGATCAGTATTTCTTGAAAAAAGCTAAAGAGTACGTAATCCAAGAATATAATACATCAATGATGAAGAAAGTTACCTGCTTTCCATTTAGACTAACGTATAATTACAAGATCAAACAACCTTGCATCAGCTGCAAACTGTCCAAAGAGACGTCGTATTATTGAATTATTTTAAATTTTTTTTTCCAGCTCTTTTCTTCTTGTATCTTGTTTAGCAAATTAATGATAAAAATCCAATGCCTATTGCTGTGATTTCCCATCGAAATATTCCCACGAATCGTTAAACCTAACAAAGATGTATACAAACGTATGTCCTCCTAATACCCAGCTGATTAGAAACACATCAAGCAACCTTTGGGCTTTTTCAAAGGAAAATCTCAATAAAACCATCACTTAAAGCTTGTCGCAATAAAATACACTAAATATAACTTAGAATTTAAACAAATGAACAGTTTTCTCTTGCTTGTAGCCTCAGTGTGTCTCCTAGGCTATGGAAATGCTCAGCTAAATCCAAATTCCACTCAAATAGTGAATAAGTTAAACGAAGTTAGGAGCAACCCCTCAGCATTCGCGACGAAAATGCAAACAAACTACTCAACTTTCGCATATAACCGCTGGATCGTGCAGTCATTCATCAAAAACGAAACCTACAATTATACCTTCGTCACTACTGAAGGCTACATTGCCTTCCAAGAAGCAGTTACAGCCCTGTCGCAAAGCACCTCGGCACCAAATCTTACCTATTCCAGTGGATTAAGCTCAATCGGTCAATTCGACGTTAATGCTTATAATAACCGGTCAACATGGTTATCTACGCCATACGGAGTGTGTGACCGAGATGTCGGTCAGCGAGTTTCGGAGGCCGGAACTTATAAATTAATCGATCAGAGTATTGTGGGTGGGATCAATGAAGCAGAGTTAATGGTAGTGGCAATGCTTATTGGTGATGGAGATCAATATCGTCGAGCAAGAGCTGCGATTTTAAATCCAGAATACACTGATGTCGGTTATGGCCAAGCAAACCTCACAACGGTAGCTCCAATTTACAATTTCATTTGGGCGAAAAACTTCACTTGCAAGAATACTTGCCCGAACATCCCTCCTACAAACGACTCATATGATTGCAGCTTACCAATGCCTTTTACTTACGGCGGAGGCGCGCTGCTTTCGCCGTTTATCGGGCTGCTTTTGGTATTTTTATTAGTTGTATTTGCGAATATCTAAGTCTGCGCTCTTCATTCGAAATTATTGTGATTAACAGAATAATATCCATACTGAGCCTTCTGCGTTTTTCATATTTGCTTGGGTATCATAATCCCTTTTGAAAATAATTTGATAAACACCAACTAATCCTGCCAACGATTCTTCCATTTTTCGCTATTAAATAACTGTATGTACTGTTGAGAAACATTCCACACAATTAGAATGAATTCACAATGTTGTTTTTTCTCTGTGATTCATTGAGAGGATTTTCTCAAAGCTAGACAACCATGTTTTGTGTGCGAGAAGGTTATGTGAAGGTGTTTAGTATCAGCGAAATTCCTTCAATGATTGTTGTTTCCATCCAGTAGCACTTCTTAAACCATTGCGATACATTCGAATATAAAGAAGCCTCTGCCTTTTCCTTGGACATGTGACAAGAATTGTGAGTAAAACCAGCATAAGTCAGTAAATTTGTGAAAATCAAGCCGAATTCGGTATTAGAATGATTGGAATTTTTAATTAGAATAGCAAAGTTTTTAGCAAAAATATTGAAAGTTGTTTGAAGAAAAATCTAGTTTTCAGGAAAAGGACCATATGAATGATAATCTGCTGCGTTGTAGAGCTTCCGGGAGTTTAAGAGAGCCCAAAAGCTAAGAAATATCGAAAGCATTCATGGTTTAGTGGTAGAATGCAACGTTGCCATCGTTGCGACCCGGGTTCGATTCCCGGTGGATGCACTTTTTATTTTTATACACAAAATTAATTTTCGCGAATTTTCTGTTCCAGACAATGAAATCAACCTTCAAGGACCATTTATTCAATCCACTCCAACTCATTTGCAATTTGCCTTTTCCAAAACACAGTAGTGATTAAAGACAAGTAAGAATGTTCATATAAAGAACGATAATCAGAGGTTATTATCTAACATAGTTGAGTACTACAAAAAAGAGTGAATTCCTAACATGAAAACTAAAAGGAAAGCTTACTTATAATGGAAAAATGTGAAAAACGAAATGATAAATCTCTCGAATCTAATTTTTTAATATAATCGTCAACTTCGCCACTACAAATAAAGAAATCAGATCCCAGAAAGATCTGAATCAACCGCGAGGCTATTATTTACGGAACTCTGAGCTGGTAGCGTTTGTTTATCAAAACGAAAGATTCTATTGCTTTACACTTGATTGATTTGATTGTTCGAAGATTGTTCCTGTTGTTTTTGAGGAGTTTTCAGATCAGGCTCAGTGAAATGTTTCCCGCTAAAGTCCACTTCAAAATGATGGGGCTCACGACTCATCCGCACCGAAGGTGTAGACACGTAATCAGCCATCTGATCGTCAGTATCGATACTGCACCTGAGATTATACCGCTTCTGATGCGGATTCTTGAGCTGGACGACTCCTTTAACACTCTGCATCATATCAGTCATTTTACGGTCTTCTACTCGGCTATCTTCAGCCTCTGCATTACACATTGGATCTCCTAATTCTTTCTTTTCTTTGTCAGCGTCTGCTTCTAGCTTAACTGAGTTATGCGACACTGTACCATGAGAAACATCCTTATATTCCTCTTCTTCGACTCGACTAATCTCAGAGATTTCAAATGCTAGTGTTGTTAGGCATATATCGCAATCTATGAATGAAAAATTACAATTTTCTCCTTGTCCGATTTTTGTATTGGGAGTAAATTCTTTCTCTTTCTGATAATCATAAGCTTTTTCTGTTGTTCGAGCTTATTTACCTTAGAAATCTGCGTTTTTTGGTTTTGGTTGAGCGACATATTGCTACTGCTCTGACCATCTAGTGTCAATTTCGAGGGCATTTTCTTATTGCTCAATTCAATCCCTTTTGAAACTGGTTATCCAATAGACTCTTTTTTGCTTTTGATACCTGATTTGTTTAAAGGCATCATAGAATGTTCAGCGATGCTGCTGTGATCATCAATTTTTAGGATAACCTTGCTTTTATAGCCTTGACTCTGTTGCACACCTTCCTCTACATCCTGCTGCTGACCCTGTGATGCTTCCTGCTGATATTTCAACCCAATAGCTTAAGCATACATTGTCAAGATTAAATTTATCTTACAGTAGCTGCAGCGGCTTGCAATTTCCTTGCTTTCCGATCCCTTCGTAGGATGATATATTCATAAGTCGTCATATTTTTCTTCTTAAGCCATGCGTGTAAGACCAGCAGCTCCGAAAACAATCCAAAGAACACGATATTTAGCACCATTGACAGAACCACAAAAGCAAAAATCGTCCATCCGAGGCCTATTGAAAGCTACAATCCATTATGAATCCTGACACAATACTGCATAAATTGATAATACCACATTGTCTCCTTCGATTATCACCCTCCCGTTTTTGAAGAATTTCGTGATTATGTAAATAGCCAATGAGATTTTGTAAATTGCAGTGATAAACAACGTGAGAATCGTGCCGATGAAATATCTAACCGAGGAACCGCTGAACAGATTGAATAAAGGTTGAATGATACTTGTAATTTGCTTGTCCAACGCAGTTATTGAACCAAAAACAATGATGATCGAATAATTGCACACACCGATTGCATTGTCCACAGTGCTTGGACCGACTGCCAACCCTTGTATTGCATAATGTGCAGAAATGTTTCAATGATTCATCGATTTGTTTCCTGGAATTCACGTAAGAATACTACGTTTCAGAAGACGATACGTTGTTCTTTCCTTCACTACGGCTGGATCAGTAGGGTCAGTCCTTGTGGCTTTAAGTCCGAAAACAAAGAGACTGCAGTGTAGTATTGCAAATAAGAAAGCAATGACGATCTAAGCATCGAAGGTTACAATGAGTTTCGAATTACGAATGAATATTGACTTTCGCCGCTAGTTCGAAAGAAGGAAGGAACGCTGTGTATGAAATGATAGCTTCAAGGCCGAATATGATCCATGCCGCGACCTGCTGTGGATGGAAAGGACGCTGTAAACCATGATTTCGAACGCCTCCCTCAATTCTTGACATGATTTCTTCGATATGTTTGTTAAACAAAATTTAATTAATTCACATTCCGAAAGAAATTTTTCAGTTTGCCTGAATCACTTGCTATCCAAATACAATGAAAATCCCGTAATACGATAGGAGAAAAAAAAATCAGAAAACTGATATTGAGGAGACATTGAATAATGTAACTCCTACGAAGAAAAATAAGAACAATAGGCAATGAGTAAAGAAGCAACAATTAAAACTAGACTTCCTAAGGCTGAGTTTCTTAATCAATTCGTTCTGTGCGCTTCTGTGCTTTAGCAATATTTCTTATTATGATCTCTAAACTTTCCGGAATATACACTTCAGAGATACACAGAGAAGGTTGAGTTTATTGATAAGATTAGAACAAAAGATCCGAATTACGACTTCTATGGAAATTTCAGCAGTACAGATCTGCAAAATCCTCCGGCAATGTAAACATCTTTCATGTCAATATCTCGAAGGAAAGGATATCTTTGGTTCACGGACTCATTGAACTCGTTTGGAGTTCTATTTTCAACGGTTCGTAACCCCCAAGAATCTTGAACCACCGGAGCATCAATTTCGTAGGAGGTCACCTCGAATTTGTATTCATCAAGCTTTTTGTAAGACTGATCATCGTCAGTCATGAAGGTCTTAGTAATTACGAATTTTTCATGCAGCGATACATCGCAATTAGGTTCGTTTAATAAATCACTGGAAATCTCTTCTTTCAATGGCTTTATATCTTCAAAAGCAGTTGTGTCGCTATTGCAAATACAAATCGGGCACTTTAGTTCCTGTCACGAAGTCAAGACCTCGTAAGCTTCTAGTGAGAAAACAGAATTTGGTCTACAGACAATTTTTTTGGTAATATTGTGAGGTTTTATTTTCTTCTCACCAGTCCGTGATGTGTCTCTCAGCGTATAATAGCAGGTAAAATCATGTTCAGCTGCTCCCATCGTGAGTTTGACTTCCTCTGCAAGAAGCAGACTGCCCTTATTCTCTCCAGCTGTAAGTGCATTTTTATAAAAGTCGTCAGCTGCGATATGGCTGGGTCCATTACGAATGATAGAGTTAATCTCAATACTAGCTTCACTAATTGTGGTTTCGTTCATCGTCAATTTTTAATTTTATTTCAAAAGCAATAAATTGAAGATATTCATTCAAACGGGATATCCAGCAGACCTCCCCAGATATTGATTCTCAAAATTATTTTCATGTCGATATATGTATGAAAGAACATCATCTTCTACTATGACTACCTCGAGCCAAATAACATAACACATTCTTAGATAAAAGTCAATTTCATGTGGTCTGCTTGAGTCACATACAGCAACACTTTCTAACAAATTTAAAATACGCAGCGGAAGAGTCTGAAAAAGAACCAATGCATTGCGATCAAGACGAACATTGTTATCAAAAATGCTGCATAGGGCTTTTTCTCAGTCGAATAGATAATCTTATCATCTACCTCAGAAAGATTCTCTTTGAAGCCTTTCTTAACTTTCTCTTGTAGTTCTGGGATTGTGGCTTCTGTTACCTCTTTTGCAGTGATCCTTTTCCCGAACCTGATTATAACCGTGCCTACAAGTGTTAAAAATTGGAGGGTAAATCACTCTGAAATTTAAGCATATATGGATACCTGCCATTGGGTAAGGTGTTCCTGGTGGATACAGTCTGTTGGCACCGATAATAACAACTGGGATAACATCGACACAAGCCGCCTTGGCAAGATGGAAAGGCCCTTTATTTTATCATACACTCTATCAACCATCAGAAAAAGAAAAAGCTACCTTTCTTGAAATCAAAGTCTTGCTCTGGACCAGAAGAGAGTTTCCTTCGTCGGGTTCCTTCAGGAGCAATGCAGATGCTTCGGCTTTCTTCCCTGATCATTCTGCCGGACTCTTCCAGACTGTGGATAGCCTCAGCGAGGTTATCTCTTTTGATTGGGATCTGACGAACAGCCTTAAGCACTTTTCCAAGGACGGGAATTTTAAAGAGTGACTCCTTGGCCACGAAATGCAAATAAAATGGATAGACAGCCTCTAATGTTCAAATTCAGGACGAATTAGATGGGATTGTTTACGCATAAGGATCGAGTCAAGGTTGCTGCTGTGACTGAACATCAAAATTGCAGTGTCTGTGTTTTTCTTTGGCATATCGCACTAATATAGAATCATGATGAGCACAGTAATTGCAATGGCTAATACCCCGTTATTTTCGACAATGTACTCAATTCCTAGGATCTTGAAAGAGGCTTTGGACCAGATTTTGCCGACGTATTCAATGGGTTCCTTAAATTTGAAAGTCCTTGAGAAGTAATTGTTGCATTTGCGGTTGATGAAGGAGTAAAGTGGTCTGAAGTAGACATCCGCGATCATCCATAGTGACGCGTAAAAGGTATAGATGAGAAATGTCAAGGTTCTCAAGAACTGCTCGACTTGTGCCCATAAACTAACTTTTCTCATTTTTTATTGGAAATTAAATATTTTCTAATGACACGCGGATTTTCTCTTTGAAGATTGCAAACATATCTTTTTTCTTTTTCTGAAAACTGATGAGATGGATAGCGCGAGAGAAGCACCAAACGTTATTGGAACTCGTGTGGTGGATGAATGTAAGAAGCAAAGGAGTGTATTGAAATAGTGTCAGATTTCAGATTTAAGATTTAGGTTATTTGAGTGGGTTTAAAAGATTTAATTAAACGCGGTAGGGTGCATTGAGTATTAAGAAAAAAATTTCTTTTATGAGAATCACTCATCAAGATTATTAATTACATCATGCTTTGAGTTGTTGAGACTGAAAATTTCTCGTTCATTATTTATTACAACTGGTCAGAATGAATGCTCAATGCTTTCACACATAGAAAGGAATAAAATTGCAAAATTACTCAATCAAAGATATTCATCTTAATTATTGCTTAGAAGATATGATTCTTATTATGATTATATTCGACAGAAAATAATGAAATATAACAAAATTATAAGTTAAGATAATAAAGCGATAAATGTGTCTAAAGGGAAAAAGATGGTGTAACTTGGTGTTCACCGTTTGATTTTATAGCTGCTTTATAAGTTAAAATTCCACT
>ENA-UOTX01001976-UOTX01001976.1-compost-metagenome-genome-assembly--contig:-NODE-1976-length-11780-cov-5.433564_pt1 | contig 11780 bp, 8 predicted proteins | sample MGYA00238143_ERZ746982 | MGnify/ENA primary metagenome ERZ746982 (study PRJEB28758, sample SAMN06268862) | compost metagenome | isolation source: single cell | place: USA: California, Emeryville, Joint... | reverse complement strand
GGGACTGCATGAGCGATAAAGCAAAACGTGATTTTTTAAGCAAGACTCAAATTAACAAATTGTCGCTGCTGCTTGTAGTGACAAGACCGTGAAGGTGATGGAAATAGGAACAGGAAAAATAGTCTTTAGTACGAAAAGCACTGATCTTGGTAAAGTTTTTCGTCGAAAAAAGCCTTTCACAAACTTTTTTGCAGGGGCTCCGTGATGCGTGTGTTTTATGTCATGATTCATTCAGGCATGAAAAGAAAGTTATTTGATTTCTAATTGATTCAAAAAGTTATGATTTCTCAATTTTTAGCTTCATTTCTGAACATTTTTTTCTTGTACATTTCCTCTTTGTTTATTTATTCAGAAATAGAAATCCAAAGGTTACTGGCATAATGTTAGCTTATTCACAATTTAGTTCCGTGATTTTTAATAAGATGAAGGATATCGCAACAAGCTCAACATAATGATATACAATATTGAAAACAGATGGTTAGATTTTATTACTATCTGAAAGTTACTCTCGTCTTATGTAGGCAAGCTTAATAAATTTTCAAATATTTTAGACACATACTTTCTTTAATAAAGCTTAAGTCATAATTCCAAATATAAGCAATACATAGAAAAAATACCCCTGTTTCTTTAATTCTCCAATAAGAATTTTTCTATCCAATCTACTTGCAACGCTGGACTTTCATTCCAAAAACTTTTCGTACTTGGATGGACTCCTTTTCTGTCTTTGAGATTATGCCTCATAATTTGTGTGGTAAAGGAAAGGAAGCTGACAAATGTAATTGTCAATAACTCAGAGCTCTCACTGTTAATTTGAGTCTTGCTTAAAAAATCACGTTTTGCTTTATCGCTCATGCAGTCCCACTCTCTCTGAGGAGTTTTGAACGTACAGCTGCCATTTTTCTTTTGTTCAGAATAGCCTTTCTCAACTATTTGCTTCTGTGACTCGTTCAGCTCAAAATAGAGCTTAAATGCACGTTTCTTGACTTTCAGGGCTTCTAACTCCTTCAATTCATTTTCTTTCTCAATCCTCTCGCGGTAACTTATGATCTGGCTTTTTATCGCGAAGTTCGGAATTAAAGTTTTGCTTTGAATAGGGATATTGGTCATCGGGCTGGTCATGTTTCTTTCGAGCCAGTTTTCAATTGCCTTCCTTTCGTAAGTAAAACCATCAAAAGCTATGACTGGATCATCCATAACTTCTAAGGTGAGTGGGCAGGTTAGGAATTTTTCTTCTTTTTCTAAGCCTCTATCCATTGATAATTAATTTTTTTTAGATTATTGAAATAGCAGCAAACGAAGGTTCTTATTTTTGAATTGAGACTAGATGATGATGATCACCTGGAATTGTAATAATAGTAATATTTTAAAAATTTTCTGACCAGAGATGCGCCTTTCAACTACTAGAAAATCCATCATCGAGTTAGCTCTATTGAGCAATAAATGCATTGAGAACTTAGAAATTGATTGGACTTTTGAGTGATTCTTATCCTCAAGGGAATTTCTTTGGAACTCTCGTGCTAGGGCATAATTTCTTTCTCATAATAGCTAATTTCAAGTTGATAATTTGTTGAACTTAAACTGCAAAATAGTTAAATAAATTTTGAGCTTGTGGTAGCCAAGCTTGTGGAAGTTCATTTTCAACTCGATAGCACTGACCTCGAGAACAGATATTTGTATGCTCAACAGCATTCATTCTTTCAGTCTACATACTAAATATATATATAGTCGTTCGACTCAACCCTACTCTAGAACTACTTGTTTTATGTTACAGCATAGTATAACAAAACTTATATGAATAATACTCATTGCAAATACATATCGTGGACAAAGGCTAAAATTACTTGAAATTTATATAGTACTCATGAACTTAAAATTGAGAAAGCCATTTACTTTCTTATCTTATTGCGATGTCGAGATAATGAACAAGACTTTATTCGCAATGTCTATACGAATAAATTCTGGACAAAAATAAAAAATTAAAAAAATTTTAAAAATCTTCAATTCAATTCCTCCGATGTTCTTGCACAGAATTACATTACCAAACTCTATTTCAGTTTGCTCACTGTTCAAAAACAAATTAGTTCTGATCTTTCCCTCCAAAAAGCAGCCCATTACTGTGAAGACTGCTATTTTGATGCTGATTCAATTGCCCAATAGTAAGGAAAGATTTTTCGCACCCGTCTATACCACATTTATATTTTCTCTCGTTTTTATGCTTCAGCAGGTGATAATGAAGTCCGGCTTTATTTGCAAATTTGCTGTTACAGCCCAATTCAGGGCAAGCATAAGGAGTTTCTCCAGTATGCAGTCTTATATGGTTTTGTAAAGCATCTTCTCTTTTAAAAAACTTCCAACAGCTCTTGTATGGGCATTTTAATGTCTTCAGCGAAGTGTGGCTTCTACTATGCATCATCAGTCTCGATTTATAAACAAAGGAAAGGTTACAGCCAGGATATTCGCATTTAAATCGCTTTTTTGCCGATTCACTGTTAGAGGTACTCTCGCGTAGTCCTTCTTCAAGGTATCTATTGAGATCTTGAGATTCCATTTGGAAGTCGAAGCCCAAAGCCTCCATAGTGGTCTATTTCACAAAATTAAATTAATCGTCTCAATACCTGATGTATATAACACAAACAGCAGAAATATCTAGAAAATTCTCGAATTGATTCGAATTTACAAGAAATTTTCTTTCAGAGAATGACTCATTCAGGGAATAGATTCAATTGAAATATTAAAGATAGCAGGCATTTTGATTAAAATTCTTCTTGCTTCAGCAAACTACAAGAAGGTTTGCTCCGAAAATTGAACAAAAAGAATTTTTGGGAATTCATTTCCTTTGAAAGTCATTCATCCTAATTGATACAAAGAGTATGTTCAATGGACAAGTTGAGATTGAGTGCTTCTTAACTAGAGTTTTTATTCAGAATTGTATAATATTTGAGCAGCTTTTCTCAATAAATTGAGTCAAAAATGGCTTTACCTTGAAGATCTGGAGCCTTAACTGAGTTCGAGAATAGCTTTTATTCACAGATATAGAAATTTGGAAGACGGTCTTTTTATATTTTTAAAAAATATCGTCTCGAATTTAACTGAAATCTCACTCAACGAATTCAAAATAAGTTGTTGGTATTTATTCCGTCAAAAGAAGAAAACCCAACAAAGAAGAGCAAATTTTCTATATAATGATCATCAAGCTTCTTATTATAATATAAGTCCATAAACCAGTAAGCAAAATACCACTTTTCTTAATATTTGTGGCTTCTTTTCCACATGAAACCTGAATTACCTATCCTAGAAACACAAGAGCTCTTTTTAGTTGAAAAGGTATCTGAAGAAAGTTCAAATTGAATAAATAATTTAATAATATTATGGAAATCGAACTAATCTTAAAAAAGTCGCTTATGTTTTTCCGATAAGTTAAATCAGCCAAGAGCTAAATCTGCTCTTTCGCAAAGTAAGTTAGCAATGCTAAGTATTTCCTGAAGGATCTTCTCTATGGAAGTGATTCTAAAAAGATTTTCAGTATTGATGATTTCCAATCATCAGTTAACGGTTGGGACTGGCTTTTGAGCCCATTTGTGAATTGGTGTTATATCAATGACATAACGTCTTGGCATAACAAAATTCTCTTCCTCTACTTCATCAAATGGGTTTTCATCGTTGTTGTACAAATTAATACTTGATTTTGATTTTACAATCTCTGGAGACTTGAATTCCTCTTCTTCGTCTCTCTGGAACCCTTTCCAGGTTTTCTCCAGCAGCGGGACTCGTTTATTTTTTGATTTATTGCTGGTTTCTACGGGCATGGAGTTCTGTTTAGATAATTGAACTGCCTGAGTCATTTTTGCTCTCTCAGGGAACAATTGCGGCAAGTCATTAATCTGAAGCTCTTCAAGGAGAAAGCTTTCAATGGGTTTATAAATATCTTTTTCCATTTTCGCGTGATTATGGTCCATTCCATCTGACAGTACAACTTTTTTCGCGCATTTCGCTTTTGTGTAAAGTGCCAAAGAATGTGCAAACGGAATAATTTGATCGCGTTTGCCATGGATAAAGAGAGAAGGGCTTCTGACATGCTCAACTATCTCGATATTTTTGAACATATCTGATATCAAGTACTTTGAGACACTTCCAGCACTTCTTTGTGCAACCTCGCGAATCGATGTGAATGCCGAGATGAAAATCACTCCTTTGAGCTCGGGAAATTTGATTGCCATCTCCATTGCTACGCCGGTTCCAATTGATCGTCCTATCAAGATGATATTTTTAATGTCATAGCCGAGACCCTCAGGACTCGATGCATACAAAATCGCCTGCTCAGCGGTTCTGATGATACTCTTCTCACAAGCCTTTCCCTTATTTAAACCATAGCCAGGATACTCGGGAGCAAGGATGTCTATCTATTTTTATCAGAAAAAGAATGAAATTAGATGAAAAGGTCAGAAAGAGGATTTGGAGGTACCTGAAAGCGCTCGTAGTAATCAAGGAGGGGCATATACAATCGGCCCAAGTCTTCTGAGTTGCCGTGAGTGTAAATAAAGAGATATTTGCTTTTGATTCTGGTTTTAATATGCAGGGCTGGGATGGGGCATCTAATTGTGGTTCGAGAAGGGCTGGTACTCGAGTTCTCGGGTTCAGGTGGGATAGTGGTGTAAAATGGGAGGAGGGAAGTGGTAGTATAGCTACATTTTGGGGCTGGAAAGATGAATGAATTTCCCATTGGATTTGAATAGATAAGAGATTATGAATTAGTGGTTCGGGAATTTAATTTTGTTTCAGCGTTCCTGAGATGCTTGAGCAAAATTTGCATTGCGGTTTCTTTAAATAATACATGCTTGAGTCCAATTTTAGAGATGAATGCTGTTGAATAGATATCATCATCTTTGACTTAAATCAAGACAATGCCAGCATAAATAGTCGACCTACACACTGTATGAGAAAGCCAGCACCTCATTATAAATGGTTTATGAGGTCTTTGGGAAGTTTAAGTGAGAGCAATGGAGTGGTCAAATCCTATTATAAAATAAGAATATCGAAGCTGTACAAATGATAGATAGCTTCCAACTCGGCCAATATAAGCCTTTTTTCCAATATTCCACTTTTCATTGATAAACAATTATAAATGCTGGTAATATCGATTGTTGAACGTAGGCAATTTAGAAATATGAAGTAAAACAGCCCTTCCACCGTCCCACCTTTTTCTGAAATCCGAAGGTACACCGCCAATTAAATTAAGCCCACCATAGAAAACTAACCGAACTAATGCTTTGCAGCAGCAGTAGCGTTCTCTATTTAGACCTTTCTAACTTAAAGAAGAGAATCAATAATAAATGCTAACTTTGCTTTCCGTTTTTGGAATTCTAGACTGTGACCTTTGAGCCTATTCACTGCACATTCAAGGAACGCTCCATCTACCATCAAATTGCTCCAGGATTCAGCTTTCAAATAGTGCCCTTTTCATTTCAGTGGAAGTCAATGAAATTATCTACCCAGGAAAACTGTCAATGCTTCATAAGCCAAAATTCACACATGAAATCTGGAGAATTTTCAACGACAAAGTACTCGCAAAAGTTGCGTTTGAGAACATTGAAACAAAAATAAAACAGAAAATTAACTAATATAAGAAAACTATAAAATAAAAGAACAGACTCACAAAATGAGATCGACCATAGAAGGGGTAACTCTACAAGAAATGATTTCGTCATCTAACGTACATGTACTTTGGCAGAAACAAAACTTATCAACCTCAAAACTATCGATGTCCGACCGTCGCGAGGAAGAAAAATTCACCCAACTTTGGAAAATGTACCTTTCTTCCCAAAATCTCGACTCAAATACGTATTTAGAAACAACGAGAAGGCTCAAAAGAACGGAAGCCATCGAACTATCTATTGGGTCAAGGTTTTTAGTGAAACTTCTGTGTATGATGTCTGAAAATTCTTTTCGTATTAGCATCAAAAGAAATACGAAGACGGAAGTCTTAAAGGAGAAAAATGGATCACCAGTTCAAAATATATTGGAGATTGGGAAAAGAATAAGAAACACGGTTTCGGTATCCAATACTATGCAAATGGTGATAAATACGAGGTGAATATACATTTTGAAGTTCCAATATAAGCAACCAAATTGTAGGGTACTTGGGAAAGTAACATGAGAAATGGTCAAGGTACTTTGTGGGTCTTGGATGAGAAGAAAAAGTAAGCCCAAAGCATTAATACATTGGAGTTTAATGGTCTATCATCATCAGACTTAGAAGAGAATACACAGGTGATTGGGTGAACGATAAGAGAACAGGCAGAGGAACCATGTTCTTCAAGAATGATGACAGATATGACGGCTATTGGTTGGAAGATATGCCTCATGGAGAGGGTAGAATGATTTATGCTAATGGAGATATTTACGAAGGCATGTGGAGCTTCGGAAAGAAAGCTGGATATGGCAAGCTCACTAGGTACATCGAGCAATTTTTACTTCTGAATCCTCAACAAATCTTATCTTTCCAGACGTAACGGAGATCATTTCGAAGGTCATTGGGTCAATGACAAGCGTGAAGGAAAAGGAAGTTATTTCTACAGCTCGAAAAATAAGGTCTTTGTTGGAGAGTGGGTTGATGATATGCCAAAAGCAGGTGTTTATTCTGAAGTTGATGATCCTGATAATCCAAAGATCATTAAGTAAATTATTTCTTTATTCAAATTGTAATCTAATCCATTATTTGATTAGGCCAATCGAATTCACTGATCCATATGTCCTCCCTGACATCCCTGAGATCAAACTAGACAATCCAGCGACTGTGTTGGAAACTGCTGTCGAAGATGCCAAACAAGCAAGAATCTTCTATAGAGCAGCCTACATCCCAAGAAACGAATTGTTTACTACAGAAGAATTGAATGAACTCGAAAAGGAATTCAAGGCTGCTGAGGCGACAGGCTTGAAAGAAACTATCAATATTACGAATCTGAAGGCTATCTTGCAGAACCTTAACTTCGATCAAACAGGTGAATATCAAATAATGTTGTGTAGCATTTCTAAACAACTTGTTTGAAATTTAGAGGAAGAGATTAAAGAAATGCTTGTTAATATTGATGAAACCTTCAATCCTGATGAGATCACGTTTGACTTGTTCTGCAAGCTGGTTGCGATCTATATAGAGCTTGCCAACTCGCCAGCTTTACCTCAGGGTGAAGATAGCAAAGACTCGTACGTCCGAAAAGAGGGTGATTCTGAGAGAATCGATTATGATGATGAAGAATATAACGAGTATTGATTATGAGTGATTTCGCATAAAGCGCATTCCTATTTTTTGAATTTCTGCTAGCATTGACTTCGATTGACTGAATATTTACTGTTGATTGTTCATCTTCTCTCCAACGCCCTATTCAATGCTCAACAATATAAATCCAACTACGTTGTGCTATTTGAATATTTTGAAATTCATTCCAAAATAAATAGGAATTCCCTTTCTGTTTCAATTTTAGTTTCAGTTGCCTTTTAAATAGTTAATTGATTTTCTGTAATAAGTACATAAATGAATAGATATGTAGTTAGTCATCATTCCAAACCCTAAGGAGTGTAGGCTGATTGCACAGAATTATATTGTTACTATGGATGGATTCTCAGTAATCATGAAGAATTGAACGGGTAATAATTAAGAAAAAAAACGAAGCAAATCATTGAAAAGCTTTGTCGTTGAAAGGTATTATTGTTTCTCCTCAACAATTTGGTGCAGTTGCTTATCAATAACATCTTTTTGCCTCTACTTCGATTGAAAGTATGAGGAAGAAAAAAAAAACTTTGATTGGTTAGCGTTATGAATCAATTCGGATATTACCAGAAATTTATCAATGAAACCTCTTTCTGATATTAGCTTAAAGACAAACTGCAACTCTAGCACTGTTGATCAGCTCTCATCAGACTAGTCCCGTGAAAAAGAAATAGAAGTCTTTCTGTAATAATTTGCTCTGGATGAAGTGATTCTCCCTCAATTTTTGTTGATTGATATACCTACCAATAGCAGATGGAGCAAATTTTAGGTTGATTTCTTTGGCAGACAACCAATTCATGATCTCCACTTGCTCTTCAAAAGTGATAAGCCAAGTCCATGCCCAAAAAAATGCATGGAAGTCAGAGCACGTGTCTGTCTGATGCGAATGCTTTTTATCAGTTCATCAATCTGCCAATCAGAATAAAGAACATCAGTGAAAAAGGAGAACTTCTGATCACAGAGGAACTGATCAGTTTTTTAAGGCTATAAATAATCGACATAATTCTTCAAAATCATAACAATAAATAAACTACCAGGAAAAACAAGCCAAATAACACATGCAAGCCTACAAAGAAAATCATAAGAGACCAAAGAAAGACAAAGATAGAGTTAAAAGCGAGAACTTTTTGGAGAAAAAATTCAAAAACCGACTCGAAGCTGTTCAGTATGAGATCGAGCAAAAGCTACTAGTAGGAATGACCGAAGAAGAAGAAAAAGAGCAAGCAAGGATGAAAGCGATGTTCGAAAAGAAGATGCTCAAAGCTTCAGGTCCTGACGACAAAGAAGAACGAACAAGTAAGCCAAAAAACTTCAAGCCAGACAGAGGAAGCAAGTCAAAATACTAAAAGACGTGATCAGCTCGTAGTAAACTATTGCTAATAAAGATCAGAGTTTGTATTTTTGCTTCAGCTCAATTCATACCCGTAAGCTGAATGTAATATAATTGCATAAAACACTTGTAATTTGTTCATTTTATGTAATCGTTATGTAGATGCTGATAATCGTTGGAAAGGCGAATAAGCCGGACACCAAAATTAAGAATTGCTTAAACCTAAGTTGTATGTAATAAGATACTAAGATTATGAGTGAAGGTTGAAGAATTATGTTTTTTTGAGTGGAAAAAGATATTATAAAACTTAGAGATTGAAGGAAAATTTTTGAAAAATGGAACTAAACTGAAACTGGCTCAAATATATCATATATCAAATTCAATGACTAATTTCTTGTTTCGTATTGGTTGTATGCGTACAACTAATTCAGATCAAGAAGCTATATGGAGAGCCTTGGACCGAAATTAAAAGTGGTTTTAGAAATAGTTTATTGATAGGATAATGATTGTAGGATAAGCGTTCAGTTATTTCATGGCGATTGCAGTCTCCTCTAAAGAACCTCATTTTTCAAATAACACCTTCGTAAGAATATTGGATTTCTCAGCCTTTCAAAATGATATTGTATAGAGCTAAATTCGAAAATTTTATAATCTGAAAACTGACAAAAATTAAGGAAAATAAATTAATAACAATGTCTCTTGCGAGTATCGGGATAAATGAATCTTTTATACCTGAAATTTAGAAACCAAACACTGAGATGGTCTTTCAATTTTTCCCACTTTACTTGAACAATTTTTTTGTAAACCAGCCCTTTTTCCGCCACAAGTGATAATGAAAAGACCCCTTAACTCGTTTCAAAATCATAAACAGTTATTTCTTAAAATCAGAAGTTGTATCTAAACAAGTAAACTCTAAAATTTCAATATTTTAATTTTTTCCGTCTTCTAATTGAATTACTATGGTAATTTGGATTAAAACGATCAAAGCAACTAATTTTCTAATAGGGTTATTGCAAATCCCCCCTCTATTCTTATTATTGCCAGCTGATACCACCTAATCTAGAGTGCAACACTAATTTTACTTCTTTAACAAATTTCTGTTGAAGCTTGCAATGATTACTTGGATAGACTATTTAATAATTCTTAACACTCAGCAATAGTTTTGATGCAGCCTAATCAAGCTACTCCCTAGTACTCTTTCTCCTATTCCTCATAACTAACTCTCAGTAATCGGCAGACATTTGGGATTTTGGTTGGTAACTCAGTAATTAGATCCCTACCACAAAGAATAAACTATTCTTCTTATTGAGAGATTTTCTTTTGAATTTCGCAAACTCTTGCTATGATCGGTTCAAAACTGTGACTATTCACCAGAAATTTACTATGAATATGTTTTTTTCGTGAAAGCTTGCATTTCGATTTCTACTAGGATGTAAGAGTTTGAACATCAATAATGTAGTTTCAAAATATATAATTTGTGAGAAATCGTTATTGAGAGTAGACCTTTCTCTTAATTTTAGATTAAATAGAATCTTTAGATTATATGAAGAGTCGTATTCTTTATCGACTAAAAGGATTGTTGTCATAAGATGTAATAGAATCATTATTGTTACCACTACTGTCATAGTTTGAGGAAGAATCAAAAAATCTTATCTTTACGGAAATTGGCCCATTACATCTAACTAGCATCATCTAACTCAGTACCGAATTTTTTTTGGATTTTATTTTTGAAAAATCATTATCTTTATAAGCAATTATTATAAAAAAGTGCTTTAACTCAAAGATCAAATGTTATTAGAATCCCATAATAGATCTCTCTCTATATATTTTTTTGGTTAAAATATGAATCTGCTTTTAATTGCAATAGTACTCAGAAGAACTCAAAGTTGCCTAATACAGAGATTAGCATCATATTTCTCACATCCAAAATTGCTCCGAAATAAAATACAACCCCCTTTTTCATTCAAGTTATCTCATGACAATTAACTAAAAAATAACAGAGTTACTATGTGACTGAAACATTAATAATAATAAAAGTTCGTTCAATGTTGCTACTAGGCTACTACGAGTAAAATCAAAAGGAAACATCAATCCAAGCTCTACATGGAGCATCCTCGGTTAGGATATACACTACGAAAAGAATGCAATAGTTTAACGAACGACCTTGAGAAATCAGCAATTTTTCAAATAAGTAAACTGAGTCGGATTTTGCACCCTCCTTAAAATCTTGAATCTATACTTCAATAAAGTCTCTTTATGGTTTGATTTGCTGCTGAATATCCAGTTAACAGCAAAATCCCTCACAAAGATCTCGCTCAGCTCTCTGAACACTTTTTTGATATTTTGCAATTCCACCTCATCACTGTCTGAAGGAAGAATCATACCTCGGAGACTGCCAATACTGTCGATTAATTCCTTGTGTTTTATGATAAATTGCTTGAAATTTTCATACGGAATTGAATGCGATTTTAACAGTACATCCCGGTACGGCCTCGCTAAATCCGTAAGTGAAAACGCAGACATCGCTTTTCCATAGTTTTTAACTATATTTTTCGAATCCTGCTTGTATCTACGGCGTTTTTTTGGCTCATTGCTTGCGGTGTCAGACTTACTGCCTCTGCTCGACGTTTTTTTAGAGGTTTTCTTTGCCGCGTTTTTCTTTCGTCGCTGCACTGTTTCCTCCAAAGTTGGTGCTCTATTAATAAGAATTTGAGGTTTTTTTGGATTATCTTCTGGTGCTTTCTTTCCCGTTATTGCCTCTTCTTGCTGTTCTTGTTTCACATTCGGTGATCTATTACTCGAATTTGAGCGGCCGTATTGAAAATCATAATCTCTTTTGGGAACCAGATCCTTCATCAGCGGAGCTAACAAATCGTTCGTATCCATTCGAGGAAGTCTCTCTCCAAAAGAATTTTGATTATCAAACACCCTAGCAGGCAGTTGCTCTTGGTCTTCGGCTTTTAATAATGGAAAGTCGAAGCTCATGTTTCTAATTAGGTTGCGAGTGGTCGCGGGAAAAGGATTCTCCATTGGAAAATCCAGCTCTGAAACCATTTCAGTTCCGCTAGACCACCAGTCGCTCTGGCCCTCGGAGTTCGTTGTCAGATAATAAGATGAATCATAATACTCCGAATCTGAGATATGAGATGATTGATCTGAACTATGACTCTGATATCTTCTTGCTTG
>ENA-UOTX01001973-UOTX01001973.1-compost-metagenome-genome-assembly--contig:-NODE-1973-length-11811-cov-12.185188_pt1 | contig 11811 bp, 10 predicted proteins | sample MGYA00238143_ERZ746982 | MGnify/ENA primary metagenome ERZ746982 (study PRJEB28758, sample SAMN06268862) | compost metagenome | isolation source: single cell | place: USA: California, Emeryville, Joint... | reverse complement strand
GGTTATCTTCTCTGAGTCATAACTCGATCATCTTGGACACATTTGAATATCAGAATGGCAGAATATGTTATGCCATGAAACAAATAGCCTCACCAGTGGCGGTTTCGATGTCACAACCTTCTGCTTCACCAAAGCTGAACCTAGAGAAACTTCTAAAAAATGTGCTGGAGGACGTAGATCATTTATCGTGTAAAGGGAAGATCCGAGTGCATATCCCTAACTCTAGGATACATCAAATATATAATTATACAACTTCGACAATCTGTTCTTATTTCGTACAAGATTGGAATCAAATAATGTCAACAGAGGTGAAAAGCCTTGCGACAGAAGACATTGAAGCTGAAAATGTATATGAAGTAGCACTGGGAATTCTTAGTTTAACTGGTCGAAATGCTAGGGATGTTGAGTCGAGCAAAAAAAACAGCTTCTATGATGTGATTGTAGAAGCGGCTGTCTATAAAAATGAAAAGTTGAATAATGGAATCATTACTAATATTCAAAAGAAAATACTCGTAAAAATGTTACATAAGATACCCACCGAACGTCCGAAAATAAAGGAGATTATAAGGGACCTAGCTGGAAGCTTTCCAAATCGTTCAGACGAATCGTTTGCGAGATATCAAATTGATCTCCCACAAGAAAAGGAAGAACCAAAACAAGAAATGAAGGAACAAGAGAAAAAAGAAATGAAGGAAGAAGAGAAAAAAGAAATAAGAAAAGAGAAAAAAGGAAAAGAGCCAGAGAAAAAAAGCTCAAAAAATCTTCGAGAGATCATTCATTCAGATAAACAACTGCACCAATTTTTGCAAAAACCCGACCTTCGAAGGATCAGAAAGCTTCGATTCAAGCAATTTCCAATTGACTCTGAAAGTTTGCAGCTAATCAATCAGAAGCAAGAATTAAGGAATCTTATTGAACTCGATTTTGAAGGATGCTCCCTGCAAGCATCTGCACTTTCAGTGCTTCGTGATTCACCGTGGAAAATCCTCCGTTTTCTCTATTTGGATAAAACTCAACTTGGAGATGAAGGGGCGATCACAATAGCTGGCAATCAAACATGGACAAGACTGGGAGCGCTTCATTTAACTTACAATCTTATAGGAGATAAGGGGGTAGCTGCTCTAAGTGAAAATAATACTTGGACAAATCTTAAGAGGTTAGTTTTAGCAAGGAATTCAATAAGCAGTGTCGGAGCGAAATCATTGTCTGAAAATAGTTCATGGCAACAGCTTCAAAACCTATCCTTGGAGGGCAACTCGATTGGCGATGAGGGCTTAGCAGCTTTAGCAGGGAATAAATCATGGACCAAACTCGAAAGCTTGGGAGTATCAGATAATAATATCACTGAACAGGGAGTTATCGCTTTAAGTACGAACACATCATGGAAGGCGCTTAAACTTTTGATCTTAAAGAGAATTCCTATTGTTGAAGAAGAGGTATCTGCTGTGCGAAAGAGATGGAATGGTATTGAAATTAAGTTTAAAAAAGGAAAGAAATGACTTTTCAACCAGCCTAAAATTGAAAATTGTCAGGAATAGCTTTTTACTGACTTTGTAATTGATCGCACTCACCATATTTATATTGGTAAATTGCAACTCTTCATAATACTTGAAAAGTTTATTCTGAAATTAACACTCTCCTAAGAATCGGTAGGATTCTAGCTAGCAAAAGCTTTGCTTACAAACGATGAAGAAAGGTTGAGTTAAATTTTAAGAATGAGCACACGTATTGTAGAGGCATTTACAAATTGATAGATCTGTTCAGGAAATATTCTGCTCTTTTTGACATTTTAACTACAATGATTCAAAGATGCATTCTAACCTTAATACACACCAAGAGGTTCATTTCTTTTGCTCCTTCATATATCTTTCTAAGCTCTGTTTCTGTAGTGGAAGAACAACAGATTCATGATCATACCAAGTCCAGGAATTACCGTAAGCGTCAGATAACTCCACAAGCTGCTAACATATCTGCTTTGCAGGCCCAAGATGAACTTTATCGTATCGAAAATATTGATGTCGAAGGTTTGAATCAGCCAAACTGCGAGCTGAATCTCAAGCGCAACAAAAACAAAGAAGGCAATATTATTCAACCAATATCTCTTCTTCACAGGCTTGACAAGAATTATCAGAGGTTGCAATAATAGCACACTCAGGATTCCGAAAGGAAGATTTACAATTAGCCACATCGTTCCACCTAAGCAAATGTACACCAGCGGGAACGCATACGCTATTATCCATTCTTCATCCAAATTCAGCACTTCATTAGGAGCCGGTTTAGTATAATGCTCAAAAATCGTATATCCTACTTTCTCTAACACTGGACGTACGATTAATAAAGTCGCAGCCGCCAGTCCCAGGAACCAAATAGTCAGCGCACTAGAGAGGTCAAGAGAAGCCAACTCTTCGCGGCCATCGTAGCTAAAGTAGGCTTTAGTATCGACGATTTTGTTCCAAGCCATCTCGATCCATGTTGGCAAAAAGTATAAGATCACACCCGAGATAGCATAAGTCACTGAAGACCAAGTCCATTTGAAAAGCAAATTTTTCTTTTTCGATTGTAAATAAGCTGCCACTGTCTGGGCGGCGGCGAATTGAAAGAAGATAAACGGATAAATGAATCTACCAATTGTGATGTGATTATTAAGATCCAGCGTTACGTAGAGTGGCGACCCTGCATGCAATTGCTCCTGCAACACCATGTTAGCTCTATTCGTGGTTTCGAGGACTTTGCCTAGCTTATGCATAATCTCTGACGACTTGGGTTCTGAGGACTTAGGCTCGTAGTTGAATTTGATGCCTCTAAGAGTGACGGCATGAATGCCATATTCCATAAAGTAGGAGTGCGCATAGTCCGTTCTTCCCACGATCCTGCGTTTAAACGTGGCAAGAGTTTGGGCTAAATAGTAATTATAATGGCCTTGATTGGCCAATCGTAAGAGTGGATGGATATAATTGCGCTGAAAGAAATGATCAACCATCGTTTCATATTTCAAATCTTCGTCCAGAGACCAATATCCAAGCAGATGCTCGTTGAGCATTTGGTTGAAGTTCATGTAATAATCGAAATCATTCAGTTGACCATTCAGCCCGTCGTTTATTAAAATCACTCTGTTGAAGTTATCTTCATCCATTTCAATATTTACAGCTTGTCTTAGAATGCCGCAGCGTGGAAAATCAGTTTTCGGAGGCTGCACGTGTCCTCTGAAGTATGAATCTAAGAAAGCAAGTGCTGCTTTGCCGTTTGAGCGATATTTTCCATCATAAGCCAGAAAGATGATGCTTCGAGATAGATAATTGATCTCGCGGTTGGTTGCTAGCATATCCAAAAAGGCCAGGGAAAAAGCAATTTCTGCTAGTTTGTTTTTATTATGATGTCTGAACATGACTACATTGCATTCGTCTCGTTGCGCTCTAGGAGGATGAAGTATTCCGAACAGATTAACGCCAGTTTTGTATAAGGTACCGGAGTCACTGCTCACCTTAGTAGTGAAATTTTGGTAATAGGGAGTCATATCTCTTTGTTTGTAGAATTTCTCGATGTAGTCCAGAGTTGAACCTGGATGCTTCTTTAACTGATCCAATATTTCGTAGTATTTGCTTGGACTGAACAGAGAAATATGATTTGAAGGGGCCATTGCGTTCTCAGCGATGTAATTCTTTTCTCCGTATAGAGGGAAGAGGGGGATGGCTAGATAAGACAAAACAGCTACTATAGTGAGAACCCAAGTAAGCGGCCTGTAGATCATTGGATTCATGATAGTTCGAAGGAGCACGATTCGCATCATTTTCTTGAAATTCGAAAATTTATCCTCTTATTGATCTATTGAAATATCTATTATTTGTAAATTTGGATTTGATATCTGATAATTGTTAACAATAAACTAATATACAAATAGTCAACAATTCTAAACGAGACGAAAAGGCTTTTGCTTGTGAAAAATAGTGGGAGAGGTTTCCAAACGAAGTGATATATGTCTTACAAAGTTTTATGAATTAATAAAGGGTGAGTTCGTTGGATTTTCGTTTTTTGATGATTGCAAGGCACTTTGCGAGTCTATTTGATGAGCTTGAATCCAGAATACCTCCATTTTCTTCGAAAAACGCCAGCAGGTCACTTTCTATTAGCCCAATTAAAGGACCTGGGATCTGAAGGTTCAATTCCAAAGCGTATTCAATCCATGGAAGTAAGACCGAAAAGTACATCCTGTTATGGATCAAGCCACGCAGCTTCCAAAGGAAAGTTTCAATAGTTGATGGTTCAAGCTGCTCGATCACGACACCTTTGAAAATTTTATGATTATTTCAATGACGGCCCTCTTACCTGTTTTTTCGATTAAACCTATGAGAGTGGATTCGTCTCCTTCAAGCAGACAAGTTTCATAAGCTTCATTCATTTGATTTGACTAAGAGTAACATTATGAACCACTTCATCGAAGATTGAGAATTGTTACCACCAACAGCTCGTTTATACGAACCCAAACCGCGTTTGTAGTTAAGTTATCCTTTGTTCCCCGACTCGGACCTATTATAATTCAACAAATATTATACGCTGTTAGATAATATTCACTACTCTTTTTATTTACTGAGCCATAGTTCGTGTTGCTGGCATATTTAGGGAAAGGTTGCTCTTCTTTCAATATGTACTGTGATGGGTCCCTAATAACTGCCTGCCCATAAGAATTCCCTTGAACGCCCATATCGTTCCTCCAGGGAGGGGTCATATATTGACCCTGAGTCATAAATTGGGGAAAACTTGCAAAATTCTGAACCGGCGGTTGCTGATGTAACTGCTGGATCGTCTCTTCCAAAAAAATTATTCTATTCTTCAGATCATCAAGTTCTTCTTTGCTCGTGTACTGCACGGTGTTTATTTTTTCCAGAATCCTCGATTGATTCTAAATCAGCATGTTTTTATTTACTTATAGGTTGCATTGAACCTTGATCAGTTACCTCATTTATTCGCATCATCTGTTGAAAAATCTCTGCGAGTTCGGCCTGATTATTTCTCTTAGAAGGAGTGCTTGCTGGCGACTGGCTCAGTATTTCGGAGGAATCCTCATTTCCCAATTTCCGCATTTTTGTGTTCTCTTCATCAGAACGATATCTTCTTGGAGGACTCTGAACCTTAATGTCAATCTCGCCATCTTTAGGAGCATTTTCGAAGAATTTTTCGTTTATTTTCAAACGACTGTTGGGACTCCCGGTTCTGAGCTTTCGTCTGCCAGTATTTTCAAAGGTTATATCTCTCTCGCCTCAAATACATTATCGATTACAAAACAACAGCTATCATTTGATTTTACTCGTTTTTGTGACGGTTTCCTCATATTCTTCTAGTCTTCTCTGAAAACTTTGTTGCTGTTCTTCTTCTCCTTCTCTTCCTCCATCTATTGCCTTCAAGGCAGCTTTTGTTGCATCACGAACAGCTTTAATCTGATTGCAGTGAACTTGATAAGAGTTTTTGCATAATTTATAAATAATAATACCTTATCAAATCGAAGCCTCTTCAAAGCTTCAAGGACCGGTTCTTTGTGTAATTCAACCATGTCAGGTACCAAGTCATTGAAAGTATGAACCATTTCTATTGAAAGTTTCCTCACATTCCAGTCTGGATCCTCAAACCCTTCAATCACAATGGGTATAATAACCTCGCAATTTTGCTGCAATTTTTCAGTGTTCTCCTCAATTGCTAAGATAGTGCTCAGCAAAGCTTCCATTATTTGTAAACGCGCTTTGCATGAAGTTGAATTCATGACCTCGATCAACTTTTGCACCATATCATCGCAAATCCTGAGGATGCATTGGACAGGACTCGTTTGCGCTATCTTTGTAATGCACATCACGGCACCAATCTGTGAATACTTGCCACTTGTTGGAAGCAGTTTCAGAAATGTGTTGAAGATGCCAACCAATTTCTCTGTAAGGTTTCGTGTTGGCAGCCCTTTTAGAGATAAGCTAACCATAGCTCCAATTGCTTCGGCGCAGGCTGAGTTCAGTTGAGGGTCATCTTCTCGAATTCTTTGTGAAAGAATAGATAATATTTTAGGCAAAAATTCCACAAGTTTTTCTTCAAAGACATCTGCTAGTATGGGAATTACATTGATTAGCTCCTTTTCATGTTCTGGTTCTGATGCTCTTTCGTGTCAGAAATAACCTTCAACACCGCAGCCATTCGTTCTGGATCTCGAACTTGGTTAATGAATAGATCTCTAAGTTCTTCAACAGCTTTCTTGTGGGTTTCATGACCACTGGGTATCGATAAAAACGGTTATATGGGATATTATTACGTAAGCTTATTCAGAGTTGCGAGTAGGTTTTGTCGAAAAATTTGGGGATCTTCTGTATAGGGTGAAGTTGGTTCGACTAGTATCATTTGGCGAAGTTCTGATTTATATTTGGAAATTTAATAAACTGATACTTTGTAGATTTAATAAAATTAATACAAATTCATTCATGGGAGATATCTTCTATTCTCACCATTTGCGGTTTATTGAGCAGGTACTATCACAAGCCTTATTGACTTAGAATGCCGTGTTATATATATATTATACCTAAGAAGCTGAATAATTCGATTATCAGAAGGTTTCAAAAATTCTGTCTCGAAAAAACCAAATACTGCTTGTAAGCTGAAAGGTTAGGGTGAAACTGAATCGATTGGACTCTATCAGTAAAGATTGCTTACATATGATATACTCAAAGGCCAATTGAATTGCACTAACGTCAAGAGAAAAACACCAGCACCACCAAAAAAAAAATTCAGACTTATCTATTCACAGTTCTTGCTTGCAAAGTCATTATGGAACATGAAATGAACTGAAGAAATTGGTTGCTGAGGATAGAGGCCTATTTCTCACCTTTGAATTTTCGAAATTTATCACTCCATAAACAATTGATTCTGGTTAATATCGGATCTGAGGCTTCGAAGGATAAAATCCTTTATTAGGGAAATAAAATGGCAAAGTCAAAAAACCACACAGCACACAACCAAAACCAAAAGGCTCACAGAAACGGTATTCACAAGCCTAAGAGAGAAAGATACACCGGCCTTGCTCAGGTACTTGTGCATCTTCGGAATTGTTTTTTTAACTTTCACGCAACTGATTAGATGAATGCCAAATTTTTAAGAAACAGAAGAAGAGCTTTGAAATTCGACCCTAACTGGAAGAAGAGCGCCAATCTCTCAAAGAAGATTGAAAAGCTCAGAGGCAAGTAAGGATATTCAGCGCTAGAACGATATTTCGAGCATTTTGAAAGTAAGAATTCTCATAGACTCTTTTAAGGTTTAAAAACTCGCTGTGCGTCGTTCATAAGTCTTTCTCAAATGTAATCCCTGCATTCATATCAAAGTTTCTGCATGGATAACCTCAAAGACTAAAAAATTATCAAAAGAAATGGCTCCAAAACTTGGTTCCTTCATATTTCACACAGAATATCAGAACACCATAGCATTATTAGATCAAAGTGGTACTCACTTGGTAAAACGCATTCTGTAGGCACATTTATATCACAATATCGTTATACAATAGTGGGATCAGAACTATCTGTCGCCCTTCTTCAAACTTCTGCAGAGCAACTCGTAGCATTAGCATAATACTCGATAATTAAGTCAATGCTAGTATGGTACTTCGTAATTCACAAGGCAGAACTTTTGTTGTAGTTAGAGTCTTGTTAGTAGTTATAGTCTCCTCATTAAGCCCTATCATTTACCGCGGCCTATATCCAAAGAAGAGCGAGGCTAAATGGATTGAAATGGATTGTATATTCGTTAGTTTCAACATGATTTGTCTCGTTATTGCCTTCGGAAGAGTCGAAGATCCAAGATAAGTGTGTCGATTATTTAACAGATTGAAAAATTTAAATAAAATTCTGGGCTAAGCCTTTGCTCAAATCGAAATAAACTCTCATATGGATCCTGGAGAACAAGAAGTATGACTTGTCTTTGGAGCTTCAACTTAAGATACACTAGATTCGCTATAAGATAAACGTTCTTGCTCGATTGCACTCAGCCACGACCTTAAAAAGAAAAATATTCACAGCACTTCGATGCATAACTCAAGAGCACAAAGAAAAAAGAGACAAACTCCTCCTTTACTACGCCTTAAAGAGCATAAAGCTAAAACTTAAGATATTTCGCGGGATCAGATTAATTCTTGATGTAATTATCATGAACTCAAACTGATATTCAAATTGTTTCTCAGCAACGAAGAGTCAGATTGCAATTTATGAGGAAACTAATGCTGGCTTACTCCAAATACATAAAGAAAAAATATTTCGATGGGTTAAAATCGGCAAAACAAGTGCGAATGGAGGAAGAAAAGGAGAATATCAGGGCAATAATGGCTTGGAGAAATCGCAAAATGAAATTTTACTTTGGAGTCATGAAAAATTTCAAATCAATTTTGCAATTACAACAGGCAGAGGAGAAACAGCTTGGGGATTTAGGAGAGTAATCGATTTCTTTTGAGAACTGAGTGTGTTTAAGCTAATTCTAGTAAATTTTGCTGCAAGAGATTTTTCAACAAACTGCGCGAACACCATGAAGAAAAGAGCAGGTACTCATCTCACATTGTTAAATGTAAGTAATTTCGTATAAGGTCTAAAACGATGAATCGCATCGCGCTTGAATGGAGAGAAGGTTTGGCTAAAAGAGAGTTTTTCAGATCCTTAACCTGGAATAAGGAAGCCAGGCAAGAGCGCAGATTGAAAGATCTAAAAGCGAATGAGTATTATGAATCCCGACATGGTAGAGTAGTATTAGAGAAATACTTCGGTCTTTGGGCAAAGGTGCATTTTGACTATCAAGACCGAAAGAATATGATTAGAGAGCGGTTGTTGAAGATTGAGAGGATCATATTAAAAGCAAAGGCAGCGGTCTTCTTTAAAAAGGTGGACGCTTGGTGGACACATGTTACAGAGCTAGGCGAAAATTTCTTGAGGATGAGGCTTTTGAAGCGGGGATTTAGACAGTTTTTAAAAAACCAAAAATACCAGGTTCTCAAAAGAGACATACAGCAGCACTATGAGCATAGACTCAAGAGCAAAGCATATGACTCGTTGAGAAGCTATTTAGATGTGCGACGAAAAAAAGATGATGTAATGAGAGTAGCCAGGGTTGTGTATCGTAAAAAAACTCTGGGTTGCTTTTTGAGGATATGGAGGAAGAGGTAGCTTGTTTGGCTGTGAGACTTTTGGTTGAGATAATATTTGTAAGATTTGAAGAAGAGGTCCATCGGCAGCAAGAACACTATGAAAAGAAAGAGCGACTCAACCAAATTCAAAAGGAGATTCAAACCCGCAGGATTGCTAGGCGTTTCGCGAGGTTAAAGGAATTTTACAATGAACGCAAGCAAATTTTCCTTCATGAGCAGCTCTCTCGGCAACTGAATTACAGAAGGATGTGCAAGTTTATTTGGAGGTAAGCGGTATTTGTTACAATCATTCTTGATTTCATAATGTTGTAGAGCTTTCAGCAAATTCCATCAGTATAAACTTATGAAGGTGCAGAGGCTTCAAATGGCTGAAGTTAGATATAACAAATCCTTGGAATCGAAGTAATAATTAATTTTCAGGAAATTTCTAACATAATTATGTTATTTCTAGGGCATTCAACGCTTGGAAGGCTTTTATCAATTTCCATGAATACAAAAATAAGAAAATTAGGCTGGCTGATGAGTTCCAGCGACGAAAGTCTCAGAAAATAATGGCTAATATGTAAATTAGAACCTATGATGGATGGTCATCTTTAATTCTAATCCCAAAAACAGATGGAATGCTCTGTCCGTTATGGCGAGCGAAACTCGAGAAAAATCGCTTCTGTGCAGCAACTACCGCGCATTTAAATTAATTACAAAAGTTTTTCGCAGATGGAAGATTCATACCAGCATTACAGTTGAAAGGGTACATATCATTCCTACCAAACAATCCAACGCATTCAATAACTCGTTTTAGAAAGCATCATTGAACCAAAGAATCGAATATTTCAGCAAGAAGAATTCGCTGAGGCGAATGTACAGAAATTGCACAGAACTTAGTGTAATTAAACTCCACTACCCACAATCTAATTAAAGAACAATCATATAGGCTATCCGAGAAGAGTATAACAGAACCGAGATAAGGCTTGAGCTGATGAGGAAAATTCAAGGCTTCAGGCAATTCAAGGCTCGAATTCTAAGCCTGAAAATGGGACAAAACCTAACGAATACCGCTTTGAGACATTATCAACGAAACTTGATGTTGAAAGCTATGATTGTATGGAAAAAGAAGAGGATTAGAGTAAATATCCTTTTCAAGAAGACAATTAACATTTTCTTAGAGCCACAGAGAGAGACGATTGACAACTGTGGCCATAAAACATTGGTGCATGGTCCATTTGAGACAGTATTTCCAACGCATCAAACAGTTTTATCGTCTCAGTCTGAAGAAACATGAAAGCGAGCAGGCGGCACTGCAGCTTTACTTAGACCGGGAGCGAAAGGCCAGTAAGACCCACACTGACTTTACAGCTCTTAACATTTTAATGTATTATAAGTTTTCACAAGAACGATTCAAACGGCCTTGGAAATCAGAGAGCGACAACAAAAACGCCAACTCAAACAACAAATTGCGAACAATGTCAGATCTTACAACCTGATGCAGAAATACGGAATGAGGTAAACGTGACTGGCATAACCTTGTCTGAGTCGTTCTTAGATGGTTAAATTATTGCCTGAAAAAGAAGGGAAAGCAAATCAGGCAGGAGGATGATTTGAGAACAGGCACATTCCAAAAACAGCGAGAGACTTCTTATATCCCTATAACAAGCGTTACTATCAAGCCTTCTGAGCCAATGCCTAAGCAGTTCGAAACCCGAATTCCGACTACAAAGGACCGAGTTCCTTCGAAAGAACGCCATTTTGAACAGAAATCCGAAGCCAAAGCTGTAACAAAGCAGCAGACCACACGAACTCCACAGAAAAAGACCCAAGATGTTTGGGGAGACATCCGCCCCAAGGAGAATAACCCCAATGGAAGTAATAACCAGGAGAAAAATATCTTGACTTGGTTTGATGAAAAATATAAACAAAAAGCGAGGCTTCAGCCCAGGATTGCTGGAGAACGCACTCCTCCGAAGTTAATACCTAGCAGGAAGATAAGTGAAGTGAAAGGTCCAACCAGCAGATCGGATTACAAATTTTTAGACAGCGACAGGTCGTTGAACATTAGTTTATTCAAAACTGAGGCTGTGGATCTCAGACCTCCAGAAAGAATCGCCGAGGAAGAGTCGGATACGGAAAGCACGCTTTCGCAAAGAATTCAAGAATATCAAAAAAAAATAAACGATTTTACCGCGTTAAAGGCGCGGTTTCGTGAACTAAAAGAGAAGCGCGAGAGGACCGGAGATCGATCGCTTACTACGGAAATTGAAAAAATTCACTCGCAGCTCCTTGCAGACAAAACTCAAATTGGGAATTTATTGCAACAAATAAATGACTTGAAGAAGATTTTAGCCTCTTAAATGTGAATCTGCATTTGAACTTCCATTAGGACGCTCGTTATTCTAAGTTATTTACTTATCGTTGATTTTTAAGCGCGGTGAAAAGAACTGCCTTTCAGTCTTATGTGTATTAATTAATTTCTCAAAAAGGAGCCTCTTCATCATAAATCTAGTCATTGCTACATAGCCAACGAATACTCAGCAAAAAGCTGGTTACTCTTTTGTCATTTCGTTTCATATATTGCCAATTTAATAATATTGTTCATGGATTTTAATAATAACATTCAAATAATAAAAAGATGGGAAACTATGCATTATTTTTTAACAAATAAGCCATAT
>ENA-UOTX01001971-UOTX01001971.1-compost-metagenome-genome-assembly--contig:-NODE-1971-length-11856-cov-19.956872_pt1 | contig 11856 bp, 7 predicted proteins | sample MGYA00238143_ERZ746982 | MGnify/ENA primary metagenome ERZ746982 (study PRJEB28758, sample SAMN06268862) | compost metagenome | isolation source: single cell | place: USA: California, Emeryville, Joint... | reverse complement strand
ATTAGCTCTTATTAGATCCTCAGTAAGCAATGGTGAACCCTTATAAGTATTGCGTAAGCTAAATATGGAAAAGAACTACCTTAATATACACAATTTTTGGGAATTGGCTGATTCTTTCCCAAATTTCAATGGAAGGTGGCTCAGGCGACAAAATTACGATATATTGCAGTTCTTTCAAGTAGTTTGCTCGAAGAGGCAAAAGGAAGTAGTAAATCGAGGGATGGATTCCACAGACAACAATATGCTTATTGATCTCAGGGTCGTCTTGGATTGTAATTCTTGTTGCGTTCATAAGATTGATCGGCTCGCTCAGCAGAACATAATCGCCTCCTAGCAGCTCGTTTTCTTCACCGTTGGCTCCTAGCAGATCCTGATTCGAAATTGTGGTAGAATCATCATCGTCATCGTTCAATGCGAGATCGCCTCCTGAGTAGGTATCAGCATATCGATGAGTGCGTTTCTCTCCTTTCTTCCCAGTTCTTTGTGAATGATATTGATGATAAATCGAAGCCTCTTCCGCCGACATTTCATACGTGGCCACCTGGTCAGCGACCTTCTTATCCTCACAAATCAAATACACCTTCACGTGGTTTTCTGCTGTATTAGGGATAACATAAGAGCCTGGATTCAGTCGAATGATCGTTTGATTTCCGATGTCCAGTTCCAACCCAAAGACAATCCCATTGAATTCATTGTACACTATTGCCGCTACCTCGCTAAATTTTTTGCCTTGGAACTTAAACGAAAGGTCAGTACGATAGATTTCGTGCCCCATTCCTGAGGTGTATTCTTTTATCCATTCCTCGTCGAAGTCTCCTCCGCTCACATCACCTGCTGAGATAATCAAGTTTGAAATCATGCTGATAATCCCAGGCACAAAGCAAGATTTCGCGACCAGATTCATCTTAAACTCCTCAACAACTATCAACTGGTCATTACTTTTCATCGTCAATGATGAATAGTAATGCGTTTTGCTTTCAGGCTTGATCAATTGCATGCAAAGTCTCATATTCTCGTTGGTGTGGTAGTAAACATACTTTTTTATTGCTAACGCAGTCAAAATGTTCTTATGATCGGAGGAAAAAGAGTCGCTTCCGTATTTATTAGTCAGGAGAATACAAGCCTTTGCGCTGGCAGCCTTCGCTCGCTTCAAATCCCGATCAATCATTGGATTGCCTTTGAGGTAGGTGAGGAAGAGCTCGTATTGAGGAGTGTGAATAAAACTCTCCATTTCAACCGAAGGGTCGACCGCTTGCATTATAACAGCGTTCTTGTCTTGTGATCCGTGGTCAGGATGGAACAGTTCATTGCAAAAATCTCTCAAGGCCGCAACGCTGAGGTGCCCACAGATCATTATGTGAGGAACTTCAGTGTTCATTTTATAGATTGCTCTCGCGTAAACAGATTGCATGCTCATTAACCGAATAAGCTCGTTCGTCTGCTTGGGAATCAGGACCAATGCGAGGATAATCAAGACAATAACGACAACACGTCCCAATTCGGATTGAGGGACGACATCGCCGTACCCTACAGTCGCGAGAGTGACGACAACGAAATAGAACATCTCATGAAATGTTGTTTTCTTGATGACATTCTCTGGTAGCTGAGAGCAAGGATTAGCTATGAATAATAAATCAATTGCTTCGGACTATAAGAACTACTTACTCTTTAAATTTGCAAACTGCTCCGAATTAATCGTTTCTCTCACTGGGTTTTCAAAGGCTTGCAGAACTCCAGCCGTTACGAAAAGTAGCGTCAAAATCGTTAAGAAAATCTTAAAAATCTGTTGACTGACCTCCGTCTCACCGATCTTGAAAACTTTGTTGAGTATCCTTGTGAGTCTCAGACTTCTGAAAATCACAGTGACGCTTTGAAACGTCATCCGATCGGTTGTATCTAATGACGTGAAGAACAATGGGAGGATAGTTATCAAGTCAATTATGGCTTCGGTGCTGATGACATATTGAAATCGATGCTGACTTGCAAAAAATCTAGAAAAATAGCGCATTGTCATGTAAATTGCAGGGGAAATGCTACCTCAAAACGTATTCTAATAAGTAGAAGAGCTCGATTGCGAGGTTGAGGTCTTGAAACCATTGAAAATTGTATGTATAAGTGGTGACCAAGTAAACGGTGCAAGAAAAAACGCTGAGAAATGTGCTGATGTATTCAATGGTTTGGCCGTATCTCCCATTTAAAAACTTTTCTAGAACCTGCCGAAAGGTCATCTTGTCTTCGCTATCATCCACTGTATGGAAATGTAAATGTAAATGTAAATAAATTCGTTTTGTCAAAATGCTGATAAAGGTTACGTACACTCTGGTCTTTGAACCTGAACAAAAATATTGTCAATAAAGAGAGCTTGTGACGAGAAGTTAATTTACGCGCACTGGAAGGCTCTGAGAGCTTCTTGAAGGGAACATCGATTTTCAAACTTAGTGTGTACTGTTTTAATTTATTATTTGAGAATTCAAATAAATTTAGTCAGTCTGATATTTAATTCGATTAGAAAAAGCCTGCACTGCAAAAGCTGGAGAAACAAAGTCACGATAGGTGTAATGTTGAGATTTATGATGTGGCCATTAAGCTGAAGAAAAAAGTTACTGAAGGGTATTCCTTTAGAGTCCTGAATTTCATTTCGAGTCTATAACCAAGGAACACCAGTTTGCAGTGATGTTTCATTCATTCACACACTCCTTGGAAACTCAAAAAAGTCTGGCGCAAAGTATTTACGATTTCATGCAATATCGATTTCAAACCGAGAATATCATAAACATTGTGTCACCCTAAACCCCTGACTAGAATTTTTTCTTTATTTTTCGTTTGTTTGCTGAGAACCCAATGCAGACTATTGAGTATGTCATCTATGACACCCGGCACACTAAAAAAAAAATGAAAAAAAAATGAAAAAAAAAATTCCTAACCAATCAAACTTTGTTAACTTTGAGATTCAGGCCGAACTTACCAACTATTACGTCTAAAATCGATCGAAAAGGAACGTTCAAGGATCTGACGATAGTTTCAGTCGTTTGAGGTCAGGATTTTTATTAATACTATCAGGAGTTAGGCAATGCAGCAGGTTAATGTTTACATTATTTCAGTGCTCGACAAAAAGGATAATTTTATTTGAAAAACTTAAGAACAGCTCAAACCAATTTTTTTTTAATGACAGATCAAGGTCCAACAATCTCAGAGACTTCTGCAACCACAGAGCCAAAGACATTCGATGACATCCTTGAGACTAAATTAGGCTTTGGAAGATACCAATACCTTCTCTACGCTTTTGTTGGACTTGCCTTCTCCGCGGAAGCGGCTTTTATCTTTTGTTTTTCTCTCGTAATCCCAATCATCAAAAACGAATGGAATCTCAGTGAAAATCTCGTCAGCAGTCTCGGAAGCAGCATCTTTATGGGTATTTTCATGGGATCCGTCAGCGCCGGGTCCGTGACTGACAAACTCGGCCGTAAAACATCACTTATTCTCTCATGCGTCATACAGATCTTACTGGGAGTAACAGTTCGATTTATTTACAATTTCGAGGCCTTTTTCGCTTTACGAGTTGGATTTGGCTTTCTCATCGGTTTCACGCTACCTCTCTGTCTCTCTATGCTCTCAGAAATCACTACGATAGCTCTTCGAGGCAAGGCATTGATATTCTGCAATGTTTTCTTCACCTGTGGTCGACTGTATGTTATAATGGCTGCGTTCATCACACTAGACGACCTCCAAAGTGGTGATTGGAGAGGCACAGTTTTATACTGCTGCACTCTTCCGTTAATAGCGTTAATTGGCACGCTCATCTACGTTTACGAATCCCCAAGGTTCGAAATCGCCTTTGGAAGAATGGAAAAAGGAGTGGATATAATTAAGAAAATCGGAATAATGAACAAAGGGACGAAATTCACCGACATTGATGAGCAGGACCAAAGGGACCTGAAGTCGTGGCAAGAAAAGAACTTTACTATCACCGAAAAAGTGAGTCCGAAGAGCCTCTTTGGTTCTGGATACAGGGCCATCACTTTAAATTTATGGATGATGTGGCTTTCAGTCGCGTTTTGTAGCTATGGACTGAACTTCATCTTACCTTTTGTATTAGAAGATCTTGGAGAAACCCAAGGGACTGGCTTTAACCCAGAATCAGGCACTGGAACAGATACGCCATCGCAGCCTCAAGGAGACCGCAATGATTTCTGGCGTCTAGCTGCTCCGAATTTCATCGAGCTGCCTACAATTTTAGTTGGCATTCTTATCATTGAAGTGAAGATCTTTGGAAGGAAAAACACACTGATCCTCTGCTTTGCACTCGCGTTCGTTTGTTTCCTTCTATCTATGATATTGCCTGCGGGGAGCATGATCTACTTCGTGAGTGCGGCAAGATTTTTTATCAGTTTAGCTTTTGGTGTAATATATCCCTTCTCTGCCGAAGTCTACTCGACCAAGTACAGGACAGTAGGAATTGGCATGGCCAGCGCAGTTGGAAGACTAGGCACGGTCCTTATGCCGTGGATAACCATCCATTTGAGGGAGTTGGCAACGAGAGCGCCGTTTGGATTTTTTGCGCTTTTGAGCCTTCTCTCGGCGATTTGTGGGTTGACGCTTCCATATGATACGACAGGACAACCGCTTGATGCGGTCGCTAATCAAAAACAGTCTGTGCATGTTGAACTTCAAGATGAAATTGGGTCGCATGATCAGGGAGAGGAGAGGACTAAAAAAAGCTTTGAAGAGTATGTAGAGAACCAATAGACTAAATGCGTGAAATTTATTGCTTTTGTGGAGATTTTGGTTTGTTTCTGGTTAGGGAAATAGTTGTTTGAAAAGTTAATAATAAACTAAAACTCCAATAACATTTATTTTACTATTTAAAAGAGGAGTCGTTTCCTTTTCATGAGGCTAGAGGCTCTCTGATAGCATCAATAAGCTCACACATGTTAATTGGAGCTATCCAATGAATATTTTTCTGCACTTTCATGCGGCTATAATTCAGCATGATTGTCTTAAGCAAGCAAATGGATATTAATATTCCCCTAAATTTTCAAATACTGAGTTCTCTAGTTGCATCAATCATTCAAATCACCAACCTCTAAACTTCAATCATCCAAACAGCCGCTAAATCAGGGCAGCTGTATCTTGGGCAGTCAGTGAAGAAAGTATTATTTTTTAAAAAAGAAATGGAATTCCAATACTGTTTTGGATAAACCCCTTGAAACTACAATGAGCATAAACGCAAAGAAATTAACACAATAAATAAGGTTCGCATACACGCCGCTTTAGCTACCCCACTCAAATAACTCCTAACAAAAATATCCTATTAAATCGGATCATTAACATCGTAGAAGGTTTCAAGGATTGTAATAGCCGCCTTGTATACCTCTTCAGATTTATGCTCTTGGAGCTTTTCGATTTTCTTAACCGCTCCCAGTGAGTCGAGATGGTTCAAGTAAGGATTCTCACCCAAAGTATCAATATACTTAATTCCATTAAGCAAAATTTTATTAATGCACTCCAATGCCACTGTCACGATTTTTGGATCTTCAACTCCATCTAGCTGTTTCGCCATCGTATCGATTACTTGGTTGTTGACCAAGAACTCAATCTGTTCATCATTGCCGTGATTAACAGCGTTTGATAGCACCCATGTTGACTCACGTCGAACCTAGTCAGAGTTTACCATCAATTACTTCAATCTTCAAGTTACCTCTGGGCCATCAGTCAAAGCAAGTTCACAAAGTCTTTTGACGAAACCTGGACAGCGTAAGAGAACACCAATTTGCTCTGCAGTTCCTGCTGTGATATTTGAAAGCACCCAGCAGGTTTCTCGTCGTACAGGTTTCTTCTCATGATTCAACAGCTCAAGAAGCATCGCAGCAATCCCTGAGTGACTCATCACAAGCTGAAGAATTTATAAGGGTTCATATGGAAAATTTTGAAATTTACATTTGTTTGTTTCTCGTTCCCTGTGACAATATTTCCAAGCGTTCTCAAACAAGGAATCAAGATTGACAGGAAAGGATGATTCAAATGCTTGATAAGCGCAGGAACAATATCTGTGTTAACGACGAGTTGGATAACTGCTTCATTTCCATCTAAAAAGTCAAAAAAATTTGTTTAACATAAAGGTTCGGCTTAATTATATCACCTGAAAGGTAAGACATGGCCCAGGCCGCATCAGTAAGGATTTCTGGGTCCTCTTCTTCTTTAATAACTTGAGCAAGCGGAGGGATTGCGTTTTTGACCAAATCAAACTTCGGGAAAGGCCTTCCTCGACAAAGATTTGAAAGCGCCCAGGTTCCATGCTTGATGGTGTGTCTATTTGTGGTGTTCTTCAGGAGTTTTATCATCGGATCAAGCCCTCCAGCTTTGAGGATCATGTCTCGATACATCGCAGAATCTCCTGAAATATTTCCGATTGCCCAGATTGCCTTGCCAAATATTGAGTATAACTATCAATTGTTGTTAGAGAATATTACCTGTTCTGCGACATCGATGTGTGGCGAGCTTAAGAGTTTAACAAACAACGGTATTCCGCCCTTATCGATAATGGACTGCGTTTGTTGAGTTGTACCTGATGCGACGTTCGTCAATGCCCAGGCGCTTTCAAGCTACAAAACATTAAATTGGCTCACAATTCGTTGAGAGAATCGTTACTTGAAGATGAGGCTCGTTATCGTTTTGCATAAACTCGATTAATCGCGGCACGAGATTTGAATCGATGACTGGCTGGATTGGAGGACCATCAATCGAAAGAATTTTCCTCAAGCCAATAACACCGTAGTGCTGCTTGAATCGGTCATTTGAAAGGATAGCCTCAAGAATTTTGAAAAAGTCTGCCATTGTGAATTTCTCTTGTAACACTTTATCGATGTATTCTTTAAGAGCTGCAGTGTTCGGGTCTAGTTTGACTCCAGAGTTTTCGAGCTCTTGAAGTTTGTTCTGATCTTTGATGTTTGGTCTTCTCTTCTTCATCAATTCATCTTCTCTAGAAAGATCGATATGCTCTATTCAGAGGTTTGCTAGATAAGATGGTCATTACCTGTTTTTCTTTCTTATTTCAGTAGAATATTCATCTCTTTTGCTTTTGAGGGAGATGCCGTCTAGGAGAAAAAAACTTGAATAATTTTCTATTGCTGAGCCACGATTATACCTTTTTCATTTTTATCTTTGTTTCCAAAAAGTGCAGAAACATCTTGGTCTTGAAGTCAGGTTAGTTGATGTGATGTGGGTGTTGGTAATTACTGGTTGTAAGTTCGCTGGTAGTACCTTGAACTTCCATTTCAGAAATTTTTGAATCAAAAAATTTATCAAATAAGAATTTCTCATTTCGTACAAGTAGATATATTGGCCCCCTTTATGAGAAGAAAAACAAAAAAAAACGGTGACTATGAAACGAAACGAATGGGACTTTGTTAAGAATGCTGGGTATTTATTTTGTTGGTGATGGAATATGGGAGTGCTAGCTAGGACTATTCTTGATGAAATGTTAGTGAAGGTTATTTGACCATTTTATCGGCTGAGAATGGGTCTGACAGCAGTTTTCAATAGACTTAGTGTTAGCACCTAACAATGATTAGCCAATGAGGAAATACTACTATGATGATAGAGGGCAGATTGTGTGCCGAATTAGAAATTTGGCGCAATTAATTAAAACAAAATACCTTACTCAGTGAGGATATTCTTGCTAAAAAGGGTTGATATACTCTCTTCGAAGAAATTACACTTTCGTGAGTTTGTATAATAAAAGAGTGATTTCTGTAGTAGATGCTGTAAAGAAAAGTTTCATTTATGTTGATTACAAGAGATTGAACCAGATGGCTTGCTTATGACAATTGAGCCGTTATGGAGTTATCGTTGAGCCGGCTCTTCGGAAGAAAGAATGCAAAAATGCATCTATTTTTGTTGATCAAATTGAGCAGAATACCGTCGCGATATCCAAACATAAATAATAGTGGAATTCACATTCAATTTGTAATTCGAGCATCGTTTAATCCAGGTTTTTTAGACCTTTATGCGAGAAAAGAATTCTCAATAATTCAAATTATCTTTGCTTCTTATATCCAGAGGTTTTGCTCTATGCTCTACACTGATTGAGACGACGACGACATCATCATAATCATTATTCAGGAAAATAGTATTCACTTTAATAAAACTGCTTCAAAGCATCCTTTCTCAATGAATTCATACATTTTATGATTTTTTTCCTCTCTCGAACTCCTTTACCAAAAATCAAGAGTTTCGTAGATGAATATGATACTAACTCCGGAGTAACATTACAATGATCGATGAAAAAAAGATATATGTGCAATATTTCATTTGTAATTAATAATCTCTTTCTTATCGATCTTTTCTGTTTATATATCCTCTTATCTCTAAACTAAGGTGCTCCGGATTGAATAAGATCGGCCGATTCTTCGCGGATTCTACTTGATCTGTTATTCACTTAAAGAGACTTTATTGGATGGAATTAGATCAATATATGAAGCTTTATCGCAGATAATACTTTATGTATCTATTTATATTTCCTTTATTGAATATATCTTACGATTGTTCAATTATTGAATTTATTACGAGAAGGTCCCGCACCATCTTCAAATTTATAAACCACGCTTAGGGGCGTAAAGTCCGTTATTGTATGCAACGTGTTGTCTCAAGAAGACTTGCTTTGAAGCGACATCAATGATTTTGTTAGCAATGACTTCACTCATAACATAGAAATTGAAAGTTGGTGCTGTCACGTACTCGACATCTTCAAGAACCTCAGTGAACTCAACAAGCTTCACATCCTTGCCATAGAAGTTGGTTGTCTTGGATTCTGGTGTCTTAGATCCAGCAATAACCATTCCAAAGTCAACTTCTGTCCAATTGAGCTTGCTCTGAGCAGTGAACTCAGTTTGCATCCTGTTATTCTTGGCATAGGCAGCGTAATTTTTCTTGATGTCTTCAAGGTCATAGACTCGCTGCTCATCATCAATTTTCATTGACATAACACCACCAGTGTAGACAATTCTTTGAATTCCCTTCTCTTCGACGGCTTTGAAGGTGTTTTTGAAGGAGCTTTCTTGGCTGCCTTCAGACATATAAGCGCAGAACACAACAGTGTCGTCAGGGTGTAAAACTTCGAGGAGAGCGCCGTCTTTGGAGAGGTCGACAGCGACGGTGGTGAGATTCTCGTTTTTAATTGTGATTTTATCAGGGTTACGGCAGACTGCAAGGACCTTGATTCCTCTTGCCAAGGCTGCTTGAACGACTGGGAGGCCAACGTTGCCACTGGCACCGCAAACAACGAGTCTTTTGATTGAGCCTTCCATTTTCGATGAGCTTGGATTTAGAAAGATATGAAATTTATATTAATTATAGGAGTTGCTGTGAGAGCTTTGTATTTAAACTCGCGTTAATTCAAGATTCACTTATTAATTCTATAAACAGATTACAGACTCATCAATGAGTAGAAAAGAAGTTAAAATAGACTTATCAAAAGGTAATAGACAATGATGGGTTTTGGAATCTGGAGCTAATTTATATTGATTTGTGCCTTTTCAGCTGCTCACCTTTCATAATGTTGTCTTGACAAGGAAGGAATACCTAGAAGAGAGTTAGATCAGGAGGGTTAGGCGACATACAAATGGAATTGCTTAAGGATTTGATGAGAAGAGGGCAATAGTGAGCCAAAGTAAAGCTCTTCGAAATTTGAAAAAAAACATGTATCTTCATTAAATTGAGTGAATCATCCAATTAAAATTGTTAAATCTCTGAAGTTTCGAGTGATTGATTCCTCAAGAAGAATCACGAATGTAGAATACCAATGTCATCAGAAAATGAAAATTTGGTCCTGATTCAAGAGTCTTGAGACAAGTTGAATTCAATTCGAAGTTTATCGGTATTTAATTAAGTTTTGGATCAAATTTTCAGAGATGATATAGAATCTAGATCATTCCTGTTCTTATTCTTTTTTTTTCCTTTAACAAAATTCACTTCTCTGATGATTTATTGACTAATGGCCATCTATCTGACTTGTCTCTCAAAGAATACTAGTTTATGAAAAACTAACAGTGGATGTATGGATTCTTTTGGATGATAATCATTATAAAGATGATGATGTAATAACAATTCTAGAATCGTCTGTGCCCATTGCAACGACTAGTCGAGAAGAATTATCTCTATTATTTTATTAAGATACTATACAGGTTTCTTGGCTAATTTCTTCTTCCCTTGGCAAGAAAAATCTCTGAAATATTCGTAAAATTCTTCAATATTGAAGCTCGTATTCTTGATATTGAGATTTCTGAAGATATGAAGCCAAGTCTTCCGAAACCCATTAGCAAATTAACATTAAATCAGCAAGGAGCGATTAAATGTGAATCTAAGAGTTGCTAATTTTTGATCTTACAAAGCTAATTTTCCTAATCTATTGGGTACAGAGAACATTTTGGAGATGGTTGCATTGAAGAAAACTATTCATTAATTGAATACACTGAGAACTTTAAAAAACTCTTAATACAATTAAAATAATAAATTCGAGAAAGAAAGATAATATCTTAAAGAGGCAAAAATGCTGGCTTCAAAGACAAATCTTTAACCACGAGGGCGTTGTTTCGCCCTCTTATGCATCTTCTGAAGAATTAAGAAGGAGTTGAGTGACTTCATTTTTCAACTCTTTGTCATCCAAAACAGCGCCTTGAGTCCATCGATGAGCTTTCACCTCTTCGAGACTCAGGCGATCTTCTGGATTGAAAGCAATCATTCTGTTGATCAGGTCTATAAAATCCTGACTGAAAATATTTTCTTCAGAAGGATCTTGATGGCCCTCCCAGAAACTGGCATTGTCACCTTCAATGATGTAGTTATAGAACTCGTCCTTCTTGTCGGCCTTTTCAAATGGCACTCCTCCGTTAACCATGGTGAACAGAGTCACGCCAAGCGCAAATAGATCGGCTTTAAAGCCGTCATAAGCGCCGTTGCCTTCAAGCTTTTCTGGTGAGGTATAGAAAACAGATCCGACGCGATCTCTCAACAGCTGGTCTGGAGTCGTCAGTTTCTTGGAGATTCCGAAATCGGCGAGCTTTGCCCCGCAATTGTTGTCAAGGAAAATATTCTCAGGCTTGACATCAAGGTGGCAAATGTGTTGAGAGTGGAGATAGCTCAAAGCATCAAGAATTTGAGTAAAATAGGTACGGGCGATCTTCTCAGGAACTCGTCCAACAGTCTCAATAAGATTGAAGAGGTCTCCCTTGCTAGCGTATTCGGTTACAAGAATCGCGGTTGATTCAGAGGGTACAATTCTGTTAACGCAGGAGAAGGAGCCCACGAAGTCGGAAATCCTTGGGTGTTGAAGAGATTTATGGATATTGATTTCTTCAGTCGCATTCAAAGCGGCTGTTGATTTAAAAACCTTGAGGGCGCTTAGCACGCGGGTTGTTGTGTGTTGGGCCAGATAGACGCTGCAGGTTGAACCTACACCGATTTTCTCAATGATATGCCATTCAGAAACACTGCTCATTGCTTGCTTAGTCGAGGTGTGGAGAGGTACTAATTTAGATTTGCAAAGATTTATTTTATTAAATGCTCAATCACAAGCAGCTATTTATAATCAAAATTAAAACACTGCAAGGGTTTTTGGTATAAAATAGACAATTGGAAAATTCTCTGAGAATAATTTAATTTGTGGAATTTCTTAAATGCATCTACTGAAATTTGTTATAGAAGCATTTTCAAATCAAGAAGAATATTACCGAAGATAAAATCCTAAATTAGCTCACTTTGAGAAGTTTTCCATTAAGATGAAATTCCTCATGAATGTATAATTATCCACCTGGATGCTGTCTATTCAGATGCTGACAGCTATTGAACTCAGTATCAATC
>ENA-UOTX01001967-UOTX01001967.1-compost-metagenome-genome-assembly--contig:-NODE-1967-length-11909-cov-3.045385_pt1 | contig 11909 bp, 7 predicted proteins | sample MGYA00238143_ERZ746982 | MGnify/ENA primary metagenome ERZ746982 (study PRJEB28758, sample SAMN06268862) | compost metagenome | isolation source: single cell | place: USA: California, Emeryville, Joint... | reverse complement strand
AGCTTCAATTCAGAAATTTCATTCATGTTATCTGAGATAATTTTGTCCAGCGATTCAATACGATTGTTTAAATTAGCGCGCTCCATCTTCATAGCGTCCAATTGATCTTCTAGACGACGCAAGGCAGTGTTCTCTTCTTCGACCTTACGGATTTTCGCTTGGAGATCATTGCCATGTTCCTCTTGAATCGCAACAAGCCTTTCTAATTTGGCCTTATCATTAGTTAATTGGGCGATTTGAAGGTTGAGATCACCGAGCTGCAGACGCATCTCTTTGTTTTGTTCTTCTGCACTCTTCCATTGGTTTACTTGCCCTTCCAATTTTTCATTCTCACGCACCACAATTGCAATGCTCTGCTCAAGTTCTTGCACCTTTGCACGTGTCTCGCTCAGGTTTTTGAGTGCTTCTCTTAACTCGCTCCTAGTTCTCTCAAGTTCATTGGTCAGGGACTTATTTTTCGACTCTACATCAAGTTTAGAATGAAGCTCTTCTGATAACTCAGACTCTTTCTTGCGAAGCGCAGTAATTTGACCTTCTTTCTCTGATAAAATGTGAGCCAAGTGAGTCGCCTCCATCGATTTTATGTTGGCTTGGTTTTGAGCATCAAGACATCGGTTCTCAAGATCAGCGTATCTAAGTCTCCAAGACTCTAACTCTCTGTTCCTTGCTGTAAGAGACTCGCTTTGTCTATCAAGGTCTTGCTTCAGAGCCTCATTCTCTTTTTTCAAGGCAAAAAGCTCATTTGAAAGCGATTCCAATCCTATCAATTTCGATACCAATTGCTCTCTTTCACTTCGTAACGCGTCATTAGCTCGCTCTTTGTCACCCAGTAGGGTATTCAGTCTCTCATTTTCAAGGAGAATCTCCTTAGATCGAAGATCCAACTCAATGTTTTGAGATTTTATTTGATTTTGCTCATGTAGTTTCTCAGACACGATTTTATGCAGTCTGTTAATTTCTTCATCTTTACCTCGCAACTGCGACATCAAGCGTTCAAGCTCTAGAGTTACAGAGTGAAGCTTAGATTCGAGTTCGTTTCTGATTGAAGCTTGCCTCTCGCCTTCGAAAGCTTGGTTCTTCCACTTCTCACTTTCTGCATACAGGTCATTGATTAGCATTCTCTGCTTCTCGTTTTCGGATTCAACCGCCTTTCGTTTTGCCTCAAGCTCGCGAATCATCATATCCTTGTGATTTAAAGCTTCTTTATCTTTAGCGTAGCTATTAAGTATATCTTGGAGATTTTTATTCTCATTGTGAAGGAATTCAAGACGGTCAAGCAAGAGTTTGAAGGTTTTATCATCAGTGGTTTCATTTCCTCTGAGATCTCGGATAATTTGACTGTTCCTCAAAAGATTATCTTTTGGTTGATTCTTGTAGTTTGAAAGAGCTGATGTCGAGTAGTATCCTGGATCGGTCATATCACGAGAGCGCTTCAGCAAATCACTCTCTTTCACATAAGGCGAATTGTAATTCGACATGATTTGTTCAATTTGAATAAATAGATCTAATTTTTAAAAAATCAAGTTCGAAAAAATTTGATTTTGTATAGTGTCACCAAACGGCAAGATCCAGCAATCTTATAAAGTCTCTGGGTTTATGAGCGCAAGATTTTTCATTCAAGGAAATGTATCTAGACGTTAAAGTTATTTATTTCAGAAGTCCTTGAAAAAGCAGTTGCTGAGCATATAGTGGATGTACATCTCACCAAAAGACATGTGCTGCGTATACATTCCACACCTATATCTTCATCCAGTAAGGCAAAATAGATGATGAATTCATTGTTGGAATTTTAGATATATAGATAGTATTGTTCAAAGTTTCTTAGATGAAATTTATCAATTCGGACGATCAAGCAAAACCAGTCCAAAGCCAATTGTATAGACGATATATAACAGAAGCAAGCATATAAAAGTAATGAGGCTTAGAAGGAATAGACCTCCAATTGCTTCAGGGGTTTTAGCAAAATCTATCAACGCACTGGTGTAATTAGCGTTTTGGAAACACTGCGAATTTTGGATTCCGTTGAAATACTCTGCACCACTTTGAACTTGCTTTTCAGCTGCCGTCAACTTCAGAAGTGTTACAAGAACAAGCACCATGACCACGGTAACAGAGAGGAATGCAAAGATATTCAGATTCTTTCTTGCTTCCCAGAGATGTAGGGGATTCCTTCCTTTCAATATATTTAACGCTAGAATCCCGCTGACACCCGCAAAGACCATACTGAAAAGGGTAAGGAAAGAGACAACTTTACCAGCAGTATCAATCCCCGATGACGCTTGTTCAAAGTAAGTTGAGTCCAGCTGGAGGCAAGTGTCAATGTTAGTATTGAATTGAATCCTTGGTCGAGCGAAGAGTGAAACCTGCTGATCCAATATATACTCTGTGAATTTTGGAAGACTAAGTACATTAGATAAGCCATTATCACGGTAAAGCTGTAATTCTAATTGAGTGTCAAGCGTAGCAGCTCCCTCATCAGATCCGTAATTCCCACAGCCTGTAGGAATGTTGTTCAGCAAGGGATAGTAGTATGAATTCGCATTCTTGGGTCTGTTGTTTGTCGACAAACATGGCTGGCCATCTGATTCAACTTGAAGAGAGAGGAGGACTGGCTCGCTGGTGTTTCTAACAATTTGTAAAGTTCTCGAGTTATTGGCGTTGACGATATAGCTGAGCGAGGTAATGGGGCATTGGAGCCCAGATCTAATGCACAATCCCTGCTGGCATCTTTGATAGCCCGCGCCGCAGCTTTTACTCGCCCATTTATAGTCAGAAGGAGAATAGTAGGTGGCACAAAAGGAAGTGTTTTTCCAGGCAGTTAATGGAGCACTTGATGTCGAGTATACCGTTCGGCAAATCCCCAAAGAATCAGAAACTGAATCAGCCCAATCAAGTCTCTGCTCTTCAATTTGAATAGTTTTTAAGGCCTCCTCTTCGAAGTACAAATGAACTTCTTCATCATCCTCATCAGAGGCGCATGTTTCTAAGGCTCCTTTCTCGAAAGCGGCATGCAATTTTTCTGACTGAATTTCAGATAGCTTATTTTCGTGTTCAGAGAAGTAGAGATATGATCTCCTTGAGCTCTTCTTCTTCCCGCAACTTCCTCGTCTCAGTGACTTGATTGATAAGCCAGAGCAGTAGCAGCCTGTGGAAGTCCCGGGATAAGTTCCAATTTGGAGAGTCTGAAACTCAGAAGGGCAATTCCTTCCGGCAGCTAACTGGATATCTGAGATAGGAGGTGTCTCGATGTTCTGTTCGATAAATTGGATTACACCAACCATCGAAGTGCTGCTCGTGGAAAGGAGGAGGGTTTTAACCATTGCTACGAGAGAAAGGATGAATCCTAGCCCTATGAAAGCGTACATGGAGACTGCAGATGCTTTTATGATCTTTCCTTTTAGGGTTTCATGCTCTCCAGCTCCATAGCGAAAATCACCTCCCTCTTCGTGTTCGATGTGTAACGGTTGGGTTGCTGGTTTGGCTTCTTCTTGTGCCATAGTTTTCTGTTAATAAATGATTCGAATATAAATTTTTTTATTATATCATGGTTCAATTGAAATAAATGTTCAAACACTCCTGGGTTTTATTGATTATTTGAATTTAAATTAGTAACTGTGGTTATAAACCATCGTTAGAGTTCATTGAATTAAGATTTTCTAAAGACATACAATGCAATTAACTTCTCCTTGATGATGGATAACTTATTTTTCTGAACAGCCATGATTTACTGAAAAGGCGTAATGAGTGCTTCACAGAAATTCCAGTTAGTTGATAAATTTTTTGAAATTTGATTTTCAGGTTACTAATTTAATAATTACCATAAAATTCAGAAAAGTAGCGTGGTATGCCGAACTCATTTCACTCACTTTCTTCCAGTGATTTGAATTAGGCCCTTCATGGGCTGCCTGATCGAAGAAGGTTGTGAGTGTTTTTACTCTACAGAGTCAGATCTAAAGCGTTGTTAAGCTTAGCAATACTATTGAAATACATATATCTCATAGTTTAACAGAAGATACAGCTTTTTGTTGTGAAATTAAGCATTTAACAAACAAAGTACAGGCACCCTAGTCGTGGCATTATATACAAAGGCCATAGTCATTAGTTAATTGTCTTTGTTCTTACTCGTCTGCTTCTTGTATATGTCTAAGAAACTTCCTTCAAAATGAATGTCACATAAACGATTGAAGTAGACCCCATGATTTTTTGTTGTAGCGGTTCGCAATAAAAATATTAATGCCACCAATAAGAATTCTCCTCATTTACGATCAGATTCCTGTATTCAGAATTCGACAGGCGAATCAAATCCACGTTTAACAAACTAAATTTGATAAAAAAACAAGCTGGGTCTAAAATGCAATCGCAGACAGGGTTGGTGTTTCAAATACAGACAGAGTTGCCTGACAAAGAGACAATCAATTTGTCGAACCAATTTCAGTACTGTCCTTTCTTCATTCAGGAGGAGAAGAAGGAACTACTCGTTCAAGAAGATTGGTACAACTCAAATCTCAAAGTTCTCGACGATTTTACAGAAGTCGTCAAAGAAAACAAGTATACAATGTGCCTGACCAAAGACTTTCCATCGCTTCATGAAGTTCAAAATCAACCACTGTTTTGGGCCTTATATAGCTCTTATGCAAGCAAATTCGATTACGATATCTGGTTAAAGATGCTTTCACCGACACCCCAAGAGGTCTTTCCTGGTGTGAAAAAGTATATGATGCAAGATATCCCTATCTTCGTGATGACTCTGAAGAAATTTCACGCAACTGCACTCAAAGACCTTGGAACGAAGAGAGTGATCACTGATCGACGTTTGTCAAAGGACGACTTAGAAGATTTTGAAGATTTATTTCCTCCTCTTCAGAAGGTGCTTAATTTGCTTGGAGAATCAGGAGCTTTTGTCAAGAGTCACAGCAAAAGCTGCAAGAATGATCTGGCCTTGAAACCGTTAAAAACTCCGGAAGATATTATTGACAACTTAACAGCAAGCAAAGATATTTTGTCAAGATGGAGAGAATCCAATAATCTGCTGATTATGATGCCGTTCATAGAAAATCTTGATAGAATGAGAGAATTTCGAGTTATTATCTTAAATCGAAAGATTGCGGGAATCTCACAACAGTCTTGGTACAAATCATTGGATTGGACACCGGATGAAGCGACGTTCAAAGCGATCCAGAAACTATGGGAGGATGAGCTCAACGCTAAATTGGATCACGCTGATGTTGTGCTAGATGTGTATATTGATAATTTGGGGGTTGCGAGGCTGATAGAATGTAATCCAGGCGGGGTATGGTGTTCAAGCGGTTCTGCGTTATTCAGCTGGGTTACAGATCAAGAGATATTGTTGAACCCTGATGTGATTCCATTCAGAATTTACAAAAAGCCATCTTGTGAAGCCAATGTGACAGACTCTAAAACCGTTTAGAAAATATGCAACGAGCAATTATTTCAAATAACATGTAGAAAATTCTCAACAAGTATCTTCTTGATTTGGATACTGTCTTCTTTATATTGTAGGTTTTCAATGTAAAAGCAGCTTTATCATTTGAATTAATATGTATGCTCAGAACTAACCAAAGACAGAGATAATTCAACATCCATCTGCTTCAACCAGGAAGCGTTTAGCTTAGTTTCTAGCACCATTAATTTAGAAAGAATATTATGGAACATTGAACTATAAATTTGAAAGATCCCCTGCTTGAAGACAATTTATTTGTTTTTCTCGATTTAGAAATACCAGATACAAAAAACAGCAATAATAATAGAAAGTCACAATCGGTATATCTAATTCCTCCTGCAATTCTTGCTACTGCTTGATTTCATTTTCCAATTCACAAAGAAACATTTAAATCATCACTGTGAGGTTTTTTTTTTGTTTTTCTCATTATTCTTTTTACTTATGACTGGTAATAATCCGCTCTAGAGCCTCAGCCCAACATTAGAAACCTTGCTATCTTTTACTTTCTCTTATCTCGTTCTGTGACAACGATTACACAACTACATAAAGGAAATTCTGAACTTAAATTTTTAAGCACTCAATAAAATCCCAAAAAACTCAGAAAACTAAGCATTTCAAAAACTTTCCAGCTCAGAATTAGAAGATAAAACTAAGCGACAGCAAAAGAGTGATTTACTTCTTAGAGTGGACCAACGATAGCTAAGAGGCTGTTCTGCAATTACCGAATAAACGAAATAATTCTGTACTGATTTTAGAGCACTTTTCGATTTCACAAGGGGTCGTTGACCCGGTTGCTTAACCTCACTCTAATTCTCATCCTTTATGAAGTGAAAAATGATGGGAAAGAAGTGAAATCTCAAGATTTCCATATTTATAACTCGATGCTGTTTCGCGGAAAAAAATCAGCTTATACTATGTCACTTACGGTCGAGATCTCTCGCCGAGTGTCATATCGTTTTTTGAATTTTTGATAGGAGTTCTTTCTTTTATTTGATTTTTAAACATTCTGTGGAATTAAATTTATTCGGAAATAAAACTACTTAAAAATCGAATATATGACGAAACCAGCTAATCACTGCAGACGTATTTATTATAAAATTTTTTATTACGGTATCTGAGAGAGTTATAATTCACCTCGGACCATTAACAAATTCCAATTTCGAAGCAGAGAGAAAGTTTACGAGTTAAATTTATTTGGCAATAGAAAACTTTTGAAAGAGTCCAAGACCACTTGGAAAGTCATTTTTCGTGCATTTTTGTTAATTACTAGCTAAGAAATTCATGAATTCAACTACTGAGAAGTATCAGGCTTCGGACAGACGAAAATATCAGCAACCAAAAGGCAATTGGGCTGTTTCTGACGGAATCTCTTATCCCGAGCAGACCCGAAACAATTTGGAGTCGAAACTCATCGCCGCAAAGATGAAGGCTCAAAATCCCACGGCCAGAGCTGGTGGGCACTATCGCAACAATTCTTGGGCCTATGAGAAGCACTTATCAGCACAACAAACGGGTTTAGACCCTAATTCGCAATTTGGTGACGGCGGCGACGGGTATTCGTTTTCCAAACAGAAAAACTCAGCCACGTTAAAGCCTCAATACTCGGACAGTTACTCTACTCTTGGACCTCAGCTCTATAACCACCGAATCTCATATCAACCTGGAAACGCTTATCAACCAAATATGATAGCTGAAGATATCATAGACGAATCCGAAAGCCCAATGAAACCAAACCCCACTGTTTCGACAAGACGGGTATCAAATGTTCACTCGAGTATCAGGGACATGTGGGAAATCGATTTTGATCCTAGGAATGCAAAAGCGAAGCAGCAAAAAATGCAGCAGGAAGTTCCAGACCAGAATGCTTTGCTATCAACAGGACTTTCAGGCTGCGAGTCAACTCCATCAAACGCTAGGAGTACCAAATTCAGCTTTTCAAAGCCTAATGAAGGTATGATATTAGACTCAAGCATACAGCAGTCCGATTTAGAGCTTGAGTCATTGGCTTCGAATGAAAAATTGCACCCTTCAAAACCCAGCGCTCAAATGGACCTTGAGATTGAATCAAAAGCTAAAAAGAGCCTTGAAGCCGAACTGGCAGAGTTTAATCCAGTTATTGATCCTTGTGGAGTGGATAATCAAACAATAGAATATCTCGCACAACGAGAAAAGGCCTACTCGACTGATCCACACTACCTCAAAACGAAACAGCCATACTTATCGTGGAACATGAGGGCGATTCTCGTCGATTGGATGTTCGAAGTCAGCATGGAATTTACTCTTAAGCGAGAGACTTTTCACTATGCTCTGAACTATGTCGACCGATTCCTGTCTCTCTATCCAAATATCCAAAAGCAAGAGCTGCAGCTAGTCGGAGTCGTTGCTCTCTTTACAGCGGCGAAAAACGAAGAAATCTTCAGTTTCCGAGTCGACGATTTCGCAAAGTCTTGCGACGGTGCTTATTCAACAGAGCAAATAGTCCAGACCGAAACAGTACTACTAAAAACTCTCAAATGGATGCTGGTGCCTCCAACACTTAATACCTGGACCCAATGGTACCTGAGTCAATGGGATCTTTACATCGAAAAGTCCTCTTATGCACTTAACCACAAACTAGCAGCCATGCTCGGAAAAAATTTCTTCCTACAATTCAGACAGCCGACCGAAAATTCCTACATACTCTTCAGAGAATTCATGCAGTACATTGACTGCATGGTTCTTGAGGCTGAGCATCTGCAATACAATAAGAGAACCTTAATAGCAGGACTAATGTATCTCGTGCTTGGTAAGCACTATGGTCAATTCACTGTGAAGCAAATCACCGAGCAGTTCAACACAGGAAGTCAGTTTTTGCTAGACAAAACGAACTTGTATAATGACCTATTTGCTGATTTCCTCGCCTATATCTTTGGGTTTAAGATGGAAGAGCTCCTCCCAAGCATTCAATATGCAGCGCCATTCTTCCTGCTTCCACTGAATTTCGATATGCCGAGAGCGGCTCAGATAAAAGGCGGTTCTATGCTTGATGTAATAAACTAATAGGTCTACAATTAAACTAATGGTATTTTTTTCAATATAGGGTCATTTCGAAGATTTCCTCTCATATCAAACTCATCATACACAAGCCTTAGAGTTTGTCAAAAAGAAAGCGAAAGGAGCATTATAAACGGCAATTCCGCTTGGAATCAATCAATGGCTCATAATTGTTGTAAACATCTAATGCTATCGGATAGAAGAAGAACTCTCTACCTTTAATTTTTTATCATTTACTTTTTAACTCTGCTTGGAAATAACTACGCGTGTGGGGACAATAAATATGATACTATGAAAATTAATCCTTTTAAATTCTTCCTTTTCCGTTATATCGGTCGAATTAGAAGGGTTATCCACAAAAATTGATCGAAAAATGTGTCTCTTTTTTTTGAGTGAACTTTTACTACATGCTTTACTGGAATCTATAATTTTTAGTAATTGCATCTATAGTGTCATCATTCATTAAAAGGTGTTGTGATTTGCGTGTTAATTTATTGAACTTGAAATATGGTAACATGGACAGCAACCCTTGATAGTGACTATCTGACAGAGGCATTCTCTCCATTGCTATTAATGAGGGCGATATTTTAATAAAATATGTTCAACAGCGATTTCATTCCTGTAAGGATTATCCTGAGACATTAGCTCAGTTGAGGTGTTAGGAACTTGCAAGTGAGAAATTTAAAACTCTGTGTGTGTATATATATGATTACAAGCTTCCTATTTCGTGTACAGAGAGTCTAAACAGCTTTGTTAGAAGCTTTTCACAAAAAGATCTGTATATGCTAGGCCAATGTTTCACAAAGATACTTGCATAGAAAGATCTGGTTATTGAGAAGATAGATAGCAGTTAAATCTGAATTTAAAACAATCCGGTAACTCAAACTCAAATTAAAGTATTCAATTTGAATTTTAACAAAATTTTTGTATAAGACGTTCAACTTCGACGAGGATTGAATGGACCAATCTTGCTCCGTTACTTTCAAAGATGAGGCGATTCCTCTCATAACTTTAAACCCGCAGACCAACAGTAAAAACTACAGCATGAAGCAGTCAACTTATTTTCTGGATAGAATTTATTATAAGTGACGAAGGTAGGGACTTCTTGAAATCGGTGAGAGGGCCAATTGGAGTTGTTAGCGTCGCGGGACTCTACAGAACCGGCAAATCTTACTTGCTCAACAGGATGATTCTTAATAGATCCAGTGGATTTGGAGTTGGACCAACAATCAATCCATGCACAAAGGTACATCCTCTTTCACCAATATTTCGTACTATGATAGACACATATAGGGCCTTTGGATATGGGGAAAGCCAATACTCGGCCGCACAGCGTCAGGAGAATCGCTTAAGATTCTCGTAATTGATTCTGAAGGAATTGGTGCGCTCGATCAAGAGTCAACTCACGATTCTCGCATTTTTTCGCTCTCAGTGCTGCTGAGTTCATGTTTCCTGTATAACAGTATTGGCACCATTGACGAATGCGCAATTGAAAATCTATCCTTGATTGTGAACCTTAGTAAGAACATTCAAATCAACGCTAAATCCGAAGGAGAAGATGATTCAGATGACTACGCAAAATATTTCCCAACTTTCATCTGGGTGGTGAGAGACTTCGCTTTGCAGCTTGTAGACTCCTCTGGCGAGGAAATCAGCGCGAAAATGTATCTTGATAAGGCTCTAGCCCCTCAGAATGGATTCACTGATGAAATTGAGAATAAAAACAGGATTAGAAGGCTCCTTAATTCTTTCTTCCCTGAAAAAGAATGTTTCACTCTAGTGAGACCACTCGTTGACGAACAGAACCTTCAAAATCTTGAATCGATGGACTTTGATCAGCTGAGACCAGAATTCGTTGAACAGATGATGACTCTGCGCAAGCATATCCTCACAAAAATCAAACCAAAACAAATCGATGGGAAAAAACTCGATGGATCCATGTACCTTGGCTTGATTCAGTCATACATAAATGCTATTAATACTGGCTCTGTCCCCAACGTTCAGAACGCGTGGACCTATGTCTGTGAGGCACAGTGTCGCAAAGCGCTCGAAGAGAGCTTAGAACTTTATGATAAGCAAATGAAAGCTTTTGTCCAAGAAAAAGTCGTGGTTGGCGAAGTCGAGCTTCACCAATACAATCGCGAGTTGAAAAACGCCGTCTTAGAAACTTTTCGCGAGAAGGCGATTGGAGACACTCGTCAAGAGTTTGAACGTCTCCTAAAAGAGAAAATTCGTGCAAAGCAGCAAGTGTTGCGACAAGAAAATGAAAGAGAGACTATTGTAAACTTTTTGCTTTTGTTGCCTTGGTATCTAACCTCTCTTCTTCTCAGCGGTTTTGCAATGCATTCATTATGAAAGAATTCGCGAACGTAAACAAGAAATTGAAAACAAATGAGTACAAGTCTTTCTATGAATTCCAAAAAGAGTTGCGAACTTTCCAGAACTATTATATGGAGAATGGTCCTGAAGGAACCAACAGCAAGCTGATCATCCTTGAATTTTTAAAGAACTCTCTCAGTGAGGGAGCAGAGTATTTCTTATCTCACCTTCAGCAAGAGGCCGATTTACAAAAAGAGCTCGCTCAGTAATATAAACTCCCCTCTTAAACAAATAATTAATCATTTGCTTAAAATTACATCAGAGACCTTCAAAACAATCTAGACCAACAGCTGGATGAACTCAAGCGGGATAACCTACGTGAAAAGAATGCCCTTATTCAAAGAATCCGTGATCTTGAGTCTGAAAAAGCTGAATTTGAGAGCAGAGAGGCGTTATTGCAGGAGGAGATAGCTAAAATCAACAGCGAGAGATCGAAGTTTGAAGACGATTTGAGAAAGGAGATGACGGCTGAAAAAGAAGCACTTCTAGTCATGATTGAAGAGTTAAAAGGAAAGATCATCACAAACGAGGAGGCTTTGAAAGAAAACGATAGAAAAGCTTATATTATTGAATCTGAATTCGAGAAAGAGAGAGCGTTACTTCAGCAGAAAATACAATACTATGAGAAATTAATAGAAGAAATGAATCGTAAAGAGAGGGTAACTTATTTTCATATTTGGACAAAGGGGCTAATTTTTCGATATATTCTGATAGGAAATCTCAAACGAGCTAAAGAATTCAAAGAAAGAGCACGCTTTTCAGATCAAAGAGCTTACCTCTAAAAGCGAAGGGACTGCCAGAAGTTTGAATCATCGTATTAAGCAGCTTGAAGACAAAATATCTGAATTAGAGGTCATTGCTTTACTCTTTGCTTCTTCAGTGAATTAAACAATTGCAATTTTAGAACGAAGTGAGAAACAGAGACCAGCAGTTGCAATTCGAGAGAAGACGATGGGAAGCAAACGATCTCCATGCCTCTTCATCTCTAGGAGAAGCCCAAGCAACGATTGAAAACCTTCAGCAGGAATTAAACGAA
>ENA-UOTX01001966-UOTX01001966.1-compost-metagenome-genome-assembly--contig:-NODE-1966-length-11909-cov-21.848462_pt1 | contig 11909 bp, 18 predicted proteins | sample MGYA00238143_ERZ746982 | MGnify/ENA primary metagenome ERZ746982 (study PRJEB28758, sample SAMN06268862) | compost metagenome | isolation source: single cell | place: USA: California, Emeryville, Joint... | reverse complement strand
CTTTGTGATTTAATTCTTATATAACAGGGCTTCTTTAAAAAAAACATCTTCGATTAAGATTTATAATTTGTTCTTGGAAAATTTTTGAGGTATAATTTCAAAAACTCTTTGAAATATGAAATTTGAAATTTTTGTGTTACCAACACCACTCACCTTTAATAGGTCCAACTTACTTCCTAAACCTCCCGAAAAATATAGATATTGTAGAAACGGTCGGTAATAGGTAACTAATTGATTAGCACCCAAATAAAATTCCTTCAAAGTTGCATTGTTGATGTCTAAGATCAAATCTTGTCTTTAACGGTATGCTTCCTATAGTATTAATTAACCCTGAGATTATTATCAAATACTTGTCGAATTAAATCTATGCAATAAACCTCAGTCTCAAAATATTATGTGAGAAAGAGGGAGAAATACTTAAGATTTTAATTCAATATGATAACTACTTTAAGCAAATTTAACTATACCTCTTCTTGATATGCATAGTGCAAAACACTAGTTCAAATAATTTCTTCTTTGCCTCGGTCATTCCAATAAAATTAGTAATTTGCTACTAATAATCTTCCATCAAATTGCAACAGGAGTGGACTCGAGTATTTATAGTGTTAGAATAGATTAATACAAAAAGTAGATTTATTAAAAATACTACTACTACAATAGCAATTTTACTTGTAATTACTTAGGAAACTTCACGACTGAGAACGGACTCTTCAGATAATCGAAATTAATCGAATAGATCATTTAGGAGTGAAGAAAATTGGAAATTTTATGAAATACGCATCACTCTCATTGTAAGTATACGAAAAAACAATACAATAAGAGCTTCTCAAACATTTCTCTTGGGCGTATCCAATTAATTACTTCTTTCCTTTCTTTTTCGCCTTCATGCCTTTAAACTTTACAGCACAGTATGCTTCAAGCTTTCGACTCCAAAGCTCTTCTTTTAGCATCATGTTCCTGTCAACAGTCCTTCTCATCATTTCTTGCAAATCCCAAGACCGTATTGAATGGTCAAATGAACCAGAATAGAGTATCTCACCAGAGAACACGATGCAAGTCACTCCGTCTTTGTGTCCAACAAATTCTTCAACCTCTTTCACTGTAAATAGGTTATCACGAAAAATGTCCTCAAAAATTCCAGTTTTACTTGATTTTAAATCCCAGACTTTAATTCTCTTATCATCTCCACCAGAAAACAAATATTCTCCTTGCTTAGCTAAGCAAAGTATCCAACTATCATGCTGAAGCAACGATCCTTTATGCACTAATTTCTCTTTGCCTTCTTCAAGGAGCTAGGGACATATTTCAATGAGTTTGCATATAGGACTATGGCATTTACTTGAGACTCAAAAATTTCGATTGTCCTCCTTGTTGTCGCAAAATAATATATTCCGTTCTCCACGAGAAAAGTACTGGCCATAATGTCTCCGAGATCCATGGTTACTATATGTTCAAGAGTCTTTGAAAGCATAGGGATTTAGCTTGACGAGCATTTGGACAAACTATTTACATTTGCATTTAACTTGACTATCATGCTATTCGAACATAGAGCGTAAATAACGCTGTTCTCAAGGAGCATTGTATTGATCTGCCCAGGGAGTTTTATGATGCTTTCACATTTTCCTTCCTGTAGTTATTTATGATGCGGTTCAAATAATTTTTTCGAATGCGAGATGATACCACGGTGTCCCAAATTATAATATTTCCGTCATTGGAGCAGCTCGCGATCTGTCTGGAGTTTAACGCCAGAATTTTGTTCACTTGCTTTGTGTGTCCCACCAACTCAAATAAAATTGTTCCGTCCTAAAAAGATGTGAAATGAGCCTGTTAAATCCTCTTTGAAGAAAGAGAGCATACTGTATTGCTCCATGCCATTATTGATCCGTCTTCATAACCCGCATAAATGGTTTTTGATGTGAAAAGAAAGCAGTTGATAACATCCTCAATTTCGATAGCACTTGCTTGGTAAGTGATCTGAAAGAGATTATTTCCTGCTGATCTCGACTACCAGAGATAAAGTACTTGTTTGGCATCTTCATTCTCCTCCTGAATATCTTGCTGTTTTTCTTCAATTAAGACGCCTCTCTTATCAAGTTGCATTTTTGTAAGAAGCGATCTCTGATTTAAGTCCCAGGCTGTTTCAAATTATTCATTAGGAGAAGGGCAATAAGAGCTTTACCTCTGAAACGGCCCTCTCTGGACCCACTGTACAGTACTGATCCATTGTCTGCGACTGTTAGGCCGACAACGGTGTCTTTGTGACCCCGAAGCCGATCTCTGAATGCGAAAGTTTTCACTGCTTTCATTAAATTTCTGTATGAAATAAAATTTAAGTTCACTCTTTCTGATCTTTACATTGAACTTAGAGGCGACTTAAGATTCATATTGCGGAAGCCCTTAAACATCTGGCATTTGATTTGCTCCTGTGGATATAGTGAGCTTACTCCACCAAGTTATGTTTCAAGTTTCTTTTCGCGAATGATCATCCAACCACAAAGGAAAACCTCAATCTACTTCAAACAGAATGATTTTGGAGTGTTATGTAAAACTATACTACCAAGCCAGGATAAAATAATGAGTGTAATGGCAATAAGCATTATCAAAGGCGAGGGTTTCTTATCAAAATAGACCCAATTTCAAAAATAAAACCTTTCAGTGAGAGGCTAGCATACTATATATTTGATATTAAGCGCATTAATGAAGTAGATTCGGTTCAAGTGATTAGTACTGCTGCCATCTGGCCCAGAATTTGACCCATAGTCATGATTTTCTCCATAGTTTCAGCTGAATTATCGAGAAAATTTGATTTTCAGGTTTTTTTCTGGACAATCTAACGGCTGCTGCAATAAGAGGCTCATCTTTTCGGATTTTGAGGTGGTTTTTAATAATTAAGCAAAGATTCTGAAGAGGTGAGAATTTCAATCCGCAAGACTCTATAATCCGAGTTGATCAAAGATTTACTAAAAATATTAAATATATTTCATAAGCACAAAAAAGGAAAGTTCAAATGCCAGCAAAAAAAGTCACTGGTATCGCTATCGGTCCTGGCAAGGGACACATCACCACCAAGATGGGTCCTAGAGTTACCAAGAAGGGCAAGGTCTTGATCAAGCCTTCTCAAAGAAGAGGTGTCCTCGGAAAGAGAGTCAAATTGGTCAGAGACACCATCAAAGAAGTTGTCGGCTTCGCCCCATACGAGAAAAGAATCATGGAATTGCTTAAGACTGGTGTCGCTAAGGACAGCAAAAAGGCCCTCAAGTTGGCTAAGGCAAGATTAGGTACCCACCATAGAGCACTCGCCAAGAGAGAAGACCTTGAAAACACCATCAGACACAGAAAGAAGTAATACAGATAGGGTTAAATCTTGTATTTTATGGTTGGACCTGTATCTGGAATCGTCCTCAATACCCATTTTCGTCGTCTGCGGTACTAAATAGTGTGTATTGCTGCCTGGCAGCGGCTACTTGAAGACCTATTTAGCTTTTTACCTTCATATGCGGTTCATCCTCAAAAAAACCTTCTAAAAATATACAACAACCAATAGAGGGCATTTGCGATTTCGAGGAAACAGATGTTTTTTCGAAACAATGCAAATAATCCTTTCTGTAGTGTTTATAACAATGAGGTTAGTGTTCAAAATTTAGCATAGTTATTGTCGAACAATTTAAGAAAGGCGATTAAAAAGCTGAGTTGGGTGACTCGAGACAGGTCAATAATTATGAAACATACACAGAGACCTGCTTTCAGTAGGCCGCATTAAAATTAATTGATTAATTAGACTAACTACACTAAATCATGAACGAGGAGAATTCGCTGCGTCGGTACAAAGCCGGCTCACCGGGGAAGCAGTCATACTCTGAAAATTCTGCAAAAGAATTTGGTTATGCGAATAATCACTACAACGCACCAGAGTTCGATCGAGAGACTGGATATCACATCGAAAATATGAAGAATGGTGGGAACAATATACTGGTTAGTAGAGAATTTTGAGATTTGTGGCTGAAATTCCCAATTTTAGGTTGCGATTCGTGTGCGACCGATGAATTCAAAAGAGTATTCAATCAGCAATTTTGAAACGGTAAAGATCTTGGACAGGAAGGTTGTCATCCTGCTTGATCCTCAAAACGAATTCGAGCGAGATGATGTAATTATAAATGCAACAGTTTAGCTCTTACGGAGTATATACTATTTTCCAGGTGCTCAGAAATAATCGTAACAGAGAAAAACAATTTGCCTTTGATTTTGCATTTGACAAAGAGACGACCACTGTAAACAATAATTCAGCGAAATTTTCAACATTTGATTCTTAAAGGAAACCGTCTTTAACCATGCAACTGAATTTCTCATAAAAGGGATTGTGACGGGCTATAACGCTACTGTTTTTGCTTATGGAGCCACTGGGGCCGGAAAAACTTACACGTAATGATAGCATTTTGACCAATTTGAGTAATTAATACTCCAAAATTTGTATAGGATGATGGGGCAAAGTGACAGTCCTGGGATAATGGGGTTAACTCTGAGCGAGCTCTTTGAAGAGATAAATCAAACCAAATCTGAAAAGGAATATAATGTGAAAGTGTCCTATTTGGAAGTCTACAACGAGAATATTCGAGACTTGCTCTCAAGTGAAGACACAAATTTGGACCTGAGAGAAGATCCAGTCAGAGGCAACTGTGTGGCTGGGATTACTGAAATCATTACAACGTCAACTTCTGAAGTTATGGCAATACTAAAGTATTGATTGCAATAGCCGCTGACTAATGGTTGATTAAAAGGATAGGAAACAAAAATCGTACGATGGAAGCGACAGGTGCAAATGAGGTCTCATCTCGATCGCATGCCATTCTTCAGATCGTTGTTGAGCACAAAGATAAAAGTCAAGGAACGAGCGAGGAGATGACTGTCGGAAAACTGTCTTTAGTTGATTTAGCTGGGTCCGAGCGAGCGGCCAACACCAATAATCGAGGGATCCGAATGATAGAAGGAGCTAATATCAATAAATCACTACTCGCTTTGGGAAACTGTATCAATATGCTCAGTGAGCAAGGTGCAGGAGGTCGCAATAATTTCATACCTTATAGAGACAGCAAATTGACTCGCTTATTGAAAGTAATTAATTCTCATTTTGAAGTGATGATTTGAACTCATTTTTACTATTCAGGATTCTTTGGGAGGTAATTGCCGAACGGTCATGATAGCGAACATTTCACCGGCGGCATCAAGCTTCGAAGATACACATAACACTCTAAAATATGCTAACAGAGCGAAAAACATTAAGACGAATGCTTACAGAAACGTCCTTGAGGTGTCTAATCATGTTTCAAAGTACACTCAGATAATTTCGAACCTCCGAAATGAAAATGAGATACTTCGACGACAAATGAATGATCAAAGTATGAAAGAAAAGCTCGGAATTCTTAAGTTTTACACTCTTTACTGTCTTAATTAGAACCGACTAAAATGCCAATCGACCACAACGGAGGCATCCAGCAGCCAGGCGACAAAATTGACAAGCTTCGAAACCAAATTCAAGAGCATTTTGATCAAGAAATGGCAATGAAGAAGAAAATATATGACCTGGAAGACCAACTTGACACGATTGGTCAGCAGATTTTTAGCTCATTGATGGATTTGAAGAAGGGCGAAGATAAAACCACAAGAGATAAACTGGAATCCTTCAAGCAAACGCAGAAAGAAATAACATCCAAAATAGAATCACTGCAAATTGAGTACAATGGAGTCTACTCCAAGCGAAATGCGCTTCTTCAAGCAATTAATAGCGAACGCAAGGAGACTCTTAATTTTTTAATGGGCGTCTTCAAGCAGTTTCAGTTTAACTTGGTAAGTGCTTCGTTGAAAATGGTCTGAAATTATTTTATAGGAAAACTTGGAATTCCAACACCGAGAAAAGCAGTCTGAAAACCAACTCAAAAGCAAGGATCTCCAAATAATATATCTCCAAAATCAGGTTTTAGTAAGGTAAACATATAATTCCAGTTCATTTGATTAATACCGCCGGTATATTTGAAAATATCAGAGATGAAGTCTTGAAGGATCAAAAAAGCCTGCTCGAAAACAATAAGATAAAGAACACTGTAAATTACTCAAAGATTAAGTCCATTGAGGACATCAAAGATGAAGTTCAATTGGCATTGCCGCAATATAGAGGCATCGCTTCGCAGTCACCGAAAAGATATAACAGCCCAGCTAAAGTCAAGCAGAGTGACGACGGCAGCGGCAATCTGCCATCGATTGTTAGATCCCAGTCAATCCATACTAAAACTCTTCCAGACAAGAACTCACCCTCGCCCAAAAGAGGACACGTCCGCGGAGGATTAAATAGGAGTATTGATGCGGGTGGTGGCGGTGGTTCATATGCTGTTAACCACAAAAACCGTCTCGCGTTGAATATTGCACAGACGCCGGGGAACTTATTATCGAACAAGTATTACTTCAACAAGGAGGCGATGTATAGATGTAAGAAATTTATGCTTTACTCACGTATTCATTGTTATCAATTAGATCGTTATGATAGCAAACCGATCATTTCAGTGCGGCCAAAACGAAAAATAGGATATCTACCGTCCATCGAGATGAATGTTAATGGCATGGAAGATAGGCTACTCGAAAGAAGAAGTGTCAGACGTGGCGCGAACTCTCAACGCAGAGTACCTGATAGTCTAAATCGCTCGGTTGATTTGAGTCCTCGTCAACGGAGTGGGACATTGACTGACAGAAGCTTTATATCAACCGAAAGTAACAGCTCACAGCGAGGGAAAAAGAGAGTACTCGTTGGAAAAAACAGACAAAGGACGATTCTTCCCGATTCATTGAAAGAGCGAGCTTTGCGATTACACGTGCATATTCCTTCTCGTTACAACGAGAGTCCTTATGTGCTGAAATTTAAAACTCAAAAAGACCGTGCTGGCAACAATGGCTCCTTTGAAGGCAATTCAGACACTTCAAGATTTGGCACAATTACAGATGAAGGGAAAATGAAAAGTAACACGCCTAAATTGCCGAAGATGAAAAATGTCCAAAAACTCATATAAATAATTACCTTCGCTTAGATTTAGTTCATGTACTTTATGATTTCTCATGAAGACTCAATTTATCACATTTTTCGCATTATTGATGAGCAAACATTTTTTTGGGTATTAAAAAGGTTGCTTTTTTCTAATTAACTTGTTTACATGTTGGCTCTGTTCAAACCATTTTTCAAGAAGCCCGATAATTTTCTTGTATACTAAAGTTTCTATTAATACTCTGAGGTTTTGATATTCTTAGGTGTAGGGTAACAAATTTACAGCTCTCCTAAGCTGAGGGATCGCTAATTCATCCTGAAAAATATGTAATGTTCTCAGCAAGACCCTAATGCTCTTTTCATTTATCCGTACCCATCAGATGAGGCTCTATATTACTGGTCATTCAATATTATTGAGATGCCATTTAGAACTATAAACTGATAATTTGGTCAGCAAAAATTTTACAATTGTTCGCTACATAAATTTTCAATTTTTCAAAAATCTTCAATAGATTCCAGTTTTCTCAGATTAAAAACCGATTGAAACATCATGATCGAATACGCGAAGGAAGAAAAGAAGAGAATAACTCCTGAGTTCCTTAAAAAGTTTCTGAGGTCTAATTTCAAATTATACTACACAACGCAAGAGCTGAATGACAAGCTATATCTTCATTACAAAGGTAATTTCTTCATACTTACATTGTATCGAGTGACATTGCATTAGGATTCGATAGAATAGAGAATCTTGAAGGGTTCACTGGGCTCAAAGTTCTCTACCTTGAAGGAAATGGTGAATAATATAGATAGACGAGCACTCTAATCGACTATAGGTTTCCGAAAGATTGAAGGATTAGACACAATGAAGCAGCTCAAGTGTTTGTATCTTCAAGAGAATTGCATAAAGAAAATCGAAAATTTAGAGGCCCTTACTGAGCTCAACACGTTGAATCTCACAGATAATCTTATTGAGAAGGTGGAATACTTGGGTAACTCAACAAATAATTTCTGAGGCTAAAGTAAAACCGTTCTAAGGAAAAAACACGAAACTGCAAACGTTAATGTTAAAAAGAAATCGCATTGGAATTAACGGATTAAGCGATTTGGAAGGGCTGCTCGAACTGCCCGAGCTTAACGTTCTTGATATATCTGATAATAAAATAAGCGATGAGAGAGCTTTGGACGAAATATTTGTGAAGATGCCAAAGTTGGCTGTGCTATATTCTCAAGGAAATGAATTTGTAAGTGAATCCCTTTGTTTTGCAATCGGCTGACCATTTTGTTAAACAGTCAAAGAAAATCCCAAACTATAGGAAAGTGGCTATTGCAAAGATTCCGACGCTAAGGTATCTGGATGATAGGCCAGTATTCGAAGATGACCGAAGATTCGCTGAGGTAAACACTTATCGGAGTGGATGAAATAATGAAATGAATTTTGTATAGGCTTTCTTCAGGGGAGGAATAGAAGCAGAACGTGAGGAGAGAAGGAAATATAAGCAGGAGCAAGAAGAAAAGCATTTACAAGAACTGAAGGCGTTTCAGGAAATGATTGAAAATTACAAGAAAGAAAGACGGGAGAGCTTAAGAGCGCAAGGTATCGCAGTCGATGACGAAGAAGAGAATCAGCAACACGAAGAAGTACAACTTGATGATGGGGATTCGCAACATGACGACCAGGTTCCTGAGCTTGAAGATGCGCCGAGTGAAGAACATAAGCATGAAAATACGACTGATAATAGTCAGTCTTTGACGACTTATAATTCGGAGCCTTCCGATAGGCCAAGCTCTCCAAGTTCAAATCAATCTATTAGGGACAAGAAGAGAGAGTTTGATAAGTTTGAGAGTGGGACGTCTCGAGAAGATAGCTTAAATTCATCATTTGATTCTAAGAAGAAGAAAAAGAGTATACAAGAGGATAGTAGCAGCGAAAGAGGAGATCATGATACAGAAATTCCGAACTTAAGCGCGATTTCAGACAGCAGCCATAAATCAAACTACCTCGATGAGCTTGAATAGTGTCGCCTATAAGTTAAACAATCCAACTATAAATAATCTATATGTGTTATGTTGACTTTCATAATTTTTTTTTTTACATTGCCGTTGTATCTGTGCCGAGCTTCTGAAGAGAATATTTGATTTTGTCATAAGAAATCGCGTATATATATATCATGATATATGTAATGGCATTAAGAATTTGTTTGACTATAGCTTTTTCGAATTTGTACGAGAATAATTGATCAAATATCTTTCGAGATCCATTAAAAAAAAAAATATGCTTGAGTACCGCGAAAGATTGAAGACTCTCTTTTCCTTTGCCTGAAAGGTCGCACAATCAGTTGAGATTGATTCATTTATTATTATTCTCATCACCATGTACCTTCAATTTTGTACGGAATTTCAGCAGTAATTCATTTAGCGACTTCCTTTTCATACCATATTCGTGAGAATTTTGTTTCATTACGACCAAGGAAAAATAGCTGAAATCTGCCATTCCAAATTATACTTTTTCAAAAAGGAATTTCATTGTTAGTCTTCTGCTTCCCTTCGGAAATTCAAATCGTCATTGATACGTGGAAGAAGGGTTTTTTAAAAAATATGCTGAAATTTTCCGTCCGTTTTCTGTGCAGAGTTCGAATTTTAATTAAAATAAACGCTTCCTGAGGTAAACAGCTCCAAGTTTTTGGGTATTTTAGCTTCTAAGTCACTCTTCCATGGACCAACTGCTTCTAGAGACTTTTTCTGCTAGACTAAGTCGAAACGAGGTCACCAGATAGCCGATTTAAATACGATAACTCGAAATAAATCTTACTTTTTTCCGAGTCGGATTCAATTTAGAGTTGACATACTGCGATATCAAGTTCTAAAATACAGAACGAATTTAAATTGTAAGACTGCAGTGCTGTTTATAATTAAATAATTCCAGAGATATAGCAACATATATATCTTAGAGCCCTTTTCTCAATCATGCTAAGCAACCCATTTAGAAGTGGTGAGTTCTATCACCTGAGTCGTGCAAACATTCAGGCAGGCTCCTACAAATTCGGAGTAACGAGCCTTGAGTCAGATAGATGGATATCCTGCCGTGACGAAGCAGCTGTAAAAAATTCAAACCTTTCTTCTTTTTTCTCTGACACGATTGGCGGAATGAGTCGTCTGGTGTTTCCCCAAGCACTTTCCGCTGTCTTCTTTCAAATTTTCTGAATTTTTTCGAAAGACTTTCGAAATTTATATGAAATTTGTATAGGATGGATCCGGGCAACTGACTGTTGTTGACGTGCCAAACAATTTCAGCGTGACGAAGAAGCCAAACAAGGCTGAAGCTGCGATCATGCATCTCACTCAAAACATTGTCGCCTTGAAAGCCAAGGATAAGGACAGTCCAGGAGAAAAATACATCCTTCAAGTAACTAATTCAGAGCGCTAATGTCCTTAGCTGCAACACTCTCACCTAGGTCTATGACTTGGATAAGAAGGCCAGACTAAAAAACGTTGAAGTCAATGAGAAAATTGAATTTTGGAAATGGCTCAACAACAATAAGCTCGGTATCGTTACGGCTGGCTGCTGCTACTTCATCGACATTCGCAAGGAAAGCGAAGGCTTAGTCAAGCTCTTTGACAGGTATATCCCTTTGAAAGATCTCGATGAACTTATTTTCTGATGCCATTAGAGTCGGACCGCTTTCCAGTGGCTGTCAAATCATCGGTTTGGCTATGGACCCTCAAGAAAAATGGGCGCTCCTTACAGCGATCAGCTCTCCTGATGGAGGAAAGACCATCAATGGGCACATGCAACTCAATCTCCTCGGCGCAGAGGTCAAGAACCAACTTCTTGAAGGACACTGCGGATGTTTCGGCGAAGCCTACATCCATAATCCTCAACACAAGTCAACCCTCTTCTCGTACTTTGAGAGAAAGGCTGGAGAATCTACTTCCAAAATCTACTTCTCAGAAATTGGTAATTAATCATTCTATGACTTGCGAGGACCTAATACCTGCTTGAAATCTCTATAGGACCACCTGCTGAAGGAAAAACAAAGTTCAAAGCAAACGGAGAAATTGCCTTTGCGTCTGAAAAACCCAACGATTTCCCAATTTATATGCAAATCTCTTCCAAGTTTGGCGTCTTGTATGTCATCACCAAATTCGGTTACTACCTCATTTACGAAATTTCCACTTGCTCCGTTATCGGCAAGGGTAAACTCAGCGACGACCCAATCTTCATCGGAACAAGACACGCTGAATCTGACGGTGTGCTCGTCATCAACAAGAAAGGTTCTGTCATTGGACTTAGCTGCGACCCTAACGCTCTTGTCCCACACATCATGAACCAATGCAAGCACATTCCAAACAACGTTCAAGTTGCTATCAGACTCGCTGCTAACTGCAAACTTCCTGGAACTGAAAAACTCCTTGAAGAGGAATTCAACAAAGCTTTCATCCAAGGAGACTACCAAGGCGCGGCCAGAATCGTCGCTGACTGCATTGGCCTTAGAACTCAAGAAACCATTCAAAAATTCAAGAACGCTCCTGCACAGCCAGGACAACCTCAACCAATCGTCCAATATTTCCAAGTTTTGCTGGAGAAAGTCAAATTGAACTCCTTCGAAGCAGTTGAGCTCGTTGGCCCAGTTCTCAAGCAAGGCAGACTTAACTTTGTCGAGGATTGGATCAACAACAACAAGCTCGAGTGCAGCGACGCACTCGGAGATTTGATCAGACCATTCAGCAACGACCTTGCTTTGAAAGTCTACAAGCAATGCGCAAATTCCACCCAACTCTTCGGAGCGTTGGCAGGAGCTGGTCAATTAGACGAGGCTATGAAATTGGCAGAATCCTCTGGAATGAAAGCTGACTACCTCGGTCTCATCCGTAGCACTTGCAGCACTAA
>ENA-UOTX01001964-UOTX01001964.1-compost-metagenome-genome-assembly--contig:-NODE-1964-length-11928-cov-14.602059_pt1 | contig 11928 bp, 8 predicted proteins | sample MGYA00238143_ERZ746982 | MGnify/ENA primary metagenome ERZ746982 (study PRJEB28758, sample SAMN06268862) | compost metagenome | isolation source: single cell | place: USA: California, Emeryville, Joint... | reverse complement strand
TCGATTATCGAAAGCATATCGTTAGTGCGAAAGGGGAGCATGCGCTATTGGCACTAAAACAGAATTATGCTGTGACTCATCAAAAGATAATAAACCAGAATGCAATGATTGCAAGCACTCCTCAAAAGCATCTTACTCTGTGGTTTGAGTGTAAAGTTGGAGTACTAACCACAAAAACAATGAGGAGATTTTCACCTACGGAGACTATTGGAAGTGTGATGAGTGCTGTGTTGAAGGAAGTTAATATGCAAATCGAGCTTTCCAGGGTGAAATGCTGGAGGGAGAGTCCAGAGACGCTTTTGGAGCGAAATTCGATGATTTCGGACTAAAGTACACACCTCATAAATAGATGCTAACCATTAAACAATGAACATTCTTACAGTTTAGATCATTTATTTTAGTTATCAGTAGAGTTATAATTGCCTTGTTGATGGTAATTTATCCTTATTCATTAATGATTCCTTTTAAACCAAGAACTCGTTCATTTTTGTTTTAATTACCACGAAATTTTAAGCCTAATTTCCTGAGAATGAAATAATTTGATGAATTAATTATTATAAAACTATTATATATATATTATTATTTTCTTGATGATATCACCAACTCATGATTCTTATGAAAAGCTCTCGAAATACCTCCCAGAGGCGGCTTTTACTGGTACTTCGGACGAGATGCTGGTTTTCAAAGAGTTTCGAAGCATGATCAGATGTCCCGTTTGTATCAGCTTATTCAACGTCCCTGTAACGTTACATTGCGGGCATTCTTTCTGTAGAGAGTGCATCTCCCCATGTTCTCAATGTCCCATTTGCATGAAAGCGTTTTCAAATGAAACACTTCCTGAGAAAAACATCACTCTTTCAAATCTTGTTAACTCGCAGAGAGTGGTTTGCCCGTCTCATATCGACAAAGACACTGAGCCATGTAATGCTGTTGGCCTTACCGTTGAAACCATACACTCTCATGTGAAGGAATGTGAAAACATCGCTCTGAAATGCAAATGTGACAAAATGATTCCTAAAAAGAATTATTTGAAATTCAATGTTGAGTGTTATTGCAAACTCGTTCCTTGCGACTTTTGCTCGACTGCAGTGAGCGAACGGCTTATAGACTTTCATTCTGATCGATGCAAAAACACCGAAGTGGAGTGCAACAACTGTGGAGATTGGTATTTTAGGAGAGATAAAATACGACATAACAACAGCGAATGCATGGTACTATGTCCTTTTACTGAAATAGGCTGCGGGGCGAAGAAAATGTGTATGATCGCCTATCGGAAACATCTTGTGAGGGCTCAAGAGCGTCATATACTGCTGATCCTAAAACAGACCTATCCAGACTTTTACAGCAGAATAATCCAGGAAGTAATGGAGGGCTCGACCACTCCAATCCGAGTTCAAAAATATTAATAGAATTCAATAAGAGATAACAATGCCTTTAATATGTTTCTATTATTACCTATACTGCAATTATATTTTCTTATTTGGGTATTTCCATAATGAATTAGTTTAGATGGTTGTCACGCTTAGGAATGCCCATCTTCCTCTTTTAACTATTTTGAGATGACATTAATCTTCTCTCACATTAATCTACTCCTCAATCAATCACCTCACCTCACCTCATATATATGAATAATCCTTTGTAGCTCGCGTTCAATAATTAAATTCAAAGTAAGTGGATGCAATTATATCTCAAAGTGAATACAGACAAAGTTGGTTCAATTATAACTAAAGTAAAGTATTATTAGATTCATTCAACAAAGCACAGATATATTAAGATAGTTCACATTAGCATTTCTCTTACAGAATAGATAGTTCCCATCAAAATAATACACGCCCCTTCCCAAGCACGATCGAGTCTCCTCAAACGTTGCCTTCGAACTACTCGTATGTATCCGCACATAGAACACCTCATTTGCGCCATATCTCACTGCTAGTGTGCACCTTTGAGGCGCATAAAACAACGACTGGAGGGATTCTTTCGTCGAATAAGAATACAACACAGTGAAATTCGAATCCACTTTATAAATCCTTAGCAAGTACTTTCTGTTAGATATTGGTATATCCCCCGTATTCGTCAGTATAGCAGCTACCATGCCCTTCTTGCTTAAATACAGCACACTTTCCGCCATAAAAGTCTCTTTGCTGCTTTCTGACAGACTATTATGGAAGTATTTTTTCACATTGAATGAGCCTGGATGAAGGTAGTAGAATTCCTTAGGACTCCACGCGATTGCCCAGTTCCTTTCACAGTAAACTTTTAAAAAATGGATCGAAGGGAAATGGTCTTTAGTGAAAGAATGGATCGTATAACACCATTTCCTTTTGTATTTGAAATGCACGTTCATTTCGGAGACTCCGCCGTGATGGTAGATCAAGTATGATTTCGATTTCTCGCAGAATATCGCTTCTTTGATGCCAAGCGAGCCGACGACGAAGACTTGCTCAAAGTAGAAATTCTTCAAATGCAGCCGATAAACGGCAACGTCGGTGATGATCTCCAAGGCATTCGTGGTTTGATTGTGGAAAGTTCGAATGATATTCATTCCAAGATAGGTGTATTTGCATTTCCTGACCACTTTGAAAGTTCGCTCGTTGAGAATGTAATACTGGAAGACGTTTTTATCAATGACAGCGAGAAGTGAGAGGCAGTTGGGCTTAAGTTCTAATCGATTTGAAATTAATTCTTTGGTAGCTAAGTAAATTTTGGTGTTAGTGCGTGCTAAATTAATTGGGATAGTCCACTTGGATCTGGGTCGGAGGTTGCGACGGGCTTTGAGGAGGTCGAGATCGGTAAGCTCGAGGGGTAGACTCGAATTTGCTATCATTTTGCGGGGTTTTAATTAGAATGATGCTGGCATCAGTATTCTAATAATTTTATTTCTCCACTGTATTTGAATCCAGTATTCGTTCAAAATTTTTCAAATTTTTTTGTTAGGCTATCCCATAGCTCTTCCTTAGCTAAATGCAACACAAAAAACCCTTTTATTGACCTAGCCAAGCTTCGAAACTCTTTACAGCGTATAACGAGAAATACTTTGAGTTACTTAGTACTGGAGAATTCTATTGGGAATAACTAAAACTAGACAGTATAGAGAAACGATGAATTGAACTCAATAAAGGCTGAGAGGCAGCTATTACTCTATTAGAGACTAAATGACTAATTTTTACTTAGCACTTTTCAGCTGGGAAATTTTTGTGAACAGTGACCTATGATTTGAGTTAGGTTATAACTGTAGAGGGTATAGTAATTACTGGTTTAGACGCAATTCCAGCACTTCGAGGTGCTCTAGCTTTCGAATATGCTCTGCGATAGCTTCAAGATTATCAGCTGAAAAAGTACAACATCTATATCCAAGATTAAGCTCAAATCAAAGGAACTGATAGAAGTACTCCTGGAAATTCGCTATTAAAGTCCTGAGGTAGGGTAGTTTAGAGAGAGCCTCAAATATCACGACGATATTGTATTCGGTAAAGTCAGTGCAACTGAAATACATTGAAGCTGTTAATTTCGGAAATGATGGATCATTACCCTTGGAAATCCAAGACAATTGTATTAAGCTCTCCTAATTGAGCTAGTGATGACGCAAGCCCAGAAAGCACACCGGCAGTAAGCTTTTGACACCTATTTTTCATAAAATTATTTTTCTTCAGTTCAGGTTTCGATCGATATACCAGCTGAAATCAAGCAAGAGCAACTGCAGTTGCCCAAGTTTTCCTATTGTATTAGCTAATTCTGCAAATCCTGGACTGTCGATGGTCACACATCTAAAGATCCCGTAATGTTCAGAAACACGTTATTTCGAAACCTTTTTACCTGGAAAAATTGAGACAAACTTCCAGCAACGGCAGAGATTTCCTCACAATAATTTTCTGCAAAGCCTTCAAACTAGCGCTCCCAATCTTCTCACAGCTGCCGTCGAAGAGTGAAGCTTATTGGGAAAATAATTTATATTACCTTGAGAGATTTAAGTGGATTTTGGAAAGCGCCTCTAGAGGTTCTATACGATCAAGAAAATTAATGAAACCTTCATCAGACACGTTCCTTGACTCCGAAAAATTGACATTTATGGTCGTAATCGCAGGCTTCTGAGAAATATTCTGGGCAAGTAAGTCTAAATGTTGATCATCAAGGTTCGGGTTACTATTTCATCAAATTTAAGTTATTAACCCCCAAGCAATTTGCTACCTGGAAAGCCCGACGCCAACACCTTCAAGAAAATGAATTTTTCCAAAAAGCGCGAGTAATTCTTGAATTTCTTCTCTTAAAATGCTTTGACAACTGAAGAGGTCCAACATTAGCATACTCAATATAGATCTAAATAACTTCTTACTTGTGCAATTCGATGCTCAAATTCTTCAAGAAGCGTAGCTGCGGAATGCTCTTACAAATCTTTTTGATTCCCAGTCCAGTTATCAGCGGAGAACTGTCATATTAACAGCTTTATTTACTCTCATCATCTATTTTTACTTATTGAATCGGAGAGTCAGTGTAGTCAAAGAAGTTAGCTTTGGGATCGTCACGTACATATTATTTAGTCCGATCTCAGTGAGATTAGGCGATCTAAGTTAGTACTCTCAGCTCAGATTTCCAATAACTCATTCATTATACTTCTCAAAACTTAGCCTCAACTTCTTCAATTGAGAATGCGGGCCCAGCAGCTTCCAAATCGTTTGAACTCCTTGATCTGAGGCGTTGGGATAACTACAATTATAAGCAAATTTATAATTTGACATCAAGAGAGGGTGCTAATACTCAATTGTTATATCCGTATAATTCAGCTTTTTCAGCTCCCGAAGCGCATTACTCCATGATGTTTCATCGACAATCGCAGTGGAATAGACTTTTGGATTGCTTTTCACGGCTTTTTGATACACCTAGTACCCAGAGTATTTAAATTATTCTTATAACAACGCGATATCTACGGCTTTTTTGGGTGAATAGGAAAACTCTCCTTCTTTTGCGCTCCACTTCATATCTTGCATTACATATGGCAATTCAAACTCTTTCAGTTGCTTCTGGCTCGCTTCAACGACTGCTGTTATCTTCTTGATATTTTCCATCATGTAATCGAGCCTGAGCGTGTAAACATCAACATTCTTTGGAAAATTTTCCATGAATTTCGATAGTTTGTTAAAATTAGCGATATAGTCATCAAGCAGCACGCCTTCTGAAATCTCATTCCTTTCTTGAAATTGCCCGATGATATCTTTCAGCGTTTCTTCTATCTCCTTAACGTGGTTAACGTCGTTCATTACTCGGAACAAATATCTCATTCGATGCTTCAATGACCTCAACTCATCAATCAAAAAATCAATTTCTTTGTCAAGCGTTTGGCTCAAAATGCTTTCGATCATTTGAGAAATCAAGCCGATGTCTTTCTCTGCCTTTTGGGACATGCTTGTGATGGATTCGTAGGATAATGTTTCTTTGATGCTTTCGCATTGGATAGCTGATAATCCCTGAAGACAGGTCCAACAATAAAGTTTTTTCTTAGATAGACTGTTGACATCGATTCCTTGCAGAGCTTTGTTGTGAATCTTGCATTTGAAATTTGTTGGATCGAAGGTCTCGATTTTATTCGACATTGATGTCATGATAAATTTATGAGTTTCCGTTAAATTTATTGCGATTAAGTTCCATGTAATAAAAAAATATCGAGTATCTTTCTAAATTATCATAATAACATTGGCTTTATTTGCATAAATAAGGAATTATGAAAAATATGCAAGACTTGCACTGAGCTTCAAGAAATGAAAACAATATGAAATTTATTGAGAAAGACCTTGAAAAATATTATATATTGAATGTGAAATCGTAATGATAACATTATTTATGAAGCATCATCGAATTATACCTAACCAAGCTGATCGTACATTTCAAATGGTACTAGTGCACTACTCACGCTCTTGAGTTCTCAAGGTTGCATTCCTCTTCATGGAGATAATTCGGTTAGATTTCTCTATTCATATCTTGTTATAAACGAACGGGTAGTTTTCATATACTACGTGAATGGTATCCTTATTGAAACGAGAACGAAGGCACTTCCTTACGATGCTTTTTGATAGTTGTATAGATGAAAAGAAAACGCTAAATCCAAGGAGGGAATCTGGCGTATCTCTTGGAGAAAAGGCCAAAAGACTGCAAAATAACAACAAATGCTCTGTATATTCGCCGAATCGACTATTCGTTTAGACAATTCTGCTCCCTTAACATGTTAAATATTTGCAATAGAATAACTGCTCTAAAATTAGAATAGATACGTTTGACTCCTAAATGATCAAAATTTTATGTAGCTTCACATTCCACTTGTGCTAATTTTCATCATTTTGACTCTAAGGCAATTGAGTTATGACAAGCCATTCTCCGAGCTCATGAAATTTGTAAGGCTATTCTTCTGGGTGGTGAAAGATTTCATCATCTGAGCAGATCCAAAAAAGCGGGAAAAAATATGGGATTTCCATTATTTTCAATGCAGATTCACTCGAATGGTCTTGAATTAAACCTATTTCATTCTTGGAAGAGCTTCTGTCCGGCTCAGGAGTACTCTCGAATAAATTTATCTTTTGTCAACGTATTTTTTAGAGCTTAATTTACCGTCGATTCGGCTATTTAAACTCAGCTTTTCAATATTATAAAAATCATTATCTAATAAATATCCAACGAAGATTAAAGAAGATGGTAGACAGAGCAATGCATGCGAAGTTCCGTATGAAAATCAAAAAGAGGAACTGGGATAAAGAGCACGATGAACTCGAAAAGGAAGGCTTCGATAACCCTCTTCTCGTCTACAGAGCGTTGAAGTTCCACGGAGGTGACCACAAAGCTGCAACTTTGGTTGGTTGCCAACAAGGACAAGCCTTGGGATGAGAATGAGCATAAGGAGAAGAGAAAGAAAGAGAAAGGAAAGTAAAATTAAAAGCTAAACTGAACCTGATGATGAAAAATCGTCACTCTGATCTCTGAGGATATATAAATAAATAATAAACTGTGTCCTACTATGATGCTACGTATTTGTCGTAGTTAATGCTTAATAAATATATAAGCTTTAAAAGAAATCAGACCACCATTAAATATCCCTATGCTTCACTGATGTAATATAGATGGTAAATTGAATTGGGACCTGTTAGAAGACAGAAGATCAGCAGAATATAGCATATATATATTCGAATAAATATTTTGTTTTTCCTCTGTGTAATGGATGAGAGTATTAATTTAGAAGTGTGATTCGTGAGATATGACTTTAAGAATTTACAGAACAACCTATATCCTCTGAATAACTGAGCACCTGAGACTCAGCTAAATATCCTTTTATGAGCCTCAATTTAGCAATGATCTCTACAAATCTGCGTTTCTCGTATCTGCTGTCGAGTAATCGGAAGGAAACCTGAATAAGGGACCACGAAGCAACAGAAAGAAGAAATTATATTACTCTGGAAATCGGAATGTCCTTTCACAGCACAGCACATACTCAATAAACTTATGTTTTTAGTTTGAAAGGCTATCTAAATTCAGAGTTCATCCTTGCAAAAAGCACGCGAACATTTTTCATCGTTGCTGCAGCTCCAAGCACAATTTATTGATATTATTTTGAGAGGTCCAGGTAATCAAGCTAATTTTAGAGAAGTTTTACACATTTAGAGGCTAAGGCACGTTTCCCATAATCGTACAAAGAGACGACGAAGAGGAATTTCTTTGACAACACGAGAAAATTTCAATGCCAAGAGCCTTTTCTGTAAGGTCTTAAGGTCAACTTTTGAAGAAAAGAATATTTCGCTGATATTACTCAATTAAAATGCATAGAATAAAGAAATTTCTCGAAACCAGCTTAGGCTAACCAATTACAGTAAGTTCATCACCTCTCAAACTGCTGGAGCCTACTACTACTAATTCATTCCATAACAGAAGCTGTACTTCGTGAAAAAGCAGCAAAGATAAATAGAATTTAACTTCTAATGGACCAATTTAGCAAAAGTAAATGTGAAATTATCCATGCCCTATTATGCAATGAATGACAATAAATTCGAATTAAAGTCATTAACTGACCATATCAAGTCTCCTTCTACATATATAAAATAGAGTGAGCTTAAAATAAAAATGTGATTCGTTTCAACGATTTTAATTTTTATATTGCTATCGACTACAAAATATGAAGACCTCACAATCGAAAAGTATAATCGCCACGATAGGTTCCATTTAGTTGAATTACCCTTCGATTTCGGTTGTCTTGCTCGAGTTTGCTGTCTAAACTCGTTTTCTTCAAATTTTTGTTCTTCTTTTTAAAAAACCATTTAAATTCACCCAATATGGTGGTTCCATAACTTTTGTTGGAAAAGAACTGGTATTTTATATATATGAGAATCCTTGCTATGATTTTAGAATAGGGTGAGCATATTTCTCAGGCTCTTTACGGAGTATTATAGATTTGTCTCAATGATGATAAATAAAATGAGTAGGTATTCCTAATATTTGAATATTTGACTCTCACGATGAGACCATATGCATTTATTTAGAGTATGAGAAATCCTTCGCAATGCCTGAGATAACTCAAAGTTTCGTGATCTGACTAAAGTGAACATTTTGATTTAGAAAAATGCCGTGAAAGATAACTTTGAGTTTGAGGCCCAGAGTGTCTCAGCCTCGCTCTACCTTGAAAGTCCGCCAGGTGAACCCATACAAAAACGCATTCGGTCTTCCAAAATTGTAGACCTCTTTTGCATTAAAATTAGTTGAGATACGTTGAACTCCTGAACAAAATAAAAGTTTATGGCGACTATTAGTATCTTCGCTGGCACAAGCTCTCAGACACCGTTAATTCAGGCTTCAAGAGGTTGGAACACCATAACTAGCTTGGAACAGCCGGATTCTGATTGCATAGAACCCAGAAACAACTTTTTCGTCTTCAGTGGAACATCCAATTCTTGGTCAATTGAAGAAGAATGAAGGAAAACGGTGAACTTCCAAATGTCCATTGAAACCTTAGATAGGATGTCCGTAACTAAGCCTTCCATGTGCTTTCCTGAAGGAGTTCATGATCGCCTTTGTAAACCACATCATAGCCCTATTATATCTCTTTCAATTTCATAATCGGAGCTTAATTTGTCGGCGATTCGACTATTTAAACTCAGCATTCCTAAACATTATAATCAATAAAACATTTCTACAACAATATCTAACTAAGAACAAGAAAGAAGAAGATGGTCGACAGAGCAATGCACGCTAAGTTCATTATGAAACTCAAAAAGAGAAACTGGGAGAAGGAACACAGCGATTTCGAAAAGGAAGGTTTCGATAACCCACTTCTCGTCTACAGAGCTTTGAAGTTCCACGGAGGTGATCACAAGGCTGCCAAGCTTTGGTTGGTTGCCAACAAGGACTCATGGAATGAGGACGATCACAAGCAAAAGAGAAGAAAGGAGAAAGGAAAGTGCTAACTTGCCTAACTAACAAGAATCTAACAAGAATCGTAGTTCTGATTTCTAAGGAGAAATACATATATAAAACTGCTTTAAACTTTATTGTTTGCCTATTTTGCTGCATACAAATAAGCTTCAACCGAAATTAGGCATACCCTAATAAAATCTAAACGAGTGTTTTCTACGAGGAAAAAGAAATTTTACAACTGTCTGGCAAAAACAGCAAGTTGCTTTAGAACCTTTGAGTGAGAGAGAGTCAGGTAGATAAGAGCGGAGTACTACCAAGATAAAAATAAGATATTATCAAATTGGATATGAGTTCAAAAGGTGTAGTTCTCTTTGTGAATTTCAATATCGATAGTGTCTCCCTTTAATACCTGAGATTATTGATATTGAATAAATAACAAAGCAGTATTTTGATAAGGCTCGGGCGAGCTTGCTGCAAAGTCGTCATGATTAGCAGACATTCCTCTTACTGGAAGCGCTCCTGAACTTAATCAAAAATATGAGATATGAAAATGATAAGCAGGGAGACTAATTATCTGAATAAAATTCGAAACCCCGTCTTTTTTATAACATAATATCCGACTGCTCAAGCCTTGTTGCGAACTTATGGCTCCAACAATCTCATCTACGATAACGAATTTCTTCTCATGGATAATTGGATAGAAGTGTCAATTTTCATTTCTCTTACATACAGGGCATAATCACAGTTTTTTACTTGTTGCCTTTGGCAGTTTATTAAGTAGAGCTAATTTTAGAGGTAATCTACAATGCCCCTTAATTCTTTTTGATTCTAATACATTGTACTCAAAATTTCTCATGCTCTTGAACTCTTCAATCTAAATTGATTGAGAAGAGACTGAAGCTGGAGAAATTAATAAAGATTTTGAAGCTGCTAATTGTGGAAAAGCTCTCTAAAATATCGAGCATATGCTTCATGCTAGCAAGTCGAGAGCTGGATACTGCATTTTTGTAAAGCATTGTAAACCAATACATTTCAACTGTAGAAGATATGACAGCTTAAGCTTTAGGAAATATACAAAAAAGAATCTTCCCGAAAAGTTGCTCAACATCAATGCTGCGCTGTAATTTCTTTACTTCATCGGCTTTTTTTGTCTTAGAGTATGAAATTTCCGAACAATGGATGTCCATTTTGTAAAGCAATATCAGCAAAGAAAAGTTTTGTCATTTTATGTGAATGAAGCAAAACGAGTGAAGTTTAGACTGGTACATACATACAATAAAGAAAAACACGATAGTAACGTCCGAATATTAAGGACGACTTGATTAACTCCAGTTTCTATTTCATATATTCTAAAAAAATTTTCAAAATGTGTTTGTTAATTTTATTCATTATATTCTCAATTTCCTAATAAGTCAGCACCTTATACTCTAATAGCGAAATAGCTTTGAAACTTTCTATTTAATTGAAAACCTGCTATTATGTGGTGGTTTCTCCATCTAGTTGTTGCTAAAACGTTGACATTGTGATAATATATCTATTCTACTTCTTCATCAATAGTAATTGAAGCTTATTTGATAATTAACTTTCGGGAGATATTCAGTTTACATTGGTTTCGTATTACTCTCAGATACGCTTGACACACATATACCACTGATACTTCGTTAATCAAGTCATTTAGGGTTCATAGAGGAAATACAACCTTTCTATTTCCATATTAATAGCCTCTAATACCGACAAAATAACTATCTATCCGAGGGTTACAGCATTTCTCGAAGTTGTTCCGAGACATACTTACATTCATAGGGCAATTCATTGATCTTAGTACAATTACATTCGAAGTAGAAAAGATTTGAGCATCCTTCTGGATCTCAGCATGAAGGTCCCAATGGCCTCTATACTCACTAGTAAGACAATTTGACCTATGAAAAGAGATCTCATCTTGCGAATTTTGAAAATTCTCATACACAATAAAATTGGTTGAAATATCGTTGAAACTCCTGATCAAATAAAATTTATCCATATCTTCTTCTTTGATTATACCGAATCCGGACTCTGTTATTTCGAGCCTTTTTGTATGTTGATATCGGATCTGGCTCTATTAGTGAGCTTTATTCTATAGCAATAGAACTCTGACTCATTGGTAGTTAGATTATGGACCATCCAAATCTTGACAAATTGAGGAAGATCGAAGAAAATAGTTGAACTTCCCTATATTCAATGAGAACTTAGATCGAATATCCAATATTGAGCCTTTCGTTTGCTCTATTGAAAGATTTCATTATCGCTTTTGTAACTACCTTATAATATCTTTTTCGTTGTTTGATTAATCGGAGCTTATTTTACCGTCGATTCGACTATTTAAACTCAGCTTTCCTAAGAATTATAATAAAACAAATCTTTTCAAGAAACACATCCAAAACAAAAGAAGAAGATGGACAGAGTCATTCACGCTAAGATCCGCATGAAACTTAAAAAGCATAAGTGGGAGAAGGAGCACGATGATCTCGAGAAGGAAGGCTTCAACCCAATCCTCATCTACAGAGCTTT
>ENA-UOTX01001962-UOTX01001962.1-compost-metagenome-genome-assembly--contig:-NODE-1962-length-11938-cov-3.521288_pt1 | contig 11938 bp, 5 predicted proteins | sample MGYA00238143_ERZ746982 | MGnify/ENA primary metagenome ERZ746982 (study PRJEB28758, sample SAMN06268862) | compost metagenome | isolation source: single cell | place: USA: California, Emeryville, Joint... | reverse complement strand
CAGAATTCGGGAGGTCCGAGTCAGACGGAAAGGAGATCAAGCCAAGTACAATCCATGCCATCCAATGAAGGGCGTGAGAGAACAGACTCTAGAACCAAAAATTCACAAAGCAGACGGGTCAGTGGCAGTACGGATCCTGTTCAGAAGCAGGAAAGTTCAACTATAGATCAGAATCAGGAAGGTCCAGCTCAGACTGAAAAGAGGCCTAGTCTAACTCAAACAATATCACTGCAAGTTGAAAGAGAGCAAGTAGATTCAAGAAGTAGTGCTCAGCAAAATAGACGAGCTAGTAGTGGCCAGGAACCTAACCAGAAAGAAGAAAACACATCATCAATCAATCAGAAGCAAATTGAAGAGGAAAAATTCGAGAAACTTATAGAGAATAAAAGAGACTCAATTGAAAAAATAGATTTCGAGAGGGATTTAAATTCTTTCTCTGAAACTTCCTCTAATGAAGCGGCTGCTTTTGACGAAGATGAAGAAGAGGAAATAAGAGAGTCTTCGAGAAAAAACACTAATTCCCAAGGAAATGTTCAGAAAACTCCAGAAAATATCCCTGTTCCTCTCGTAACGAAGCAAGGGCCTTCTTCTGTTGAACCCAAAAAGTCCTCGGCAGAAAGCAAGAAAAAAAAGGAAATGCCCCAAAAGCATGACCAATCGGAAAAACTTGAGCGTTCATCCAGGATATCTAAAAGCAGTGATAAAGCTTCTTCTTCTGCTGGGCCTAAATTATTCCAACGAAAGAAACCTACAAAATTTGGTATCTATTTGATTTTCCTCGGTTTTTCTAAATTCATTCTAATTAGAATTATACACGGCAAGAGTAACTCCTAGTAGCTTTGAGGAGACCTTCTATCAAAATAACGTGAAAGGTTTCCTTGAAAAGAAGCAAGAGTTTCTCAAGAAAGAAAAGGAAAGAAAGATGATGGAAGAAATGAGTGAAGTCACATTTCATCCAGAGCTTTCCCCCTCAAAATATCGAGCAAAAATAAAAGAACCTTTTCTTGAACGATATAAACAGTACCAATTGCAATCTGAAGCCAAACTGGAGAAACTGAGAGCTGAAGCTCGCCAAGAAAAAGAAATAAATGAGCGGAAAGAAGTGACATTTAAACCCAAGATAAACCCACAATTTGTTGCTCAATCTATAGAAGGCCCTAGGAAAATTACTTCAACTTTTAGAAAAGAACCTTCTATCATGCTCTCTCAACAAGGAGATAAAGTATCACCTGTTCGATCGAGGCAGCAGTCAACTATCCTTTCAGAAGATCTGCTCTCACATCGACCTTCAATTAATGAAGTGTCTGAAAAACTCGCAGTAAATTGATTATCATGAGTCATATTTGTCTAACTTTTCTTGGTTGAAAAAGGAAAATTATATACGTGAGACTTCTACTGATGTCGTCGAGAGACTCTTGCTTCTCTACATGAAAGCTGAGGAGAAAAAAAGACTCAAATACGAACAGAACTTGCCCAAGTTCTCACCGGTGATAAGTCCTAAAACAGAAGAACTCGCTCAAAGGAAACTACTAAGAGGCACTCACAATCCATCGACACTCAATTCACTAGCTCATATTTCTGCTCGAGAAGAGCTTCAAGATAGTATAAGTAAAAGACAGCTTGGGACAGATAGATCGAGTCCTATAAAAAGCAGGTCACAATCAATCGTCCACGGAAGCGGTCGAGGTGAGGAGAGTCTCCGATTTTTGGATCCTCAACATCAAAAAGATGACCTTAATATATCTGAAGCCCAAAAGAAAATCCACAATCATTTGCTCTCATTAACAGATTTGTCGAATGACGAGTTAGCCAAATTGCTGCAAGAACTACGAGAAAAATTAGGAGGCCAGACTCAAGGAGATGGCCTTTCGAGGCAAGAGCAAGAGAACTTCTCAGAGAATTTAAATATTATTGAGCAGAATCTCACCAATCTTGTCCATTCAATCCAAGAGGCAAGAGCTGTGCAAAGCCAAGAAAATTTGGGAAGTTCTAGAAATAGCGTGAATCTTGCTGAAACTGGAAATGTCGGTCAAAATGCTGCCGGAAAGGAAAGGAGACCGTCAAATCGGCAGTCCCGGGAAAATTCTAAGAAAAAGTCTACGCCCGTAAAAAGCAAAGATCACGTGCGAGGCCCGAATAGCAAGAGTAATTCAATGGGGAAAAGTAAGCCAATAAAGCATTTATCTGCTGACAAACAGCGAGCATCTGTTTATCCGTATCCTGATTTATTTGGTGAACCATACAACGCGAGTGAAGAAGGCAAAACAGGACAAGAGGATGGACAAAAAGAGCACCAAATAGAGGAACAGCGCACATTAAAGCGAAGTTCAAATATGATTAGTGCTCCAACCGCAAGTTCACTGGGGAAAAGTCGAAGGTCTGTTTATCCTGATAAACATCTGTTTCAAGAGGAAAGTGACGAGAAGAAATCGAGTTTAACGAGGCAAGGACATCATCAGCTGCATTCAGTTGGTAAGTCTGACTCCAAAACACTTCAAAAGCCAAAGAGCAAAGGCTCGCAATCTCAGACAAATTCAAGTTCTCAACCGAAAGCTGTTTCTAAGAAAAATAAAAAGAGGTCGTCATTGTCGTCACAGGAGAGTGGATCTGCTCAGTTTAAAAGAAGAGACTCGAATTCGCTTTCTCCCGATGAATCAAATGAAGGTCAGGGCAGCCACCGAAGCAACCTACTAAGTGGGAGAAAGGACTCCTCAGCAGAGAGAGAAGAACAGGACATGTTTAACATTAGAGAAGAGGAAGAAGACTCAAATGCATCTATAGGAAATCTCAAAGCAGGAAAGACTTCAAACCAAAGAATGAAGAAGAGCTCATCTGTAAACAAGGGATCAAGGAAACCTAACTCAGCCTCAGCAATGAGTAACAAACGGGAGTTGGTCTGTCCGGATAAAAACATGTTTGCAGAACGATTCTCAACAACCTCTTCAAGGAATAAGCAACGAGAATCGGTTTATCCAGATCAGCAGATGTTCCACGAGAAGGGCCCGAAAAGTAGTTCCAAGAGCAAGCAAAGGGTGTCCGTTTATCCAGATCAGCTGCTGTTCAATGAGAGTAACTCCGATAGCTACCGAAGAAAGCCTGAATCTCCAAGAAGGGAAACGTCAGAAGATTCATGGAGAAGTAAATCAAAAGACTCGCACAGAGATTCTGGGAGAAATGTGAAAAAGAAAACTAAGAATTCTCAAAGAGAGTCAGTTTATCCAGACAGTGAGATGTTTGCTGAAGTAGGCAGAAAGAAAAATGCAAGAGGACTTCAGAGAGGGTCAGTCTATCCAGATAGTAAGATGTTTAGTGCTGAAGAGCAAGAAGAAGGAGATAAGTTCAAAGATCCTCGAAGAGAATCTGACAAAAAAAGGGGTAAAGGGTCAGGAGATAAAAAATTAAAGAATTTCCATCGAGAATCAGTTTATCCCGATAGCAAATTGTTTGGCAACAGTGAGCCTGATGAATGGACAGAGTCGAAAGAATCACAAAGAGAATCAGACAGGAAGCCGTCAAAACATTCTGAGCTAGAGAAATTCAGAGGATCAGAAAAGAAAAAGGAAAAGAATGCCCAAAGAGCTTCTGTTTACCCCGATAAGGGAATGTTTAGTGAACCGATGGAGAAAAAAAATTTGAAGACTGGTCAAAGATATTCAGTTTATCCAGATAGCAATATGTTTGCTGAAGAAGGAGGAGAAAAGAAAAAAAGAAAAGATATTCAGAGAGGGTCAGTCTATCCAGATAGTAAGATGTTTGGAGAAGAAGAGCATGAGGAGAGAAGATACTCTAACCATCAAGACGACATCAGCAAGCGTCTAAAACTACTTGGAGAAGATATAGAAGAAGTGGATGAAATAACAGAATCACAGGAATCGCAGAGGGACTCTGAAAGCAGAAGTCAATCTAAGGAATCAGATAGAAAGAGATCCAACGAGAGAGAAGACAAGAAGAAATCTAAAAGCTCTCAAAAAGAGTCTGACTATCTTAATACAGAAAAGTCTAAGAAGAAGACTTCGCAGAGTGGTCAAAGAGTGTCAGTCTATCCTGATAGTCAGATGTTTGCTGAAGAGGGTCGAAAGAAAAAAGCAAGAGGACTGCAGAGAGGGTCAGTCTATCCAGATAGTAAGATGTTTGGTGACGAAGAGCATGAGGAAAGAAGAAATTCCAAAGGATCTCAGGCTAATAACAAGCAAGGAGAAATTGAGGAGGGAGATAAAAGAACAGAGTCAAAAGATTCTGATAAAACAAAGCAATCGAAGGACTTGGAGAAGAAGAAGTCTCCAGGTTCAGAAAGTAGAAAAACTAACATTTCTCAGAGAGAATCAAACAAGGGAATGTCTAACGAGTCCGTGAAGAAAATGCCAAAGAACGATCAAAGAAAGTCAGTATATCCGGATAGCAAGATGTTTGCTGAACAGGACAGATATAGGGAATCAATAGGTTCTGCTAGTGAAATAATTAGCGAAGAAGATTCGGATGAGAGAGTCGACTTAAAGGAGTCTCAAGCTAGTAGAGATAGAAAGAACAGAAAAGATCAGCAAAAGTTTGAGAGCAAGGAACCTCGCAGGGGATCTGTATCTTCAGATGATAAAACTTTTGCCAATGAAGAAGGCAGTGCTCGAAAAGAATCCAAAGAATCCCAGAAAGGTTCGGACAAGGGCAAACATAGAGAATTAGAACATAAAAATTCTGTTTCAGAGAGCAGAGCGAAGGGTACCAGCGACAAAAAGGACAGAAAGAAGACTCAAAGAGAATCTGTCTACCCTGGGAAGATGTTCAGTGATGAGGAGATGGATGAAAGATTAGAGTCAAAGGAATCTATAAGAGAATCAGAGAGAAAACTGATCAAAGGGTCAGAAAATAAAAAATCAAGCGGCTCTCAAAAAGAAGAGGTTAAGAAAAGAAGAATCTCTCATGGAAATGCCGTTTCTTCTGACGAACAGCTGTCAGCTGACGTCGATAGCAAACAATCCAAAGACTCTGGCCCTAGAGGCTCAGTAGGAAAGCAGGGGCTCACTAAAAAAGCAGGCAGCATCAATAAGAAGAAGAAAGGAAAAGAAATCAAGCATTTGTCTCAAAAGGAAGAAGATGAGAAAATGTCTGTGAGCTCTAAACGGAGAGAAACCACCGAAAGCAATCGAGAGATCTCTCAATCATCTCATCAAAATCTCACCGATCGTTTAGAATCTGATGGAGCAAAACGTATACCATCAGAAAAAGATGAGAAGCATTTTTCACAAGAGAAAAACCGCACTCCAGAAAAACCTGATGAAAAAAAATCACCTAAAGGGCTAAAAGGAGGAGAAGAAGAAGGTGATCGCGAAGAATATCAACACGCTAATTTGAAGAAAGAAGACATTCAAGATCCTCAAATTAAATCAGAGGAGAAAAATAATAGAAAAGGACGTAAAAAGCTCTCTTATCACAACAAAAAATCAACGAGCAAAAAGAATCCAACTAACCTGAAAAGATTTATGTCGCAGGAACGAGAAAGCGATTCTTCCAAAGAAGTCGGCTCGGAGGAGCTAAAGCATGAGTTGCTGAGTGACGATCTGCAACAGCAAGAGAGGACTTCCGAAGCAGGGGAACTTCAAGAAACTTCCTCAAGAAGATCAACTCAAAGGGAGCCTTCTCAAGTTACTCGCGTCCATCAAGACTCAAGCCAGAGTGAAAAGAGACAGAAGGAGCAAGCTCCTCAGAAAAGAAGCAAAAGCTCAAGCCTTTATTCTCAAGAACGTGATTCAAAAAATCGAGAGCCTAGAATTGAGGAAAAAAATGAAGGAGACAATTTATCATCTAACAGTGATGCTTCAAAAAAAGCCCGACAGCGCGAGGAAAAGGTAAAGATGAGCGAGAGACCAGATAGCAATCATTCAGATAATGAGAAATTAAGAGAGCGAGAACCTACAAAGAAGGAACTTCAGGAACAACTTCAAAAACTTCTGAAGGAGAAGGAGTCGAAAAGAGCAAAGATTGGAATTGATTTTGCAGAAGGGGTTTGCTATTCTCCGCAAGAGATTCGCGCTCAACAACGAAAGCAAACTTGGGCTGGCGGAGATATCACACCGATGCCAACTGCAGAACTGTTTAAGATTCAATTGTTTAACAAAGAGCTTCGAAATGCTCCACAAGAGCAACAAACACTGCAGCAATTGAGTAAATCCACAAGAAACAGATACAGTCATTTCAGTGAGCTGATAAAAGAGTTGGAGAGTCCGCGAGAAACTGCTGAACTGAATCGAAGAAAGACCCTGGCAGTCACGAGTTATCAGTATCACTCGACATCGAACTCGAACTCGCCTCAAGTAACATCTGGAGAGGAAGAAGTGGAAAAAGTAGAAAAAGAACCAAAAGAGAAGCGACCTCCAACAAAACATGCAAGTCTCATCATGAAAAGTAAAGCTATTATTGGACTAATGCATAGATCTGGCAAGAATGAAATAAAAAAGAAATAATTTAGATTTGTTCATTTGGTTGAAGTTTGTCTCTGTAAAAATTAAGTGTATCATTAGATATTAATTATGAAATTGGTTGTATATTGTTTTTTATTTTTGCTCTGAATCACCGTTTAGTTAGAAATAGAATGTATATTTTCTTTTATATAGTCGAGGCAAGCATAGCATAGCACTCCGAAGAACTTCACTTATTTTTTCAATTTACACCAGCCTTAATTAGTTTGCTGCTATTGGGATTATCTGCTAGGAATTCAACCTTCACTGAAAGTCCACAGATAGATAACTCATATTTATGACCATAAAATTCTGCTTTCCTATGGAGCCAAATGATTTATTAAAGATATTCAACTCTGGCAGGAGATTTTTACAAACTTAGAAGCAACGCAGATACATTATACAATCCTACGATTATCAAGAATTCGCTTAATATAATAGACTTGCCACAGAGTGCATACCGTTATGACGAGACTTTCAAATATCGCCGTGGAAAAGACTCTTTCGTTGGTTTGTTCAGTTGCTTTATCAAAATTTAGAGGCAGCATCAAACTTGAAAGCTTACTTTTGTAATGGGTATCTTGCCTTTTGAACGCGAACATTGTTTCAGCTTGCAATTCCTTAAAGCAAATAATATTATTCTTCATATTCTAAAAATTGTTATAGTTACCTTTAATGTCTGAGTAGCATTAAGCATTTGCATTCCAATGGGATCTAAATCTTTGTATGTCAACAAATTCTCGCTCGAATTTCCGCAGTGAAGTGCGAAAGTAATGGTTTTTTCTTCCGACCACTGATGGAAATTCATAAAAAAAACTTTTCATAGAGTGAGTTGGCTTTACCCTTCTATTTCCTAAGATGAACGTATATTCACCAACCTTTTCGGCGTCAAAATAGAAGAACCCTTCGGTGTTATCTAATCTTTCAAAAATTTTCTTTCTCTCCGGGTCGACGATCTAAAAAAATTTTTAGAGCGAATTGTAGGACGAGACTACTGTAAAATCGATGGTTTGCCCGTTATAGTTCGAAACAAAGTAAGCTCCTCTGATTTTTGATGGGAGATGATCAACCATCTCGAAGATAATCTATTTATCAATTGAGTTCAGATATGATGACCTTTATGAGTTCAAAAAGATTACTTCGGATGAACGAGGAGCTAATTCAAGGTTTAGAAGATCTTCTGGAGTAAAATCAGACATATGCTCTTCCCATTCCGCCATAAAAGCATCTGGATCAGCATCTTGCTGATCCTGTAAGGTATCTCCATCATCATCTTCATATACGGGTTGATTGGGGCCTTTTTTAGTAAGTCAGGTAGTGTAAAATGTGGAAAATAAACCGTGGCCACTTCGGTGGAATTGAGGTGGTGGAGGTTCAACTTGAGGGATTTGGTCTACATGCTGACCGGAGTCGTCATCATCATCGTCATCATCTTGATCGTCTTGGATATGTACTTGGCCGGTATAGCCGTGATGATCGCCTTGGAATTGATGACCATCATGGTCAACTGGATGACCGTCTGGGATGTGTTGCTGATCAGGATGGGCGGCTTGATCATCATCATCTCCATCGTCATCTTGGTCATCATGATCTCCATGATGATCATCCTGATCATGATGGTCGTCTTGGCTGTCTTTATCGTCATCATCGTCGTGATCTGCTTGGGCATCATGGTCAGCCTGATCGTCATGATCATCATTGTGGGCATGATCATCGTCATGACCATGGTCCTGCTGTTCATGTTGTACTTTGTGATCTTCTTGAGAGTCTTTATGGTCTGCCTTATCGTGCTCTGCCTTTGTTCCTTCAACTTTTACTTTATCATTTTCTGGCTCAGGCTGCCCAATTTTCTCAATGTTTTTATTACTGGTTGCTTGCGGCTTATTATCAGCTTTTTGTTGATCATCTTTAAGCACTGTCTTATCATCGAGAGAAACTGGTTGCTCCTTTTTAGCTCCTTCCTTGTTGGTATCCGTTTCGGATTTATCTATCTTAGGCTGAGTTTTTTTTTCTTCTGGTTTCACTTTGTCATGTGCAACTTTCGCATCCACCTTCTTCTCATTTGGTGCTTGCTTTGAATCAGGAGAGGTGTAAGCTTGAGTTGCGGACTTTCCGGCATCATTTACCTGATTATTTGTTTGCTGAGGAGGTTCTACTCCGTATCTCTTCACGCCAGGATCGACTTCCTGAGTATTTTTATTGTCGCTTGCTCCAGCTTTTGCACCTTCGTCTTGTGCAAGAGTTGTGCAAGCCAACAAGACAAAGCAAAGCAATGTTAAGTTAATAATACTTATTTTCATATCTTTAAGTTCTGATTATTCCAGTACTCAATAAAATAGAATATAAAGTGTTTTATTCCATACGTGGATGAGTCACACTTGATTCTACATTCCGAATCGGCGTTTCAGAAATGATTCTGAATTAATTGGAGCTGGTGTGATTTTTCAGTACGACAATGTGGCTCTCGGAAGGATCTAGTACCTTAACTACTCCAAACAAATTGGGAGTCGTGATCAATCTATATTGAAAGCGCCTGTCACAAGAGTTCAACAATAAAAGGGCAAAACAAGAGAAGATCAAGATCTTGAGGAAATTTTCCAAAGTTGAAGCAATACTTAAGAAAGTGTAAGCTGAAATATTAAATTGGGATATAAACACCTCATAACCTTCAGAGCAAAATTAAGGAAGGAATTAATATGAGAACACATTATGCATTCTGAGCGAGTTCAAATGGAACAACATTTTTAATTCTGCCAAAAAAATATCTATTTTCTAGGCAGGCCTGAGTCAAAAATAAGAGACACAGAGTTTAATAAAATTGCTTAATAATATCTCTCATAGTAAATGTACTAAACTAAACCATTTTTTTTAAATTCAAGCTTTATTATCAGTTTAGCACAGTGTGAATGCATATCATCATTTTAGTACGTGTTACTAGGCTCTCTATTAAAGGTAATTGGTACTAGCTCTCATCACTCGGATAAGAAAGTTTGAATCATGTACAAGGTTTATCTTCACGTAATTTACTCGACTTAGTCATTTATTTGAGTTATCACGAGTTTTGAAAGTTTCTATAGAAAGAAAATCATATTACTCTTTGAAAGCTTTTTCATTTGTAGACCAGCGGGTAGGTCTCATACAATTGTCATTTCAAGCTTTGTAAACCTCTACCATATCTCCTTCGAAATTATTTAATCGTCTATTTCCCAGAACCACTCTCCTTTTTTTAAAATGCTAGTCAATTTCTTTGAATTTTTGAATTAATAAACTATTATAATCTTTGATCCTATTTCTCAGATTAAATAAAGCAGTACAAGATTTTGATTTATTGATCTACTACCCTACAGTTCATGGATAAAAATATGAACAACGATGCTATTGTAAAGTAAGACGGAGATTGCACTCCATTAAACGATCATATTTACATAACTGTCGCTTTCAAATTGTTGGAATGCGAGGCTAATAATAAACCATTACATATCACTTCTTTACATTTGCTTTTGCTGTTGCGACTCTCCGCTTTTGATTGCAATCGTTCTAAGCGATATCATGTTATCCCAAACACGATTACAACCCGCTACAATCAAATCCTTCTCCATTATATGAGTTAGGGGCATCATCGCCATTGCTTTTTCTTCTAAAGGCAGCTCTTGTATGAATAACTCTGGACCATTCTCATCATCATCTTCTTTTTTATTGATAATCAGCACCATCGCCTTCGAAAACTCAACTGGGTGCTTCTTAACGGACATTGCGATAATATTCGTGCTAATCGTATAAATTATCTGTCCAACAACATAACTTTTCAGCTCGAAATGATCTGCTTTCTCCTCAGGTGACTCGGCCGCGTACCATACACATAATCTGGCATTTTTATCCGTGTTTGCTGTATATATCAGCATCCTTGGAACATCCACTTCAATTACTCCTACTCTATGATACAACGCATATCCGTTGAGATGAGAAACAATTGACCTACTCTTCAAATCATATATTGCTAGCGCTCCCTTTTCTGATGAAAAAACGACGCAGCTCCTCCAAGGCAAATACCTTAAACAGATCACATTTGTATAAGGCGAGATGCTATGCACATCAGCTTCTCTTGTTGGAGAATCAACGACGTTAATTGAAGGAAAATCACCTCCCACTGCCAATTTTGTCTTTTCCATCATATCAAATGACGTTACCGGACCTGGAAACTCAAAAGTTTGACGAGGCAAAATATCATTATCTATTTTCCAACTCTTGAGCTTATAATCAGCTGAAGATGTGAACAACAAGGCTCGCTTTTCAAAATATTTCATGTTTGTAATCGCTGACGAATGTGCTCTCTCATAAACTTTCATCAATGAGAAATTTGCTGTTTCCACGAGATGGAGATTATTATCCGATGCGAAAACCAATTGATCCGTGCCGGTGATGCTCTCTACAAACTTAACTTTTTTCACTTCGAAGTCATAATTCGGCCCAGGCGCCAGTGTCACTGCACCCTTTCGAGGACGCACTCTGGTTGGTCTGGACGAAGGAGCAAGCGGTCGGGCTCGATTCGGACTCATTCTCTCAGCCTCGTTCTTTCTCGCGTTAATTTTATTTTTAAGGATGTCCAGCCCAACGATATTTCTGAGAGTTTCCTCCATCTTTTTCAAAGCACCCTCAGCTTCTGAAGCTAAGCGATCGACTCGTAGTTTGATATCGTTGAGGTAAGCATCGACTTTCTTGCCAGACATAAAGAAAGCGTGGTATAAATCCATATATTCAGTTGCTTGATGCTCATCCATATCTTTGTCGTCTGCGACTCTCTGTATTATTGTTACCAGACGCTTTTTCATATTTTGCATTTCGACCAAAGTAGAAGTTACAAACATGTCCTCTGCTCCATGCTTGAGTTGTCTTTTGAGGAGTTCTTTATAATATCTGAGATTGGTTATCGCATTTTCAAACAAGGATTCAATGTTTATGTAGACGTGGTCATTATTTATATTTTGTTTGCGATCTTGTGTTATTTCCAGTGGTTTAATGATCTTCTCAAGGCCTCTTACAGAAAATACAGCAGTGATATCTTCGCAATCGATTTCTTGGCCCTTTAAGCATTGAAAGCACAGCATCCGGCGATCTGCTTCAGGGTGAGTCGCAAGCGCAACTAATCCTTTATGATGTATAGGACACATTAATACTCGTGGATCAAAGCTTTCAAGGGGAACTGACGCACGCCTCATCTGTTTTGAGATTTTATTCTGACTGCTGGCTAAAGGTTACAAGAATTTATCTTTTTAGTTTCATGAATTTACGTGGTTGATAAACTATTTGAAATCATGGCTTGCTTTACTTTCAAATGCGGGCTGTCTTTCTCTTCCCATCAATAAGCATCCGATTTTGAAGAAAAAAGTATCGGACTGAAAAATACTCTATTTAGTACCAAGAAAGTGACAAAATTTTGGGCATTACGGGCGAAAAAGATGCCCAAGGGATTGAATCAAATCACATTTCAG
>ENA-UOTX01001960-UOTX01001960.1-compost-metagenome-genome-assembly--contig:-NODE-1960-length-11946-cov-11.889207_pt1 | contig 11946 bp, 12 predicted proteins | sample MGYA00238143_ERZ746982 | MGnify/ENA primary metagenome ERZ746982 (study PRJEB28758, sample SAMN06268862) | compost metagenome | isolation source: single cell | place: USA: California, Emeryville, Joint... | reverse complement strand
TTCACCAAAAGCACTTCCTTAGATCATCAAAGAACGCTGGGAAGTTGGCCCCGACTGAAGATACTTGGCCGGGACCTGCAGAGAGCTCCGATGAGGAAGATCTAGCAAGATCGAGTATAGTAAGGAAATTTGCGCCACTTTTTAATTAATTTAAGCCTCTAGCGGAGAAGTTCGCGCGAATGCACGCCAAATATACAAGCATGAAGAAATCTTATCAACTTAGCGAGAAAAAGCTGAAATCAGAGATCGAATTTCTAGTGTCTAGACTCAATGATGTTGAGATAAAAATGCGAGAGAAAGAAAAGGTAATTTAACTGGTGGAGAAAGAATATTAAATATTGAATGTACTTCTCGTAATTGTTCATTAGGAGAACCATATTCTAGCAGAGCGTATGGCTGACCTACGCATGAGAAAACCACATCTAAGTCCAATCCCCAGAAGTGATAAATTAAACGATGACAGCGTGAATTTATCAGTAGTGAAACCTGAGAAGAAGATGCTGCTGCCGGTGCTCGGGCAATCATCAGACTTCCAGAGACCAGCTGACATTTCTTCAAGCAAATCTCCGTTAGATAATGGAAATGTAGTCCTAAGAGCGACAGATTCTACAACTTCTTTGGCTACTAAAAAGAAAGTTCAAGAGTTGCAGAAAGAGCAAGAAAATATGGAGAAGGAATCCAAGCAACAGCAGGAGGATGTTAAACCAGTAAGCACTAAGGAAGTTACAAAGAAAAAGCCTGCTGCTGAAGATGAAGAAGGAGATGAAGAAGAAGGAGATGAAAAGGAAGAAGAAGACCAAACAGAGGATGAAAATGAGGAGGGTGAGGAAGGAGGGGAAGAAGGTGAAGGTGAAGAGGGAAATGAAAAAGAAGGCGAAGAGGGCGGAGAGGATGAAGGAGCTGAAGGAGAGGCGGAAGCAGAAGGAGACGGTGAGAAAGAAGAAGAGGAAGAAGCCAATGAAGATGAAGCAAATGGAGACGAAGAAGAAAATGAAGAGGAAGAAGAGGAAAATGAAGATGGAGATGGAGCAGAAGAAGACGGAGCAGAAGATGATGACCAATAAACTTGTAATAATGTCAAACATAAAGGAAAGCTGGAGCAAGCTAAAGACAAAAAAATGAAAGACTTTACATAGAAAGAATTTGACTGTTTAGTACTAGATACGGAGCAATACTTTTTATTTTTTTCGTTATGAGTAGATTCATCGCTCTTTTTCCTCATTGTATCGAACCTTCCTCTTGAATATCAAGTTGAGTGTGATTTATTTGCTATTGCATTCGTGCTCCGAACCTGAAATATTATTACAGCCTTAAAAATATCTTAATAATGACTGATGAATCTCAGACTCTGATGAAAAGTGGTGTTGTATTTCATAATTCAATAAGAGCCAAAATGTAAGAATATTGTTATTCAGAGAGGTTCAGAAACCCAAAATAAATCGTTCAAGTAGAAGAAGATCATTCATACCAGACTATATAATATGCGACAAAACTGTGAAGCAAATATTTAAGGTCCCAGTATAAATTATTCGTCTCTAGTCTACTAATTTTTTCTGGTTCTTAATTGCAAAACAATTCCTACCTTAGATTCCTTTGCTTACATAATTCACCCGCCCCAAGTGGTCGGTGCCAACTGCTCATTTTAGCCCATATTTTATTCTATCAGTCCCGAGTCTAGAGTCTCCTTGCCTCGCGCTAGGACTTCTGAGATTAGCAAAAGGGCTCGAAGTTCTGTCCATTAGCTTCTGGAGATGTGAATATCCATTATTCGTGGCATTCTGACCAGAGAGATCAAGGTGCGAGCTCATAGTAACCGGTCTCGAGGTCTCTTGCTTTATCCCTCGAATCTCAATCGGTTTTTTCGGCTCTGCATAAAGACTCCCTCCATTCATGTAATTTTGAGTTCGTGGAGATAAAATCAACTTTGTTGACGCTGCTTTGGAGAATAAATTTTCTGACGGTCTCGTCATTGCTTTTGTAGACATCGAAGTTTGGAATACTCCTCCTGTTTCATTAACCACTCCCATGCCAGAGTCGCTTGCTTTCAACTTCTTTAGGAGGTCATTTTGCATCTTATGATAGAGATTTGAAGTATTCTTGAGCTGGTCACGTGATAGTCCTCTGGTTGAGGAATCCTGCTCGGTGTCATAGGTGGTAAACATTTTTTTGTTGAGATTTTCTGAAATTCCTTTCACGCTGAAAAATTTCTCAGTTTCATTCATTCGCGCCCCCAGCAACTTCTCAGATGACATACTAGTTGAAAGTTTAAAATGAATTCTACTTGGCGAAATCAATTTTACTTGTTTATTTCGGTGTTATTCTGTGTACCATAAGGATTACTCGAAGGTCTAAATCCTGCTGCAGCCGTTTTTTTGAACGCGATTCGCGCGCTAGCTGATGAAGCATTCGTCAGGTTTTTCGATGGGAAATAGGACATTTGCGTCGCTCTGTTTCCAGTAGTCGTGGTCGCTTGACGAATAGTCGATGATGATGTTGTGAGATTTCTCGTTGCTGAGGATACGTTATTTAGCTTTATTTCCTTCGGGGTTGACTGTCGTAAATCCGATATCACGCGGTTTTTCGTTGTAGTTGTTCGAGTGTTATAGGTTGGTGTGAAATGGTTTACCGTGCTGCTGCTGGTAGTAGTGGTAGTTTGATTGGTAATATAGTGAGGGTAGTTGAAAAACCCACTTGACGTTGCCTTATTCAAAGTGCTAAATGCGGTGTCATTTGTCATTTGAGTCTCTCTGCTAGTCGTGCTGCTGAGGTCGTAGTGTAGATCAGCTTTCATTTTCTCTGCAGCTTTCTTCTGCAATACTGCAGCCATTTCTGCATCTGATTTCGTGGTTGGCACGTAAACTTTGTCTGAGATTCTATTGTCATAAGTGTGATAATGCTTGTATTGGTCCATTTTATCATGATTTTCCTGATTCAAAGTGATCACTTTAAGTTGCTGAGTTGACTTGTTTGCTTTTTCGAATGCTGCTTTTTTTCTGTCCTCGAATTCAAGAGTTGCTTGCGATTTTGCATAGGTTCGAAGATTTTGGCTGTGAAGGTCGTATTTAACTGTATGTGATAATCTCTCTAATGATTCGACACTGCTTTCGCTGAGTGCGTCAGTGCTGTCATGGTCATCATCGTCGTCAATGTGTCTTGGGAAGCGAAAGGTCGGATTGACAGTTGATTTAAGGAATCTGCGTTCGATTTCTCGCTTAAATTCTTCTTTTTTCTCTGGTGGACGTTCAAATACTGGTTGCTCGATCACGCGTTGGCCGTGGAAAGTTTGATCAGTTTGGCGATTTGAGTTTTCATTAAAAAATTTATAGTATTGCTTTTTGTGCAAAGGGCTCTGTGATTGAGTAGGTTTTGCCTTTGAACTGGTTGGAATTTTGCTAAAGTGAGAGTTTCTGCTCGTCATCTTATGAGTAATAAGCTTGTTATGTAACTTTGATACTTGACGCTAATCTGCAAGTTTTTTATCGAGGCGTTTAAGTCAGCAAAATTTATTTCTCAATTAAGAGACTTAATAATAAATAAAATTTAAGTAAAACTCAGCATTCTAACCTTTAAAAAATGACCGAATGAGAAGAGGTATCAAATGTTTGTTAGATAAATTTCAACCAGCTGTTTATTCTTCTGCTTCTCATTAGCAAATGATAAGAGTCTAAAACCGCATAAAACGTACACTCGTAGTTCAAAAAAACAATCCATTTGTAAACTGAATGGCAGCATTGTTACATTTTGAAGCTAATACTGTTTTATAAATGGATTTATAGTTCTGCGCTTCACGTCAGAATAACTATTCACTGTTGCTAACTTGTATTGTTACGCTGGGGAGTTTAAATTCTTTTAATGTAGAAGGAGACATACTAAATGGCCAGCGATTGAATATTTTTTCTTTTACATCTTCAATTCTCAATTTGAGTGTTATGTTATATTCTGAATCACTTACGAATATATTCGCTCTTTTTCATATAGTTGAGACCATCGAGACCATTAATAATCAAATCTGAACCATTTGCTCTTAAATAAGAAAGTAAAGAAGTAAGATCGTGTTCAACACAAGCAACATAATTGAGGGATTCTGCTGGTATGTGCTGAGTCTCAGATATAATTTGCTCATTCTCGTCTGCGTCTGGGAGGGTCAAATTTCCAATGACACCATAGATAAATAAGATTATGAAGGCAATCCAAATATTAAGAAAAAGCGTTACCATCCAGGGTTAAAAAAAAAAAACGAGAAAGAATATGAATCTATGGGATTATATCGCAATATATAAACTCTTTTTTCTGCTGCAGATCGTTAGCAAGTGCGGATTATGTTCGTGAACAACCTTTGTTCACTGAAAATTTCGAATAGCATGTGAGCGTTGAATATTTCAAGCAAAATCTCCATACTTCTACATAATATTGCAGCAAGTCTTCGTATCTTGGATTCCATCATCTACATTGTATTGTTTATAGCTTTCGACTTCAAAGACATCCACTAAATTCGGTCTGAATACAATTTTATGTTTTTTTCCTCCAGGTTTAATCTGATTTCCAAAAGTATCACTTCGCTGGCGTGTACTTGAAGCCTTCATAATGCTGTTTTTCGGCTTTTGCGGAGACTCCATGCAACTTAAATGGCACCAAGAATGCTCTTTCTCCGAAGTCGGGCCTCTTGCAGCAACAAATTAAATCAAGTTAAATGAGTATTAAATTTTATTCAGTTCTTGAACATGGAAAACACTTCACACCATCTCATTTTGGAAGTGAATTGTGAAATCTCTCAGATATCTATTCTAAGCTCAGTAAATATATATATCGCTGAATTCATGATCTGTGCTGGAAAATCCATAATATGGAGAGGCTGATTTTCGAATTAACTTTAAGAAAGGATCGACTGTATGTAGAATCGAACAAGATCGAAACCTGGTCATAAACTTCCAAAGAATTACATTATCTTTCGAATGTTGTGATGAGTAAATATTTCTTCGATAGTAGTGCAGATGATAGATATTTACAATAATTTAAGATCTGTAGGAGATAATCACGCAAGATGACTGAATTCTTCTCTTAATGTAAGAAAAATTGGTGATGTAAGTTTAACTCTTATTTTTAATGTAATATAGTACTCTTCACTCGCATCTTTTCTGTCTTGTTATCATATATTCTATTCTGAGCAGATAAATCTCTAACTCTAAATCCATGCTTTCTCATAGTATCTTGTTCATGATCAACAAACATTTGTTGAGAAAAATATAGATTATAGCAGCTCACACCATTTATTTGAGGACTAATCTCCATAAGATCAAAAAAATGAAAGCTTTTTCGGAGAAGAAAATATTTCTATCCTTTCCAAAGGTCACAATTGCTTTTAAAAAATATTATAATTAGGTGGGATTTGTGAAAAAGGAACCTTATATTATTACTGCTCATCACACCAAGCAAGCAGTCCTTATAAATCCCTGTGATTACAAAGACAAATTATGATTGGTGAATTCAAATAATATACAATCTCTTGCTTATTTGCCATTTTTTCAAACTTTATTTTAATAAAATAGATTTTAGAAAAAAACACAAGGAGCTGAAGCTACTAACTGTTCTGAGACTCCTCTCATGGTTTGGATTTCAAAATAATAGAACTACTTTGATGCTGTGGCATAAAAGAAATTGAAAAGTTAGTCAAAGTATTCGAACTTGATAGATGCAAAGTTGCTTAGATCGAATGCTTTTTTTCCTCGTAAAATAACAATAATATGCTAAATTTTCATAATGAATGACAAACAGTCTGCCAGTCAGAATCGACCTATGGTACATAAATGATTTTGCATCGATGTTTTCAAAGAAAAAATTTTTCTTTTTCGCTCATTTGAGTTGCAGTACGGAATTTATATCTTCAAAGTCAGTGACATGCCAGTCGTAAATCTTTCCTCGAGCGTTCTGTCTCCTTTTCTTTATTCCTGACTGCTTTTGCTGCACTGGAATAAACTTACTAATTCCTGAATTGATGAATACTAAGTTCAATTTTATGAAAATATTTTCCAAATATTTTTTTCAGAGAAGCAAATTTATTTGTGACAGTGGCTGGTCTAAGACTCACGGATTATTCGACTTGCCTTAACTCAAAATCTCTCAAATCACATGAGACTAGCAGAATTCATCTCTTGTTTTAATTATCTTCATTTTAGATTTTTTTCTCTTGCTTTAACGCATTTTCTATGAGTTTCGCGAGGAGTTTTTTTTAACCGAACTTAGTTTTAAGTAACTACTACAATCTGTTTTCAAACCTAAAAACAGTGGCTTTAATTTAGCAATATCTCGATGAGTGACTCTTCGAAACATAAAAGGGATCCCAGTCCTCAAGGTTTCAGTCAACCACTAACCTCAGCTGGAAATATTTCGGTTAACTTGCAGTAACTTTGTGCATCAAACCTGCGTAATTTCAACAAATTTACTTAGATTCAATGCAGGCATCGGCGATCAGCAACGTCCCGTTTCTGGCTCTTACACTAAAAGCTACCAACCGGGTATCAGTTATAAACCTGTTGGAACTACACCTACAAACGCTAATGTACCTTTCAAACAGTCGACATCGAAAGATTTTAGTTCTGCTACTGACAAAGCAGAACCAAACCCTCTGAAGCTTTCCGGAGCGAGCCTTACTATTAACGATTCGAAAGACGCGCTTCAAATGAAATTTGTGCTGCTTGCCGCTGAGGTTGACCGTTTGATTATCTGCAATAATGCTAGTTTGCGCGAAATCGACTCTTGGAAAACCAGATATGCTGACCTTGAGCGAGCGAAGGACCTCGAAATTAGCCAGCTTAGGCAAGACCTTAATCGTCATCCTTCTGGTGGATCTGAACCAAGCAATGTAAATTGATTTGCGTGAGAAATGAGTTATTGATAAAATTTTCTGCCAAAGGAGAAGGAACTTGCGTTTTTACGGCAGAGAAAAACCGAGCTGGAAGATAAGACGGTTTTGCTTGCGTCAGAAATCGAGAGATTAGCTATCAAAAACGGTGCGTTAGAGCAAGAGATACTCCGTTTAAAGAGCTCCACGCCGATGAAAGGAAGTCGCTTAGGGAACTCCAGACAGAGTTCTCCTGAAAAAACGGATGCTGGGGATTGGAAGAAAAAGTATGAGCAAATGGAAGCTTTTTATAAGCGAGAGCTCGAGGACCAAAAAGCCCGAGCTGATCATACGTTGAAGACTCGCGTTGTAAATTATCTCTCTTCAAATGAGCAGATTCTTAGTGAATATTTGAAAATATAGGAAAATGAAGTCAAGAACGCTCTTGCTCATTTGGAAGGCGACAAAGCGAATCTTGAAGCAGAAAACAGGAAATTAAAGCAATTGCTCCAGGGTTTGGAAGGAGGCAGTCATGAACTTCCACAAGAATTAGCCAAAACGGACCAGCAATTCAACCTCAGTCCAATGCTTGAGCATGACAACAGAAGATTGCAGCAACAACTTAAGGACTTGGAGGCCAATAACAAATTCCTCCAAGACGAAATCAAGCGTTTGACCGATCTGGTGGGTAAGAAACCTGAACCTACTAAACCAGGCTTAGAAGAGGAAAATCAGAGACTGCAGCGGACGATTAAGAATTTGGAGACCACTATTGAGCTTCTTCAAGAAGAGATCCAAAGATTGAACTCTCAACCGCAGCCATCGCAGGAAGACGAGAGAACTGGCAGACATGATGGAAGGCTCGAGATTGAAAATAGAAAGCTACAGCAGCAGCTCAAAGACGCTGACGAGAATATTCATATTCTCAAAGAGGAAGTAGATCGTATGAGGGATTTAATTGACAGAGGAGATGGAATTCGAAAGCCAGACAACAATAGAGAGCTTGAGCGAGTATTGAGAGAACTTCAAGCTGAGAAAAAAGCGAACGAAGATAAGGACACGAACCTCACGCTTCTGCGAATTGAAATTACTCGACTCGGCGGCGAACTTGATGCTTTAAGAAAAGAACTGGGAGATAAAAAAAGAGAGTTGGACCAAAAGAACAGAGAGTTGGATGCTAAGAAGAGAGAATCGTATACTCCAAAGACGACCTATCCTCTTCCAGATGAAGAAACGAAGAAATTGACAGCAGCGAACCGCGATCTTGAGAATAAGGTCCGAGATCTTCAGAAAGAAGTTGGAGACCTGAAGAGACAGTTAGATCAAAAGAACAGGGAATTGGACCAAAAGAACAGAGAGTTGGATGCTAAGAAGAGAGAATCGTATACTCCAAAGACGACCTATCCTCTTGCAGATGAAGAGACAAAGAAACTGGCAGCCGCAAACCGCGATCTTGAGAACAAAGTCCGAGAGCTTCAGAGAGAAGTTGGTGACAAAACTAGAGAGATTGGAGATCTAAGAAGACAGCTGGACGACAAGAATAGACAGGTGGGAGATAAATATAGACAGCCATCCGTGGACCCGAAAAAATACGCTGAACTTGAGCAGGCTAAGAAGAATTTGGAAGACGAAATTAAGGCTCTTCAAGCACAGGCTAAGCCTTCCGAACCATTGCCAGTAGATTATGAGCGCATACGCAATCTTGAAGCAAAGGTCGGAGCTTACGATGATATCTGTCACTATTACCGAAGGAGAATTGACGCTTATGAGAAAGCGTTCCAACAAAATAATATCAACCCGCTGTTGATTAAATTAATAGCAGATGCCCAAGATAAACCACAACAACCGCAGCAGAAAGATCTCTCAAATCCTCATAATCTGCAAGTCGCATTGGTTCAACAAAATAAAGAGTTGGAGAAGTTACTCGCTGAGAGAGAGGGAGAAGCCCAAGCCTTTAAAAAGAAAGTTGCTGACCTCGAAAACCTTTTGTACAGATCCGACATCACAAAGGAGCCAAATTGGGCTGTCAGGAAAGAATGCGCTAAGTTGAAAGAGCAAGTCATTTACCAACAACAAAGAATCGATCAATTGATTGATATGCTCCTTCATCATGACATCGATATCGTAACTGGACATCAAAAAAGCAGGGCTCCTTCAGAAATAGGAGATGATGTGAGAAAGAAGCCTCAACACCCTGAGCAATTAAAGAAGAAGTCAAAATCTGACTCAGATTCCAGTTCCGATTCCGATGCCGTTCATGAAGAGGAAGAATACTTTGAAGGAGGAAGACCTCAAGTGCATAAAGATAAACATCCAAAGAAACGCCGTGAAAATGTCAAAAGCTCAGCTCGAGATGAAGATGATGTTCCTACTGAACGTAATAATCTGCACCTATCTCAACCTTTAATGACTAACTATTATCTGCTATCACAGCAATGATTCCACTAAAGCAGCTTGATGTCTTAAAGGACCAGTTTGCTAAGGCTCTTCAAGAGAAAATCGTAAATTTTATTGAACATGGTTCACAAATGTTAATCATAAACTTCTTGTATGATAGGAACAAGAGAGAGAAGAAGCCGCTGATGCGATCGAGAAATTGAGAAAAGCGCATGAAGATGAAATTAACGCTTTGAGAAATGAATCTCAGGATGAGTTGGAGAAAAGACTCCGAAAAGAATTTGTAAATCCAAACGATTAGGCTGAGGCTAAATAAATTTGTATAGGAGGATAAAATCAAAGAATTAGAAAAGAACTTTGAGAGAGAAAAGCAGGAGTACGAAGATGTCATTGCCAAGCTCAGAAAGGACTTTGCTGCATTTGAGAAAAAGCTCAAGGAGCATCTCAAAGAAAACGATCAGCTCAGAGACGCATTGAAAGATAGACAGAGCGATATCGACAGACTGGAAGAACTGAATAAGATATTGCAAGACGAGAACGATGCGATACAAGAAAGAGCGCGATTGATCGAACAAGAACACGAAAATCTTTTCGATAGAAGAAAGAATGAGCTTGAAGCGCATTTGAAAAATCTCCTAGAGTCAGAAAAGCAAGAGTTCTTGGTTCAGGTTGAGGAGGATCGCAAGAACATGGAGGATAAGTTCAAGGAATATGATAAGATAGTGGATGAGTTGGAAGATAGAAACAACCAGCTCTTGCTAGAGAATGAGAAACTCTCGGAGCTCTTGCAGGAGAAGTACGAAGAAATTGAGCTTTGGACATCGAAATATGCCATCTTGGACACAAACAGACTCGCTGAAGTTGAAGATCTTAAGAGAAAACTTGATCGCGCTCTGCAAACGGTAGGAATCCTTTTCATTTAAACTTTTCTGAGATTTTTTTTATGAATGAAATAGGAATCTCTTGTTGACCAATTGAAAGCTAAACTTCAAGAGAAGGAGGCTGTTCACATTCTTTTCTTCATTGAAATCGAGAGATTGTATAGCATCAACGAGAAATACGAGAGAGAAGTTGCGCTGTTGCGCCAGAAAGATGATGAGCATGTGTCGAAATACAATGATATCATCAATAAACTTAATGTACTTTCTCTCTATTGGAACAAAATCACTAATTATGGTGCTTTAATATTGAATTCAGGAATTGGATAGAGCAGAGGCTGAAGCTGAAAGAGAAAAAGGTGATTTGCGCAGAATAATCTTCGATTTGAACGAGCAGATTAAAATACTGGAGGAGAAACTGAAAAAGGCTCTTGAAGAAGGCAAAAGATTGCGCTTGCATAACGAAGAACGAAAGAGAGAAATTGATGGTCTCAAGGTCCAATTCAACCAAGAAGACAATGAATTATTCACAAAAGAAGAGCTGAGACGGCGAGAACTTGAGATGAAGGAGCTCATGAACGAACATGAGAACCAAATCGGAGAAATGAACTCTCAACTTGCAGAATTAAAAACTACTCTTGAAAACAGAAGTAACGACTGCCAGCGCCTTACTCAACTCTTGGCTGAGAGAAAACGAGAGAACGATGATTTGAGAGCCATGGTAAGACTAAGCCAATTTAACTGTGATGATAATGATAAATCTTTTCTTAATAGCTTGAGGAAGGAAAGAGAAACGCTATTAAAGGAAGAGACTTGGAGGCGCAACTCATTTTGAAAACAGAACAATATAACCAAGCTCTTAAGGAACTTGCAGAGATGTAAATAGAGTTGAGAAAAGGAATCGGTATTAAAATATTTTGTTAGGCAACGTGAGAGAGAACATCTTCAGACTGAACTGAGCGAGAAGAATTTCCAAACTTCTAAGAAGATTCATGCTTTGCTTCACCAACTGATTGCTTCCAAAGCTTTGTCTGAACAAGCTGTCGAAGATTTTATGAACCAACATGTAATTTTAATTTTTTGAGGATGAAAATAATTCATTCAAAAACAATTACCTTTTAGCCTTCAATCGGTGGACCACACCCTGGACTGAAAATCGGACTATCAATTAAGTAAACAAAGACAGTAATGCTTTGGTTTGTCAACGTTAATATAGCCGTGCTAAATTTACATATTTCACCGCGTCAATCCTAAGCTTCGTTGATTTTAATAAATTGTTATAATTTTGTGTAGCAGTTGACAAATGATCTTACCATTATTGAGTTTCTTTGCTCTGCCAATCAACTGAAAAAATAAGCTTACTAAAAGAAACATTGTCTAGATCCCTTTTTCATCCTTTGACTTTGCTAACAATAATGTAAAATTTTTTTTCATCAAGCAATAGCAAAGCGATATTTTAGATACAAAATACTAACGTAAATAATATGCACATGCTACCAAGTTATCTTTTTAACCTAATGCTTTGTTGACTTAGACCTAAAACATTTAATTTAATTCAATAGACAGAGCCGAGTGCTAGAATCAGCCTACATTCATAATGTGCAATTCGTTCCTGCTTTTGAACCAATGCAGACTTAATTGAATATATTTTATCAGTTTAGTTTGTGTAAGTTATAAAAAAGGAAAAAACCTAACGAAGCAATGGACATTGATGGCATTTTCGAATGGTAACCTACCCTCTTCATCTCGAAACCCTTTTCTCTGCTCCTCTACCCTGGCTCTCCTTCCTTCTCAGAGGCTCATCTTATACCGGTTACATATAGGATTCTTTCT
>ENA-UOTX01001959-UOTX01001959.1-compost-metagenome-genome-assembly--contig:-NODE-1959-length-11950-cov-28.343974_pt1 | contig 11950 bp, 5 predicted proteins | sample MGYA00238143_ERZ746982 | MGnify/ENA primary metagenome ERZ746982 (study PRJEB28758, sample SAMN06268862) | compost metagenome | isolation source: single cell | place: USA: California, Emeryville, Joint... | reverse complement strand
CAAATTTATAAGATTTCTCTCGATCATTCAGCAAATCAAATTGTTTACTTCGAAAATACAGATGTTGTAGAGTTTGCTAAGCTTCCGACGAATACTGTTTGGCCTGCTCCAATGACTGCCATCAGAGGAACCAATAATAAAGGCCTAGCTTTACAGGGAGTAATAGTCAGTAGCTGTGATAAACTATCTGAGAAAAATATAATGAAATTCCAAATGAAAGGAGATTATGGAGTATTTCCCGAAACTATATTGAACAAGTTATTTCCAAGCAACTCAGAAGAATCGAAAGCTATCACAGAAGTCACTGCTATTAATGAAGGGCTGGCTCCAATTCACGCTCAAATAATAGGAAGTAATATGTACTGGAGTAATTTACGGAAGCTTGATCTTTCTTCGAATAAAATTGGTGACATTGGAGCCATAGAAATTGGAAGGAGCAAAATCTGGGTGAATTTAGAAATTCTCAATTTGAGTAAAAATGATATAGGAGACGAAGGAGCGAGAACGATAGGTGAAAATAATACCTGGGAAAAACTAGTGAAGCTTGATTTGAGTTCGAATAAGATCAATCAAAAGCAGACTATATTCTCCCTGTCTAGTAAAGGGAGTTGGGAAAATCTTAAGTATCTATTCTTGAGTGACAACCAAGCAGTGCTGGAAGCAACTGATGCCCTCAAAGCCATAGAAGGCGTTGCTTCAAAGAGTTTGGAAGAAATAGATCTGCAAGGAGCAAGTTTTGAGCGGGCATTGCTTCAATGCCTAAAGTATATTGAGTCAGAGAGTGTTATTGAATTACCACTATCCAATAAAAGATATAATGCATTGCATGCAGAAATTATTGGACTGAATACAACTTGGATCAACCTACAAACATTAAATTTGGAGTTAAACTCGATTGGGGCAGAAGGAGCTACTGCATTGAGTAAGAATACAACTTGGATCAACCTACAAACATTAAATTTAGAATATAACTCGGTTGATGCGGAAGGAGCTACTGCATTGAGTCACAATACAACTTGGACTAACCTAAAAGCACTATATTTGGATCACAACAAGATTGGTGCAGAAGGAGCTACTGCATTGAGTCACAATACAACTTGGACTAACCTAAAAGCACTATATTTGGAATGCAACTGGATTGGTAACGAAGGAGCTACTGCATTGAGTCACAATACAACTTGGATCAACCTACAAACATTAAATTTGCAAAGCAACTCGATTGGAGATAAAGGAGTTATTGCATTGAGTAAGAATACAACTTGGACTCACCTACAAACACTTGATTTGAGTGACAACAAGATTGGTGCAGAAGGAGCTATTGCATTGAGTAAGAATACAACTTGGATCAACCTACAAACACTAAATTTGACAGAGAACTTTATTGGTTCGGAAGGAGCTACTGCATTGAGTAAGAATACAACTTGGATCAACCTACAAACACTAGAGTTGGCGTTCAACTCGATTCATGCAGAAGGAGCAACTGCATTGAGTAAGAATACAACTTGGATCAATCTACAAACACTAGGTTTGAGATATAACTGGATTGATGATAAAGGAGCTACTGCTTTGAGTAAGAATACAACTTGGATCAATCTACAAACACTAAATTTGGGAAGAAACTCGATTCATGCAGAAGGAGCTACTGCATTGAGTCACAATACAACTTGGATCAACCTACAAACACTAAATTTGGAGTCCAACTGGATTGGTGCGGAAGGAGCTACTGCATTGAGTAAGAATACAACTTGGACTCACCTACAAACACTTGATTTGAGTGACAACAATATTGGTTCGGAAGGAGCTACTGCATTGAGTAAGAATACAACTTGGATCAATCTACAAACACTATATTTGAGAAGAAACTCGATTCATGCAGAAGGAGCTACTGCTTTGAGTAAGAATACAACTTGGATCAACCTACAAACATTAGATCTGAAAAATAACTCGATTGATGACGTAGAAGCTGCAAGTTTAAAGAAGAATCAGGCTTGGCCTCAGAACATTCGAATAAGCTACTACAACTACTAGTTGTTATTCTAATCATGTTGCATATAGCTTCAGCTTTCATTTTTTAGAGAGTATTGAAAATGCATTTTACCTTCCAAAATTTCTAGAAGTCTTCCTCTTTAACAGAATGCCTTTGCTCTTTAGAAATACAAAATTTATATTTCCAAAATAGACACCATATAGGCTCATTTCTGTCCCCGTAATAGATCTAATTATTTTATGAGAAAATATTAATGTAGTGTCTCTCTCTATAGAAGGTTCGAATTTTAAAGAACATAAAATAAACTTAATATCGTAATGTATGGCGATGCTTGGCAGAGAAGAAATCCGTAAATATAGCGGACTAGAAGGGGAATAAGCCTCTGGAGCAGCAGTAGCATTGCATTTCATGTCAGAGAAGTATCCTTGCTCAGTAGCAGTCCCATTCTCATAGAGATCAAGAATACTATTAAGAGCTTCACCATTGTTTATCCATTTCATCCCCTAAGTAATTCTTCGTCGTTAAGGTTTGCTCACCGAGCTTTTTCTTTAAAGTCATTAATCTCTGGGAAGAATAGCTAAAAAGTGAAGATATCTTCGATATCATCTTCTCATATTCTACTTCAGTTCCGCTGCCAACAGCTCAAGAATGAATAATGCTTTCTCTCTCTGGGATTTTGAAATATTTCTCATGCAAAAGGTGCCCCATAGCACTCTCTCATAAGACTGCTGTCTTGTCACAGAATAGGATGCGATTGGTTTAGCGCTGTGTACCTTTTCATAATAAAATATCCCGTCACTTTGAACCTTCCCCGGAGCAGGGGCTTCTTTGCTTTCTTCCCTTATACAGCCTGTTTCTTCCTCTTCATGGTGCACATAACTATCATTTGATCTATCGACCTCGAATTGCATCAAATCTCTCAGAAGTTAATTCATTCCCATGTCTTACGAGCTACGATCAGCTCTAACCCATAACCCTTCTTAAAGAGGTGGCTTTTTTTAGATGCCCTTCCGAAAGGAGATGTCGCTTTACACTGCTCATCTGAATGTATTTTCATCCTTTTGAATTTGGAATATAGCAGCCCTTTCAATAAAATTTCTCAATTTTCTTGCCCTCTAAGGCCACAATCCTATTCAAATATGCGGAATTGGTATTTGTGAGTCTCTTTTTTTTTTTGGATTTTGATCGTGCTGGCAAGAAATAAGCAGAATTATATGAAATATGCGGGAAAAATAAAACCCAAGTTGCCTACATTAGTGTTCTGTCCAGAATATTCAATATTGTATAAGTGGTAGGCAATTTTCCCACCGCCGACAGAGATTGCACCAAGAAAATTTCTTCTCGAATTAAATGCCACATCACAAGTGTCAACCACTAGAGGGGAGAAAAACAAATAATGTTGAGTGGTGAATACAAGAAATAGCTTTGTCAATATTGAAAAAAAGAGAACTCTTTTCGTTGTTATCCCATCCAGGCTGAATCAATTTTACCTTCTGAAACTTCCGACTTTCTGTGAGATATCAAATATTATCATATTTACCGATCCTGTGGGGATTTGATGAGCGAAACGAGCAATTTTGTACTAGTACTTTCTTTACATGAGTTTAATAACCTGAGAACTAAAGGAATTGTTGGATTAGCTTCAAAATATAGGATATACTTACCTATTTGTATTGGAGCTCCTTCAAAGTTCGCATAATTCTGTTTCGTCTCGAGTTCTATGACGCTATTGCTATTGAAATCATGCGTGGACCAAGCCCAGCAATGTTGGAGATTTAGTGGTTAACTCTTCTAATCGAGAAGAGAACGAAAAAGCATTAGATATGAAATTCCAGAGATAATGATATTAATAAGATTACCTATGATATTTGCTGGAGGATAGCGTGAAAAAATACATTCAAGTTCTGAAAAAAAATTTTTAAGTACATGAGAAAGATGAAAAGGAACATTATCAACTCGTTATTTACTAAATTTGGATACTTTATAATGAGTTTAAACAGAAAAGAGCCGAAAACGTAAGCCTCTGCTCAGCCTTTTACCAATTGCTATCCGATAAACTTCTCCTTTGTGGAGACAGTAATCTTAGAGAGACTTGCCGACTGAGGTTTTAGCTCCACACTAAATTTTTTTTCATTTTTTGCGTATCCAAATGTAGTGCAATTTTTGCTGTCAAATGATGATTCGTCCTGAATGAAATTAATTTTCTCTATAAACATAAATATAATATTCTGGAAAAACTTCGTGAATCCTTTAACTGAAAAAGCTTTTTATGAGCTATTCAAAACTGAAACTCTGAGTACTGATGAGAAAGTATTTAATCCTTATTCTCGAACCAACTGAGGGCCTGGTAACTGATAGCTTTGATCTCGCTGCTACATCTATCTCACCTTTAGAGACGTTTTTGGGACTTCCGACTGACGAATGTGAATACTTTAGAGATCATCTCAAATCGCAAGCAATTCCTCGATGCTATTGGTTTCCGTGACTTCGTAAGTCTCCAACTGAATATAATTCAACAGGTTTTTTGTTTTTTTGATCTTAACAACCCAAAGTTTTATTGAAACAACAACTATCAAGCGATATTATCATCTATGTGGAATTTCTATGCAGAGATCTTGAAATGAAAAATATCTTGAAAAAAGCAGAATGAATACTGAAAATTCAGTATTTATTGCGATGAGATTAACAGAATTAATGTTGAGGTCACAGGATTTAGCTGAAAAAATCAAAGAATTATCTTCTGATTGACGAGGGAAGAAAAGAATGGGTCTCAGCATACTCGAAGATTTACAATTTACCAAGAAATTCCATGTCGTGTATTTCGATAGTCAAGTCAGCAATAAGATTAGAGGATGCTGCAATAACTAATTGAATGGAAGTTAAGCCGAAATCCTCAAATTTATTCAAGATTGTAAGCTCAACATAAAATCAGTTTTTCGCCTCTCAGAGGACTTCTAACAACTCAGTCTCCGAATTTAATGAAGTTTCCTCATAGAAAGCATCCTCTCAAATCTATTCGCTTACAAAATAAGCATTGCTTACCTGGCCACAAGGCAATATTATGCTAACTTAGACAGTTAAAACTTTTCCATAGTCGAGAAATCATTAGTTTTCAAAATTTCTTATCGTATATGAAAGATTGACTCTGCTGGCCCCTCTCGGATCTCATGATAAATATATCCTCTGCTAGTTCTTCTGTCTTAGCTGTGACGACACAGGAAGAAGATAGAAATCAAGGACAAGAAAAATAGCGATGATTCAATATTGATAGAGTTCTCTCTAAACTATTAATTGTTATATCGACTGAAAAAAGAAGCCTGTGTGTCTCAAACAGAGCAATCTGTGCAAAAGATTAATAGCCGTGCAGCGATACGAAATATAACAACAAAGTACATTGAAATATGATGATGTTTTCACTTAAATTGAAAAGAACTCTCAAATTTTAATATATCCATAAGCTAAAATCGAAATCCAAAGCTGTATTTTAGGTACACAATTATTGAAAAAATTTTGTTCTCTCCTGTAATTGTTTGTCACAAAAAACCAAAAAAGTGCCGTATTGAAACGGATTGACTTCTGAAAAACTGGGGTAATAAGCAATCGTAAAAGTAAAAGATTCATAATAATGCCTTTCTCGCTCTCATTCAGTTTGAATAGAGCAAATTTGATTTATCGCATCAGAATTGATCGAGTAGGATTTATGATGCGTTCAAGTTTCTGAAGAACAAATTAATTCTGTAAATCTCACGTTTTGATTCCCATAACTAACAAACTTTCTACATTAAAGTTTGAGGCCAATTAGTGACTTAGTCATAATGAATGAACAAAAAAATCTGAAAAGATTAGATTTTGCCGCACAAACCCAATTTAAGAATCTTGTAGCGTATTTCTTCAATCAATGAATTAGAGAGTTGTCAAGGAAAATCATTGCGCAGGACCGAACAAACGAGAATAAAATTTAATCCCTATAGTTTATATCGAACATAAGTGAAAAATATCAATAGGCAATTAATCAGATACCCTTTAGGTGCCAAAATAAAATTAATTCGCTATCTGCAAAATACTAAAATGCTTTCAGAAAACGGCAATAAACCCATTTCTGAGCCTCTCAATACCTCTCTTCCTGATCCAGATTTCAGATTAAACAAAGAATTCAACGAGAAAGATAAAATCCAAGTCCTTCATGAAGAAACCAAAAAGGTAGCTGAGCAGAAAGAGGAGAAAGGCCAAACTACAGTCGAAGAATCGAAGACCATTTCTTCATCTATCACAAATATTCGTAATTATATAGAATTGGCTCTACACAGCAACTTATATCCTGTTTCATTAAATTTTCTGCTACACATAGAAAATGTTGCTCCAAAGCTGATTACTTGGTGCTCGTATATGACTAACAAGATCAACATTGTGGAATATGAGACTCAACAAAGTTATGCAAACCTTGATGGAGTTAGAACTCACAACATAGGCAAAATTCAGATTTTCGAATCATCCTCAATCTGATAATAATAATACTTAGATTATAGTTGGACGCATGTAAAGGAAATCCCAAACTCAAAATTACTTGTATCTCTCCATCATAATTGGGAGAATGCAGCAAATTTGGAAATATTTGACATATCAAAGAAAGAACAAGTCAAGAAAATTTATTCCTTTGAAGAAGTGTTAGGAAGTAGCTTCATTTATCTTAATTTTCTCTTTTTTTTCTCATGATATTTGCATCTAGTTACTGGTGAAGGATACGTGAGCTATAATTATCAAAGAAACTACCTTGGTGCAATCTCTCTTAGAGGGAAGATAGCTTATCACCTTTATAACTTCGATACATCGAAAGCTGGTTGCAGTGTGAAGCTTCTTCGAAAAGCAAGATGGCACTCACAGTATAGCTCTGATGAAGGTAATTTATAAATTTTCGCGTTGTTGATTCTTTCATCATTAAAATTAGACAACTTCATAGCTGGGTTTGACTTCAATCCTTCCGGAGAGCTTGTAGCAACCATTGATCGCTACGGTGTCTGTTTAATATCAGATGTGAGCACCGATAAGCATAGTTTCCATACTGACTTGGAGTTGAGTTGTGGACAGGGTAACTATGATAATCTTTAACTCTTTAATATTCGTCTTGAGTGACTTGAGAAAACTTTTTTCTTATCTTAATTTTTTGCCTAATATTTTCCTCTTTTACTTAACCGTATTCTTAGACTGCCAAAGTCGCTGCAGATGGAGTACTAATATTGATGAGCCCTTATTGTTCGTGAAATATGATATAAACCAACTTAATATTCTAGATGCTGAGAAGAAAACCTTTGTTTTCAAGGATCCAATCTTGACTGAAGGGGATGGAAGTAATTTCAACTCATCCTAGTTATAATTTTCTTTCTCTCCTTCGCTTCATAAGTGATCAAATTTCATTTAATTGAGAGGTGAACGAAGCTCTCCTCCTCATAAAATGACTTCGATTCTTAATATTTTTTCCTTCTTGAAAATATAATTATGCTTGCTTTGAATAGACTCTACATACTGGATTGATGTATGCCAAAGCGATGGGAATCTGCTGGCAACAGGTGGATATGATTGGAATCTCAAGGTATTTGACAAACGGGAATCAAGAATTGTCAAAATTTTTGATGACATTCACACAGGCAAGATTCTTTAATTTGTTTATTTATTGTCTCCTAGCTGAAATCAATTGTGTACGATGGAGTCCAAGCGGAGAGATGCTCGCTACCACGTCTGATGATACAGCAGTAAAACTTCTGGACTTCAAGACCGGAAAAATGCTGTATACTGGAAACACAACAGATAAAAGTCCATCTTTTCCTTTTAATATTTATTAATCTTTATTTACTTATTAGAATACGCTATGTCTGTTTGTTTCATTTGAGCGAGGATCGAATCGAAAAGTTTGCAAGAAAGAAAGTGAAGACGAGAAGAATCAATATAAAACCGATTATTGAGAAAAATAAATTAATCACATGCTTAGTACAACTCGAAATCAGCAGAACTTTCTTGTTGGCCTTATATTCTGAATTTTAATCACCCACCTGTATCTTTGAGTGATGATCAACAAATCAATAAATTGATCAACAAAAAACATACAAGAAATTAGATAGAAAATGTTGAGGATGTAGTAACAGACAATTTTGTTGTTCAAATTTTTAATGGCAAATTCTCCTTAATAAGCAAATAATTAAGTGTCAAGTTACTAATTTACCGACTTAGCTTAGGAATCTTGAAATCAGAGGTACTTTAAGAGAAGAGAAATATCTTCTATCATTATCAGCAAAAGTGAAATTCGCTGTTGATCACATTTTTAGTTTACTTTCTCCCTCTCTCCCTTTCTCCGGAATTATCAGAGACACATTGATCGCAAGAAATGATCTTCATGCTCCAGCGGTAACGATTAAACGGATACAAATAATTTTCCAAAAGTACTCTAGATAATTGTAAGTAAAGAAATATACCCGTCATCAATTTATCAATGATTTAGGCTGTTTCGTTCTCCATTGCCATAAATATTGGAAGTCTTTTAAAGTCACTTGAAGCTTACCAATTGGTGCTACTTAGACAACAGAAATTAAAAGAGTAGATGACGATTATTTAGAGTTGCTTTTTCTCAAATAAAATTGTAATTTAATTTCCCGCTTTTAAAAAAGACAGAAATGCTGCAAAATTTATCCTATACCGGGGCTGAGGAAGCAAAGCAGGTGTCACGTGACTCACAACACGACCTTCCACTTAAATCTACAATGAAAACATCCGGTAAATTGTGATACAAGCGATACTTGTGTTTTTTGTTGTTCGATTCGCTGCATTTGATAATATTGCGATTGTTTTCACTCCTATCTTTCCTTCATCTCACTAAATTGGGCAGAAGACAAGCAGCCACAACTAATCGCTTGGTGCTCATGGGGGAATAACAAGATTGATATGATCGATATGCAAACCAAGCAAGAATATGCTTCCTTCACTGGAGTGCAGCTTAAAAATACGAATGGTATTTTATATATCTATGAAATTTCATGGTTTTTGATGTTTTTCGGTATTTACAGTTTATAGGTCCAGCTGGACGCATGTAAAAGAAATGCCAAACACAGGATTGCTCATTTCGCTCCACTGTTGCTACGATACAGCTGCTAATATGGAAATATTTGATATCTCAAAGAAAGGAATCGTATAGAAAGTCTATGCTTTTGAAGAAATTCGAGCAAGTAAATTTGGCGCATCATTAATTTTAAGAATTATTTTTGATTTTCGGTTCACTAGCGACTGGGCATGGAGATGTGACCTATAACGCGAGAAGAAGAATCATTGGGGCAATAAGTGCTGGGAGCAAAAATACTTATCATCTGTTCACTATCGACACTCATCCCTCTAAGATAGTGGGTGCCGCAGCCAAGCTTATTCGAAAGTCCAAATGGCATTCTCATTATGATAAATCTGAAGGTAATTATCAATTCCCCTTACCATTAGAAGGTAGTCCACTTATTATTGAAAAAACATGCTTATACAATTGTTTTCTTAATTTTTCCTGCTAAACTTGCACATATTAGACAACACGATTACTGGCCTTGATTTGGATCCGAATGGAGAGCTTATGGCTACAATTGATCAAAATGGAGTCTGTTTGATTTCCGATGTTGATACTAGCAACCATCGTGTCCACATCAAGATAAACGGAGAAGATGATGAAGGTATGCCATTAATTTCTTGTTTTAAGAACCTTCAAAGACAAAATTGGGCATTTTTCTCTGCTTGATAAATTATCTAAAATAATTCCCACAATACACCCAGCCATTAATATTATTATTTGTCAGATCAATGGGGTCGCTCCAAATGGACTACCAATGTGGGTGAGCCTTTCTTGTTCATCAAATATAATTGGAGGCAACTGAATATTCTTGATGTTGAGAAGAAGGCTCTAACACTGAAAACTCCTGTTGAGCTCGAGACCTCTGGTAAACAGAGTTAATATTATTATTTTAAATGGAATATATTGTAATAAGAGTATGATGATTTTACATACTGGATCGATGCTTGTCCAACTGACGGAAATTTACTTGCGTCGGGTGGAGATAATAAAACTATCAAAATTTATGATCGACGCCAAGGAAACATCGTGAAAGTCTTGGATGATGATGATATTAAGGGTAAGATCTATCTCATCATATTCATATTAGCAATAGCCAATTCTTCAGCTTTTTCTTTTTCTCTATCATTATTGATCTGAAATTATTTCAGGTTCAATCACCTGTGTGCGATGGAGTCCAGGGGGAAATCTACTAGCAAGCTCTTCCAATGACGGAACAGCGAGGTTGTGGGACTTCGGGACTGAGAGAGCTATTTATACTGGAACTACTTCTGATGGACGTAAATAATTACTAATTTTGGCGTGATGATAATATTTTCATCAAAAGGACATATGTGCTCTGTTTGCTTCATTTAAACGAAAAGTCGAGTTAAGGTCACATGGATCTAAGGAGAGTTTTCACGGTTAATACGGTGAAGCAACGCAACGCAACACAAGCTAAGCAAAGAAAATAACTTGACCTTCTCTTTGTGTTGTTTGCTTTGCTTGTTCTCCTTAATAGTTCTCTGAACGCTTTATAGTCTCTGCTCATGTTAATCGAAACCAAACAGCAAACTATCTCATTGGACAAAGAGGAAAACAATTTTCATAGTTTATCTGAGTTAGAGACTAGCCATACTAATATAAATAATATTGCCCTTGCCAAAAAAGATTCTGAAACTAAGAGAAGAACCTGACTCAGTCCGCTTACTTGAGTATAGATATCTCGAAAAAGGACCAGGCAAAGATAATCAATTATTCAGGCAACTAATATTATGCTGCCAGAATAGAGTTCTGTTGTGCTTAACGTAAGAGTAGAGAAAGATTGAGGTATTGATACCAACTATAGACAAGTATTGACTGACAAATAATAGGATTGTTAAATACTTTTATCTAACCAGATTGTTTTTTATGCTTTTCACGATTCAATGATAGATTGATCGATACGAAAATTTATAGTACAAATTATATATCCAGAGTAGCCCAAGATGACAGAAAAACGTGTCTTTCTGATAAGCCAACCTTTAATTCCGAATCTCCCAGCAAATTTATGAAATCCTGAGACCAATCGAAATTTGCATATTCAATATTCAAATAAAATTATTTATTCTCTTACTTCATAAATCACAACAAGGAATGCTCTCAAAACAAATAACCAAAAAAGAAACAAAAATCATAAAAACAGTTGTTCCCAACGTCTCTGAAAAGCCAAAATCAACCAAAAATGGCTTTCCCATTGTCTCTGTCACTCAAAAGTCCATGAGAGCAGGTGCTTGCTTCCCTGTCTCTCATTTCTAACTTTTACATTATTTCATAAATTCGCTTTGAATAGAAGAAGAGATAGCTCCTACACCTCCAACACTACTTGCTTGGTCTGCATGGATGAAAAACAACATCGATGTCATCGAACTCAAAACGAAACAGAGTTATGCAAACTTTGAAGGTGTTCGGACCAGAAGAGGTACTATTCTTTTAGTTTTTAGCATTACTGTGATTCATGTATTATCATAGGTGATTGGACTCATGTAAAAGAAATACCAAACACGAAATTACTTGTTTCACTTAACCACGACTACCTCGATTTCTCTGCCAACATGGAAATAATCGACATCTCAAAGAAAGGTTTGCCAAGGAAAATTTGTTCTTTCGAAGAGGTTTATGGGGGTAAACATTGATTGAATCTTAATTCACGCACGATTCCTCTCCTGCAATAATTAAATCTCATATCCTCAGATTTGTAGTTCTAATATATGGTGATTTTTTGACTAGATACTGGTAGAGGAGATGTATCATATAATTCTCGAAGAAATTTTCTTTGCGCCCTTCCTCTTGGAAGAAAAATCGCTTATCATTTGTACAATATCGGGTATTCTGCACAAAATAGTAACTACAGT
>ENA-UOTX01001958-UOTX01001958.1-compost-metagenome-genome-assembly--contig:-NODE-1958-length-11953-cov-8.461266_pt1 | contig 11953 bp, 4 predicted proteins | sample MGYA00238143_ERZ746982 | MGnify/ENA primary metagenome ERZ746982 (study PRJEB28758, sample SAMN06268862) | compost metagenome | isolation source: single cell | place: USA: California, Emeryville, Joint... | reverse complement strand
AAAATTAATGGAGGAAATATCAAATTCTGAATTACATTACTCCTGTATCTCAAAGAACTTTATATCATCCAAGATGATAATTCCGAGAGAATTACGTTTATCAAGAAATTTAAGGACCATCGACTCATAATGCCAACAGCAGTTTTGCAAAAAAAAATCAGCCAATTTTTATGAGTAATTAGTTAATTACATTCTCATTAAAAATATAAACTCGATACATTTTTTATGAAATCACAGTACGAAAATACTCTTCTGAAGTCCAAATGCTACTCTCCTCGATGAGAGTTTTAGAGTCCAGGCAATAGGATATTTTGACGACAATTCACAAAGCTGGAAACGAAAAATAACTTGCCATTTTGATGCGTGGAAAAAAATTTTCATAATTTCAAGGCTAGAAAGAATTGAATTTATTAAAGGATAAGTAAATGGATTCTGTGAGAAATACAGGGCTTATTTCAAAGTTCGACGTGAAATGCATTTTGAATAAAAAAAATCGTGGACCATGGTTTGGCGTAATAAATCTACTCTTTTCATTATGAAAGACAATGTGCGATATATTGCATAGGATCGATGCTTTTTATTTCAAACTGGTATGCAGAAAGTATTCCAGAGCGAATAATGGTTTCGATATTTTCTTTTCTGAATAAAGACAAATTTTTTGAATTTGTGGTCTAAAGATGATAGATACTGTTTGAAAAGCCAACATGTAATGTATCTAACAGTCAAATAGACGAAGCGACACAAATCACTCAATCACCTAAAGACGGACGGACAGCATAATAATAATACATTTCACGGAAGGAACAACAACAATAACAATGAAGAAAAAAAATATTTGGAAAGCAGCAGCAGGAGCAGCAAATGTGTATGATGAAGGGTTTTTTGGTATGAGTGTTATCTTATCTATCGGTGCAAAGACTCTTCTTGCATTGGATTGGATTGGGTTGGATTGGATTGAGGGAGTTCGAACTTAGTAATAATAGTAATAGTAGTCAAGACCAGTAGCAGGAGGATGAGATGTGGAAGAAGCGCTGGCTGATATTGTAGTAGTGATTGTCATGGTCGCTGTAGTGTCCGTGGTTATTGTAACAATACTTGTGGTGGTGGATTCAATTTCAAAAGCGGTTACAGTTTCTGTGGTAACCGCTTCAGTCTTGGTCGTAGTAGTGATGATGGTGAGTCTATCACCGTCTGGCACAACACTGGTTTGGGTAGTAGTTGCAGTCGTGGTCTCAGTGGCTGTTTCGTAAACGGTGTTGGTAAAATCAGGTGCGGTATTGGTCAAGGTAACGTAATTTACGTTGGTTTCGGTTTCGGTAGCGGTCGCTGTAGCCAAAGAAGTATGGGCCATGGTGGTGGTTGCCTTGACGGTGGTTGTGCCTTTGGTTTTGGTGACCCAAGCAGTGGTGGTTGTAGTTTCTTTCTCAGTTTTGGTTTTGGTTTCCCATACAGTTGCTGTAGTCACTGGTGGGATAAGTCCACTTCGGAAATCCAAGTACCATTCTAACAGTTCGTCTAAATCAAGGCTTTCATGAGGTTGACCAGGACCATGAGCATGACCAGGAGGACCATGAGGATGAACATGACCAGGACCATGAGGATGATCGTGATCATGGACATGTCTCTCGAGTGCCACTGCAAAGGATACCAAGCAGAGGAGAGCTATCATCAGAGTAATTCTTTTAGCCATGATGTGAAGGCGGTTAGTTGTTAGATGTTTGGGTTATTAGATGATTTTATCGAAAATGATTATATGAAATGATCGTTCTCAGAGGGAATTTATAGGCAGAAACTGGACTGATACGTTTTTGATTGAATCAAGTTTAACTCGTGTAGTATCGCATATCATCGCCCTACAGAAATTCGTTTTGAGTTTACCAAACTCTTGAATATCACTCTTATGCCAAACCAATCATCCTTTCTCATCGTTTCTGAAGGAAGTAGCATTCTCTTGAAATCTTTCTTCTTATAAACAAATTTGTCTCTTGTTTATCTTCTCTTTTAGAACTATAAAACCAATACGGATGGGCTTGTGGCTGCCTTCTCTAATTGAAATATTCTAGTACTTTTTCGCTCTCCAGAAATTAGCATTCCTCAGAAGAAATTTCAATTTTAGGTTGCAAAGTCAAAAGGACCAGAAAATCGTTGTATTTGCAAATCATTAGCTTGAGTTCAAATCGTCATTTTGTTTAATGTTTCATATTTGAGGTACAATACTTTAAAGTTTTGATTCCTATCGTCTCCAATTTGAGTTTCAGTTTTTCTATTTTAAGATGTTCTCCTATCTTTTCTTTTTTAATATATGAAAAGAATATCATGGCCCATGGTTTCTCGAACAAAGACAAAAACAAAAAAACATTAAATGACTCGTTTTTCAGAACTTTTCTTTCCCAACATTTTTTTCAGGAATCTTGCCTTAAAATGTCTTATAGTGAGAGTTCTTGGTTCTTGTCTGCTGTGCTTTAGGCATATAGACTTTACGCTACAACTTAGTCTCGCATCAAATTCGTGATTTCCTATGCCAAAGGTCCTTTATATGAAAAGAGCGTAATAACATCTCTTGGTTTTCTCTTCCTGTATACACAAGTTCGCTTCCTCACTGAATGAGTTCTACATGCTAGTCGCCCAATCTCTCAAGCGACAAATGCTATGGACATGGAGAGAGGGCTTTCTGGGGGAGAAAAATTGTTTGAACTGTGACTTGGTGTATTGCCCCTTCTTATTGAACTTCAAGCCAATATATTTTATGGTTCAGAAATGGGAATGACATGTTAGGTCTCCATGAGATTGCCGAAACCCTCTATAGCATAGAAATTCCAGAACTTCGAGAAAAAGTTGGAGTTGTTTCGGTGTGAACTCTCAAAAACTTTTTAGTCTCAATTGTTTAAATGAATCTTAGCTTTATATTACTTCTGTTCTGGAGTTACTAACCATTATGATGAAATATTTATATAGAAAGTACTCTGAATGCTATAATTACTGTCAACCCTACTTTATTTTATGAATAACAAATCTTCAGATGATACCCTTGGAGCTCCTTTCTTCTTCATGTCTTCCATCACGTTGATTCTTTGTTAAATGAAACAGATTGATGTTGCAAAATCTAATAATGAACAGAAGTGAAACAAATAGTATATTCTATGCATAAATTCTTCCTACCTGAGGCACCCGCACTATGGATGACCTTTCCCGTCGTAGGGTCCAGCAGTCTTACTATTCCTTCAGCACCGGCAGATGCCAGCATGTCACCATTCGGGTTCCATCGTACACAATTAACCCAATCTTATATTTTTCGACAAATTCAGTTAGGATAAATATGTGATCAACAAAAACCCAAAAATTACCCGAATGAATTCTATCAAAGGTTCTCACAGAGCTATAACAGCGCTTGTCAAATATCTTGATGCTCCTATCATTGCATCCTATTGCCAGTAAATTTCCATTAGTTCGACAAACATCAATCCAAGTGGCGGGAACTAAAAGAAACGAAGGTGAATTGAAGTTTAAATTCAGTTTTTCAAAGGTAGTTGCAAGAAAAAGAAAAAGAAGAAGTAAGAACCGATTGCTAACGAAGAGAGAGAGAAAAAAAAAACAATAAGTTTAAAAACTAACATATTACAGTGTTGGCTCTGACTGAGTTGAATTGGATTCGAAAGAAAAAGAGCTTTCTTCTCGACATCGAGCACATTGAGTCTGTTTTCTCCATACTTCACGAATAAAATGGGCTCGTCGGCATTCGTACTCCATCTACAGCGACTCCAATCGTCTAAATCAAATAGGTAGGTAAGGTTAGATGAAAATAGTTAGCATCCAAATATGGACTCTAGGACTGAAATTTCAGGAAGAGATAAAACATATTCAAAAGACATCCAATTACCCATTTTATCAAAATTAAAATGGAAGCCATATTTGCTTGTATCCACATCTGATATTACGCACGTTCCACAGCTATCGATGCTCGCTGCAGTCTCTCCTGAGGGGCTGAAATCGAAACCGGAGGCAAAGTTGACTAGTTGCAAAACATGATAAAATGAAGCAGTTGACTAAATCGATGAATACACTCTGAGGCATTACATTGCCAATGCCATTTCTCTTTTTTTAGTAGTTTTACATTGTAACTATTTCGCTGTCCAGAATACCCAATACTGTACAAATGGTAAGCTACTTTCCCTTCCAAAGAGATTGCACCAAGAATGTTTCTCCTCAGATTATAGGTCACGTCCCCGTCACCGATTCCTAGTAATAAGAAAAATTTTTTTGAGAATAATGAAATGCTCACTACCTCCTCGAGTTTCCTCGGAAGAGTATATTTTCTTAATTTCTTTTCTAGAAATGTCGAATATTTCCATATTAACTGATTTGCCGTCACAGTGATTGAGTGAGACGAGTAATTTCGTGTTTGGGATATCCTTTACAAGGGTCCAGCCGCCTGGAAATAAGCTTCAATTGGGCTAAATTCGAATGTCTTTGGTACCTTCTGCTAACTGGGCTCCTTGAAAGCTAGCATAATTTTGCTTGGTATTCAGCTCAATAATAGTGACTTCGTTCTCTTTATGTGTACTCCATGCTACTAGTGTTGAAGGTGAAGACACTATTTCTTCTATTCAACATTAGATTAGTAGAGCAGTCGAGAAGGGTTTGCCAGTTGAAAAGCGAGAAATGTAGTCCAACAAGAACATTTGATCTTTGAAAAAATTAACATACCGGTTCTAGTCGACTTTCGAGGAAAACCATCGGCTTTTAGGTCACAGTTAGCTTCTTTGGACTCCTCGGAAGCTGTGAGAGTAAGTTCTTGGTCCTCTTTTGTCTCATTTTTTGGCAGCATAGTTTTTGAGTTTTGTAGACGACTGAAATAATTTTACTGAAATGTTTTTGATTATTTAAATTATCGAAGAATTTTAAAAAAATGAATGAATGAATCAAGAGGATCTTTGATTTTGCTCATTCATGTTGGAAGGAATTTCTCTAGATTCCTATGCTCCTTCGATCACATATGATTCAACGAAAACATAGCACGCCTATTTCTTCTAATTGATTCCATTAAATTTCCATGCTTTGAAAATGTTGAAATTTGAGAGAGCTCATTTGGTCATATTACATTGAGAGTTTCTTAGGACTCCATAATAAAACGAGGTATTTGAAAATTTCACAACTGAACCTATAGTATTGCTACTAACCAAATTAACAAAATTTTGATGAGATCAATTTTAGGCTTTCTAGTCCGAGTTCTCAGTTTTCACTAACTAATCATTCGGTTTTCAAGAAGTGGAATGAAAGATGAAATCCTTGAAGGGATGAAAACTCAACGTTTTTATAGCCAACTCTAAAATAGTATTATTTCTTTTATGAGAATTATTGTCCTCATGGTTCCTAGTCTCTGCCTTCTTTTCAAGTGATTAGTCAATATGATTTTTCTCAAATGAAACAGGCAGACATAGCCCAATCTAATAATAAATTACATGAAAACACTTTTTATTTTCGAACAGGAAAAAAGTTACTTTCATCTAAAGTCTTTCCAGTATAAAACTTTTTTCCAGTCGTCGAGTCTAATAGCGTTACCGTCCCATCATTTGAAGCGGTTGCGATCATATCGCCGCTTGGACTCCATCTCACACATTTAATATAACCTAGAAAACAATCAATCAGGTGTTCGAGATAATTTTAGTAATATAATAAAAGCTATTACTGTTATGAATGTCATTGAAAGTCTGGACAATCTTTGATTCTCGTTTGTCAAATATCTTCACATTATGCTCACTACCAGCGGAAGCTAGTAGATTTCCATTGCTTTGACAAACATCAATCCAGAAAGTAATTACTATAAAAACCGAAAGCCAATCATAAGAAGCGAAGACGGAGAATAAAAAGATATAAAGCAAAAAAAATTAATAGACCAATCTTTTTCTCATTGAAAAGAGACAGCACAGCCTCTTTTTAATGTCTTGGGGGATTTAATAACAACTCAGGTTAAGATATTGACGGATAAAGGTAAAAACAAAATTTGTCGCACTGACTTTCATTCAATTCAATCGGAATCTTCAAAATAAGAGCTTTCTTCTCAACGTCTAGGAGATTAAGTTGTCTCATGTCATATTTAACGAATAATAATGGTTCATCAGTATTAGTGCTCCACCTACAGCGGCCCCAAGAATCTAAAAAATAATTATTGATAAAGATACAAAATTGTTAACGTGACCATAAACTATTACTAATAATAAACTGTAGGAGTGAATGATGACCCTGAAAAATATAAAAATTCAAAAATATTACTTACCATACTGATTAGGCTTCATCATGTTGAGATGGAAGCTATAATTGTGAGTATTCACATCTGCCAAGAGACATGTTCCATAGAAATCTATGGTTGCTACAGTCTCTCCATTAGGATTGAAGTCAAGGCTAGCTATGTGGTTATCTAGAAGCAAAACTTGTTAAAATCAAGCTCACTGGGAAAAAATATTATTATGACTTTCTCTAGTGCTATATTGAGAGTGCCATTTCGAACTTCGAGTGAGCTTCACTATGTCATCAGACTTCGATGTGGCAATAGTGTACAACTGGTAGGCTGCCTTCTCTCCAATACACATTGCACCAAGAATGCTTCTTCGTGGATTATAGGCTACATCCCCTCAACCAATGGCTATAGAGGAGAACTTTTAATTAGAGAACAGATGATTAACGATGATTTCTACAGCCAGAAACTTCTTCAGATGAATATATTTTCTTCACTTGTCCTTTCCATGAAACATCAAATAATTCTAGGTTGGCAGATGAATCACAGCAATGAACAGAAACGAGAAGTTGTGTGTTGACAATCTCTTTCACATGTGTCCAGCTGTCGTCGTGTTCTAAGCGGATAGTCATCAGATAAAATTGCTAAGTTGAAAAATACCATCGCCCATGTTGAGTTTCACTCCGTCGAAGTCTGAAATTTGCTCTTTCGTTTCGAGGTCAACAATACTAATCTTATTATTGATGGACGAACAGAAAGCGAATAGTTTTGGTTTTGAAAGGATGCTTTCTATTTAACAAACAATTAATGCGGAATAATTATGAGGAAAATAGCCAAGATACAAGTGTATTACCGATGCTCTTCATAGACTGTTCTGTGAAATCACTGGATGTCTTGACTCGTAGTTGCTTTGATTCCTCTTCGGCGAGATTGGATGAATGTTGAAGATCCGAACTTAACAGCTTTTCAACCAAGTTTCGTAACTTCTCAATTTCTATTGCCAATTCCTGAGAGCTTGACTTCTTTTTGTTGTACTCTTCAGAAACATCTGTTGTTGTTAGTAAATTATTCACTCCTGAATGGGCTTTTTCATAAAGTTTCGCCCAACTTCCCAAGAAAAAATTGCCCTTTTCTTTGATGAAAGCAATATTTTCTGGGCCTAATACGTCAACAAATTTTCTTAACTGAAGATCTTTCCAAAGAAACTCCACATCAGAGAACACGTCGCTCAACAACTTATCATTGACTGTGATGTCTTTAGGAATGATGACTTCATCAGTTCCATTTATATGGCAATTTAATGGGAGATAAGAGAGAGTTGCACAAGCCATCTGTTTGCCATTTTCGCTGATCTCGAAAGTATTTGTGAAGACAGATCCTGGATAGCGACATTGAAGCCAAAGCAGCTCTTGAACAAAGAGAGTTGTTGCATGATCGTCGTTGGTTTTCGCATACTCTTTTGTGCAGTCAAGGACTCTGACTGTATGCCATTCACGTGAATCACGAGTTCTGGCATTGAATACTTTGTACGTCGATGTCTCTGCTACGAGCTTAAAATCTTCATAAAGGAGCTTGGTCTTAGGAGGGATATCGTCCTCCTTTTCATTATTTTTTGGTAGCATTTTCTGGTGTTCTACCGACTGTTTTATTTTGAGATTTGAGAGCGAATAAATTTTTATCGTGTTAATCTTGAGTAATACTTGCTCATTAACAATCTGAAGAAGCAATTAATCCGTAGTTACAGTAAATTACTTGGTTTTTTTGTGTTTTCATAGTCAACTGAATAACCCAAGGATTTACCGTAAGCTAAGCAATGTAACTATTTAAAGGCAAGACCCGGATTCCTACCTTCAATAACCCTTCTTTAACTTAATTAAATTCTGGGTTATTAGCTCGATATTAGCTTTTGATCATCTAAAATTTTTATTTTAACAGCGTACAAAGGAATGCTCTCAAAAATCGAGTTAAATGACAGTCAGACACCGATTCCTACAGTTCTTGAAGAGTCAAAGGTGATCAAAGATGTTCCAAGGGATGGCCTGCAAATCAATTCGATAAGAACTGGTATCACTGCTTTGATCCATTTATTTTGATGAAATTCTCATTTTACTCTTTCAATTCTAACCATGTACAACTCTGAACAGAAGAGAAATCTCCTATATCTCCAACTCTACTTGCTTGGCCCTCATGTTGGGATAATAAGATCAGTATTGTTGAACTTGATTCGAAACAAGAGTTTACTAGTTTTGATGGAGTTCAGCTCAGCATATTTGACGGTATTTTTACAATTTTTTCAGATCTAACTGAAGTTTGGTAATTGCCTAAAAAGAGTACGCTGATAGTTACGCTCACGTGAAAGAAATTGCAAACACAGGCCTCTTGGTTTCTGCTCACCACAACCTCTTCGAATCTGCTAACTTAGAAGTATTTGATGTTTCACAGAAAAGGCAAGCGAAGAAAATCTATTCATTTGAGGAAGTTTCTGGTGATAAATTATTCTGAAAATAACCCCATAATTATCATCTCTTTTTTTAGTGACTGGGACTGGAGATGTGACCTATAATTCAAGAAGAGGTCTTCTTGGTGCAATTCCGGTCACAGTAAAGATAGCTTATCATCTTTACAGTTCTACCACTTCGAAGGCTGGCAATACGATAAAGCTCGCCCGAAAATCGAAATGGCATCCTCAACATAGCAGTGGATACGGTATCTAATAAATTTTTTCCCATCGGAAATTAATTTAATAGTTGGTACTGCTAGAATTAACTACATAGCTAACCTTGATTTCGACCCTGCTGGAGAGACCGCGGCAACCATTGACTGGGATAGAACATGCCTAATATCAGATATCAGCACCAACAATTATCGCTTCCATATAAACTTGAACAAGGACGGGTAGTGACGTTTTTCTAATACATATATAATTTTTCCACGTCTTTCTTCTCTCCTACAGTGACCAGATAGATCTCCTCCTCCTTATTTCATGATAGTTTATTAGCAACATTAAATATCTTGTTTTCTTCTAATTACTCTTTAGATCCATCTGCCCGTTGTAGATGGAGCACTAATCCAGGAGAGCCATTATTAGACGTTAAATATAATGAGAGCAATATCAATATCCTGGATGTTGAGAAGACAGCTTTTATTCTGAACGAACTGATTCAACTAAATGATCGTAAGCGCATTTCATTTTTATTTGACTTCTTGTTCTTTTTTGTCTAACTTCGAAGACAGTTTCAACTTTTGCTTTATAACTCCTTCTTCTTGGTTAACCTAATTTCTTTTTTCCTATTAGTTGCTGTTTGATGGATCGATGTTTGCCAGAACAATGGAAATTTAGTGGCATCAACTGGTTCTGACAAAAATGTGAAGATATTTGATAAACGAGAAGCAAAGGTTGTTCAAGCTTTCAATGACATTCATGAATGTAATTTTAAAAATTTCTTTTAAGAAATTTTGGTGGTGTTGAATTCCTATTTCATAGATAAAGCCACTTGTGTGCGGTGGAGCCCAAATGGCAATATGCTCGCCAGCGCTTCGGATGATGAAATTGTAGCATTATTAGACTCCAAGACTGGGAAAAAGCTTTATACTGGAAAAACCTCAAAAGGAAGTAGCTTTTTGTTGTTTAATTAATATATACTAGCCGATTTCTTCTTAGATGTACCTGTATCAGTCTGCTTCATTTGAGAAAGATTGAAGGTTGATCTCACCCAAAGAGAAAAGAAATCATTAGAGATTGTTAAGAGAATAATTATGGTCATGATAATTATTTATGAAGCAATTATATGAGACTATATATTCCTATTATCTGAAAATAAACAATTAAGTATTCGAAAAATCTAAACTGATTCCAAGAATAAATAGATATCTTCAAAATATTCTTACGCCTGCTTACTCTCAAAATATGGATCCCCTTTGTAAATTAATAAACCCTGATCAGAAGAACAACTTCAAATAATTAAAGCAATTTTCAATTTTTGTGGTTGGGATTCCTGACCGATAACTCTGCTATATTTCAAATTGATTACCTTCAAGTTACTATATTACTTTGCTTTGTTCCATCGACTCGTGTTGATTGAAGTTCGCCATGAAGCACATATAAGGGCCTCTGTTTTATTTTTTATTTGGATCCAAGTACGTCAACGTTTTACGAAATTAACCACGGCTAAGAGGTAAATTAAAATTAATGATTTTGTTTGAGAAAAGTTGAGTTGCTCTTCCAACAAACCTTTCAATAAAAAGGCTGTAATAAAAACTTTATATCAACAATGAAATCAAGGGAAGATTCGCAGCTGTATACTATGCTAATTTGTGTTGGGGACATCTTTATGTCCAGCAACCATCGAGTATCTCCCACGATCATAAGTAATTCCTTACTAAAAAAGATTGGAAATTTCGTCTCAAGTCAATGGCATTCCTTGAGCAAAATCACAACTTATTCCAATCTTTTTTCAATTTTTTTCGCATTTAATCAAATTGTCAATTTGTGAGATTCTTGGGAGGATGCAATGTGAAAAAGTAATGTTCCAAAAACGAATCAAATGACTGATAGCCATTAATCCCGGCAGTCTCTCAAGAGTCAAAAGCCAAAAGAGGCGCATCAATCGCTGATTTGCCGAAAAATTTGATAAACGATTTAATCCAGATATATGATGGTCTCTTTTTCATACCTTCGATGTCCTACTTTTGATCAACATTTGAAATGAAGAAGAGATTCGACTGTATTTCCATAGCTACTTGCATGGCAAACTCTTTGAAATGTTTCTCCTCGCAGAAAAGCATCTCATTTGCTAAATGTCCCTAGGTTTTTTCTCCCTCAAGTAGTAGTAATCTATTCAAAAATTCAACAACTCAAACTACGCAATTCACAAAAAATGTTAAATTTGCTTGAAATTTTTCAAAAACTGGAAATTACAATTCTCCTCTGTAATCCTCAAATTGTAAATAATGAATAGATGCTAACCTTTTTCGTCAATTAGGAGGGAAATCATCAAAGCCTTCACAGGAAATACCATCATACAGCAACTAAAGCGAAGCAATTTAAATTAAGAGAGCGAGGCTCAATTATTTCCAAAATCCTGCCATTGCTCAAGAACAATTGCCTGAGTCACTTGGAACACTGTACGAAATTGCCAAAAAACAATAGAAAAACTTAAGAACAAATCTATTCATTACTTTTGCCTATTTATTTCGCTGAGAATGAGGAAACATTCAGAAATTATTCGCAAAGTAAGAAGCCAATGTATCTCATGATCCTGCTGGCCTTCTTTATCTGTCGTCTTTCAGAGAGTGATTTCGAATTTATTGTTCTGTACTTTAATTTTCTACTTAAAATAGCGGCGGGAAAATTGCTTAATCATGCACAGAACTCTGTTGATGTAGTTTCATTGCCAGTACTCCTATTGAGAGTTATTTTCATCTTCAGACTCCCCTTTCATCCAGAAGTGATTGAGGAAAAAACGTTAGGTAGATAATTCCGCACTATTGGTTGAATCGCAATGAAAAGTTTTTGAATGTCCGAATATTGCTTGTCGATTTTTCAGGCACTGTAAACGTACCTAATGTCACTCATTTCCAGTGATTTCGAAACCATCAAAGTTTTCAATTGCTCGATGGAAGTGATTCGAATTAGCTGAGTATAAATTTCAAAAAAAAATAAAAATAAATTTCAAGCCATTATTTTTCATATTCTTCAGCAAATTTGAGGATTATTGGCTG